>TARA_R110000737_G_scaffold336727_1_pt1 | contig 21617 bp, 16 predicted proteins | sample TARA_R110000737 | Tara Oceans TARA_R110000737 (sample SAMEA4398027) | marine metagenome | biome: Polar Biome; feature: [SRF] surface water layer (ENVO:00010504); material: water (ENVO:00002006), including particulate matter (ENVO:01000060) such as... | depth 5 m | reverse complement strand
AAAATGGGTTACTGGGTGGACATGAATGATCCATACATCACCTACAAACCAAAATATATGGAGTCTGTTTGGTGGTTGCTGAAACAGATTTACGATAAAAAATTAATCTACAAAGGTTATACGATTCAACCCTACTCGCCAAAAGCGGGAACTGGATTGTCTTCGCACGAAGTAAACCAACCAGGAAGTTACCGCGATGTAACAGATACAACCGTTGTAGCTCAATTCAAAGCAATAGATTCTACTTTGCCAGCGCAACTGCAAGGCTTCGGAACGATTCATCTTTTGGCTTGGACAACAACACCTTGGACTTTACCTTCAAACACAGCTTTGACTGTCGGACCAAAAATAGATTACGTACTCGTTGAAACCTTCAACCAATATACTTTCCGACCAATCAAGGTGATTCTTGCGAAAAACCTAGTTGGAAAGCAATTCGGAAAAAATTGTTTCGAAACTTCAGAACCTGCTGATTTTGAGAATTTCAAAGAAGGAGACAAAAAGATTCCTTACCAAGTTTTAGGAGAATTCAAAGGAGCTGATCTTGTTGGAATCCGTTACGAACAACTAATGCCTTTGGCCCTTCCTTACCAAAATCCAGAAAACGCTTTCCGCGTAATTTCAGGTGATTTCGTTACTATAGATGACGGAACAGGAATCGTGCACACGGCCCCAACTTTCGGTGCAGACGATGCGAAAGTTGCCAAAGAAGCAACACCAGAAATTCCACCGATGTTGGTTTTGGATGCGAATGAAAATCCAGTTCCATTAGTGGACCTGCAAGGACGTTTCATTCAAGGTCTTGGGGTTTACTCAGGTAAATACGTTAAAAACGAATACTACAACGACGGAGAAGCACCAGAACGCTCTACGGATGTTGATATAGCCATTCAGTTAAAAGAAGAAAACAAAGCGTTTAAAGTGGAGAAATACGTCCACAGTTATCCGCATTGCTGGCGAACAGATAAACCGATTTTGTATTACCCGCTGGATTCTTGGTTCATCAAAGTTACGGAGATCAAAGACCGTATGTTTGAACTGAACGAAACCATCAACTGGAAACCAGCAGCAACAGGTGAAGGCCGTTTCGGAAATTGGTTGAAAAATGCCAACGATTGGAACTTGTCTCGCTCACGTTACTGGGGAATTCCTTTGCCAATCTGGCGAACGGAAGACGGTACGGAAGAAATAATGATCGGTTCTGTTGAGGAATTGAAAGCTGCTGCTGAAAAATCAGTTCAAGCTGGAATCATGACGGAAAACCCACTAGCGAAATTTGTTGTGGGCGATATGTCGGAAGAGAATTACGACCAAATTGACTTGCACAAAAGCTACATGGATCAAATCGTTTTGGTTTCTTCCAAAGGTGAACCAATGAAACGCGAAGCTGACCTTATTGACGTTTGGTTCGACTCGGGTGCTATGCCTTATGCGCAATCGCATTATCCTTTCGAAAACAAAGAATTAATCGATCAAGAAAAAACATATCCTGCTGATTTTATCGCGGAAGGTGTTGACCAAACACGTGGATGGTTCTACACTTTGCACGCCATTTCAACTATGGTTTTCGATAAAGTAGCTTACAAAAATGTTGTTTCCAACGGTCTTGTTTTGGACAAAAACGGACAGAAAATGTCCAAGCGTTTGGGGAATGGAGTTGATCCTTTCACCACTTTGCCGAAGTACGGAGCAGATGCTACACGTTGGTACATGATCACGAATGCGCAACCGTGGGACAACCTAAAATTTGACTTAGACGGCGTAACGGAGGTGCAACGCAAATTCTTCGGAACGCTTTACAATACATACTCTTTCTTCTCGCTTTACGCCAATATCGACGAGTTCGATTATTCGCAAGCGGATTTGAAATTGGAAGATAGACCAGAAATTGATCGATGGATTTTATCGCAATTGAATTCCTTGGTAAAAGAAGTGCAAAGTGCTTTCGATGCCTACGAACCAACACGCGCTGGACGAGCAATTCAAGATTTTACGGTCGACCATTTATCGAACTGGTTTGTACGTTTGTCACGCCGCCGTTTCTGGAAACAGGGCAACGAAGGCACAGATAAATTATCTGCTTACCAAACTTTGTATACTTGTTTGGAAACGATTGCCATCTTGGGTTCGCCTATCGCGCCATTCTACATGGATCAATTGTACTGCGATTTGCAAACCATCAAAGGCGACGCAGCGAAAAAATCCGTTCACTTGGCAGATTTCCCTGCTGTGAAAGAAGATTACATCAATCCAGCTTTGGAAAATCAAATGGAAATTGCCCAAAAGGTTTCTTCCTTGGTATTGGGCTTGCGTAAAAAAGAAAGAATTCGCGTTCGTCAACCTTTGCAAAAAATATTGGTTCCCGCGCTCGACCAAGAATTCATCAAAAATATCCTTCACGTGCAAGATTTGATTCTTTCAGAAGTGAACGTGAAAGAATTGGAAATTTTGGAAGAAGGAAATACCGTTTTGGTAAAAGGCATCAAACCGAATTTCAAAACCATCGGTCCGAAATACGGTAAACACATGAAAGCCATCGCACAATTGGTGCAAGCTTTCAACCAAGACGATATCACCAAAATTGAAAAAACGAACCTTTGGTCAGGCGAAATAAACGGTGAAACGATAGAATTGACAAACGAAGATTTCGAAATCTCTGCGCAAGAAATTCCAGGCATGCTGGTAGCTTCTGAAGGAAGTTACACCGTTGCTATGGACATCACCATTTCCGACGAACTGAGAAAAGAAGGCATCGCCCGTGAGGTCGTAAACCGCGTTCAAAATTTCAGAAAAGACGCCGGCTTTGAAGTAACGGATCGTATTTCTATCCAACTAGACAGCACGCCAGAAATCATGGAAGCAATCAAAACAAACAGCGAATTTATTTGCAACGAGGTGTTGGCAAATGAGATCTTGTTTGGTGGCGTTGGTGGCGAAGCGCTAGTTACGGATATTGAGGTTGAAGGGGATACGAAGGTTGTGTTGGTGAGGGTATAGGATAGGCACGCGGATGACACGGATTTTGTAGGATTTGCGCTGATTTTTGTTTTGGGTTTTTATCAATTGCCTTCGGCTAATGATTGAAAAACCCTTGTTCCAACCTTATCATCCAATTTATTTGCTTCTTTTAAAACGGATACAAAAGTCTTGAAACAATTTTTCATTCAAACCATATTTTCTCGCTTCTTTACAGTTAGGCTTTCGTTCATCAAGGACATCAATTTTTAAGAATTTATCTTGGCCAATTTAATTTTTTCAACTAGGCATAATTTTATTAAGAAGTTTATAATTTTAGTCTTCGCAAACTATGAAAACTCAAGCCAAAAAATTAGAGCTAAAAAGAGCCATTTTTGAATTAGAAATGCCTTATCCAAAGGATGATTTAATTTTGAACTATGCTGATTTCCTTAAATCTCGTGATTTTTTGCAATACTATCAATTTAACCCTATTGTTTTTGAAAGGCTATTAAATTTAGTTGTGAATGAATGGAATTCAGAAAAGAGAATGAATCGGTTATCTCTTTTGCAGGTAGTAAAAAAATACTTTAATGTTTCATTGATGGAAACATCTAACAAACGATACTACCAAAGCAATAGATTAAATTACCTTTTTTCAATTGAAACGAGAAAATTACTTTTTGAGATATTTAGGAAAGTTTTTGTGGAAGGAAACTACATCAGCCAGAAACAACTTGGAGAAGCCGAAAAGATTGTTAATAATCTTCTTATTAATATAGATCTAACCCCAATTGAAGAAAAATGGTTCTGTTCAATGGCAGAAAAATCAGAATTAATTTTAAATCGATTGTTAAGGTATCCAACTAAATCAAAAATAATTAGTCAATGGGCTAGAGACAACTATACTATCAGTCTAATTAGAAATCGTAGACCAGAAATCGTTGGTTGGCTTCTTGATGAAGATTCAAATTTTGAAGTTGACAATCAAATTCTTATCGACGATTTTGAAGCTATAAATGCCTTTGATATAGAAGCCATAAAGTCATATGAAGATGAATTGGCCATGAATACACTCTTAATTAACGAATTTGGAGGCTTCAAACAAAAGTCAGATAATACATCTAATATACTGATTGATGGAAGTATTAAAGGCCCTGACAGTATAGAGTTAAAATTAACCAAGAGGTATTATAGGGTTCCTACTGACTCGACTAAAAATCTTCCTGTTTCGATTCCCGATTTCGATCAGCTGCACCAAGTATTTTACAGCAATATCATAACAACTCAAAAATTAACGATGATATGGGCCATCGCTTATTCAAGATTAGAAATTAGCGTCAAAATAGAGTTGCTCAAAAAGTATTATTGCGATGAAACATACCATACTTTGGTTAAGATCGGTAAGCGATTAGAGAATAAGGAATTCTTATCCTGGATGCTGAGTGTTCAATAACGATAAATCCGTTAACCGAATAATTTATTGAATGGATCATTCGTATTATTAAAACAGAGGTAAACTCATATGTTATTTTCTGTTTTAATTAAACTGAGTAGTTTCGAAGATTGAGGTAAAAAGGAAAAATCATATTTTTTTGATTAGCAAGTAAATTTCATAGTTTGAAACTTAAACTCCTCTCAAAACCCCCAATATCCTAACCATTGCCAAAGTATCCATCTTGCAATACTCTAACAAATCCTTTCTGGTGCTATGAATATCGCCTTCAAATATTCCTTGGACCATTTGGGAAAAAGTATTACTCGCTGTCCCTCCTTCTTTTATGTTTAAATCGCTGTAGGATAACTCTGGCACCAATGCTGGAAGAACTTTTTTAATCGAATATGAACCCTGCATTTCAGGTGTATAATATGACCGATCTCGGAAAGGGATCATTAAGTCTTTTAAGCGAGCTACTATATTGGATAAAGGCAAAGTATGTTTTGGTGAGAATGCAATTAGCTCCTTTAACTTACCTCTTTCGAAGACAATATTGTATACAAGCACATCTCCAAATTCTCCACAATCATTAATCAACTGCTCAATAAATTTTATTCTTGGATCTTCTCCATTCATTTCTGCTAGATATTCTTTGTGCTCCAATTTTCCATCCTTGTGTTCAATATGCAAGGAATACTGAAATACCAGTTGTTGGTATGGTCGACTTCCGTCAAATACGGGCACGGCACTCGCAAAGGTTTCAAAGTCCAGATGATAGATTGGGTAGTTCATATCATTTACAAACTTTCTAATTGCACTTTGATCTATAAATGTTTCCTGGTTTAATTCGCTATTAACCTGCATCCATTGATTTTCGTTTAATGGATAATCCTCCGGTATATCTTGAAAATTAATGGCGTTTTTCTCGAGTAAATCGAATTTTTTAGCCGAATGAAGTCTTGCTATGTTAAAGGCTGAATATTTTGGCACCTGCTTCCAACAATGTCCTGCAAAATCACAAGGATATGGCGACGAACAATGAGGTCCAATTTGAATTTCAGGTTCTACTTTTAATTCTAAGACTTTTTTCAAATGTGCAACTTGATTCGGCACGGCAACAAGGTTTTCTAAAACTTTTTCCTTTACGGAGGCTATTGTAAACAATTCGTGCACATCAATTTCACCCTGTTTCACATATTGATTGTTAATGTGAACAATGGAAATATCTTTTAATTCAATACCTGAATTCGTAATGCAATAATATTGAATGGTTGCGTCTAGTTCATAGGTTTCACTGACACTCGTTGAACTTTTCACTTCATAAGCTCTCCAACCGTCTTCATGTTTAACCAAAATATCTAAGGCCGCCAAAACACCATTGTATTGAAAGGCTGCTTCGTATATTATTTTGGTTCCTTTCTCAATTTCTTCTTGAGTTCGAATTACTGCTTTTTGAAAATCGTAATAGCTTACGGGAGTACAATCTGCTCCACCAGGAAATAATTGTTGAGCAAACTCCCCTACTGAAGTTCCTTGGACATAAATTGCTTCTTGAGCTGGACTTATATCATCTCGCAAATCACGGCGGTGTTTTGAATAGTACAAGGCTTTATTACATTGTAAACCTTTTATGAAAGTAGATTTTGATAGGATATGCTTTTCCATGTTTGAAAATAAATAAAATTTTAGATTCAGCAAATAGTCACTTATATAGAGATGCCTTAAAATCACATCTGGAAACAAACAAGGTTTTACAAATCGTTAATTACTCCAATCCGATTCAGATGAATAATATCCGATACTATGGATTCTTATACTGCCAGGCATATTCCCAAAAACTATGAATTTGGTTGAAATCTTTATTTGATAATACTTTGAAATTCTTCTAATTTTAAACCTCACCTCATCCTTTTGTCAATGACTATAAAACAAGAAGAAAAAATTAAAGTCCTATTAAGTAAATACAATGAGATATTGCTTGTTTCAATGCGTTTGGCAATTGCAGAAGATTTTACTAATCTAATTATATTGAACAAGGACGATACTGACTTTGAGTTAAGTGAGCTATTGCAAAACAAAGATCAATTTACGAACCATATCATGAAAGAATTTCTAAGACAGAACAGTTCTGTAGTAACGAAAGAACTATCTTCCATGAAGGAGAAAAAACTAGCCATTATCAAACAGACGAAACTTAAATTCAAGTAACTTTAAGGACTACTTCATATCTAACCGAATTACATTAATATGCCATCAAAATTGATTCTTTTCAAGCAAAAATGGGCTTCGCAATTAAACGATATAAAACATGTATTACGTTACCTAAACACCTACCCTGCTATTTTGACCGAAATTGATTTAACAGACTTAATTTCACCTACGGAATTATTACTCCATCAACAAAATTGGTTAAAGTTAAACGATTCTTATACCGGAATGGAAAAGGAATTCTTCCAACCACATTGGGTTCCATTAAATAAGACTTCTTATGACTTGTTCATTGATATTTCCGATTCCAATTATCCGATATTTGATTTCCATTTTAATAGTATTGAACCTTATACATATATGAGGACCAATCTTTTTGATTCGATAAATCAATTGATGCTGGCTGAGGATAAAAGAACAGATTTACAATCGGTAGTCCAAGATGTGAAAAATTCATTTTGGGGATTTGATTATTGAAAATAAGTTATTGTCCAAAAAACTCTAAAAGATTAAAGTCGTTTTAAATTATTCATTATTTTTACGGAAGTATTTCGAACCTTAAGAAGGTACCAACCGAGTGAAGACACCACGGTGGTAAAACAATACGGACGATCAGTCAAAATAAACGTTACGACTCCTTTTGCTTTTGCGAAATACAAATAAAGTTTTTTTTTAACTAAATCTTATTTGTATGAAATTTATTATCAATCTGTATTCAGAAAGACTAGAATCATCTTACTTAACGTTGGAAGAGACCAACATTAAAATTCACGAATTGAAATTAGGCAAAGGTAACCACCTAATTAAAATTATGCATTCCAATGTGAATACTCTATTTGACTTCTCTAAATCTAGAGATTATCAAATCCTATATTTTGATAGTAAAAACGTTTTTGTTGGCGCTTCTTATGCTATTAACAGTGGTCACGGTAATTTCTTGATTCAAACCGAAGCAAAATGGGTGTTGTTGATTCCAATTGAAAATAAATTGAATAATAGTTTACTCAATAATTTTGTGTTTTTAATATTAGTACAAGGCGGTAAAATCGCTTGCAAGAACGGGATTTTACGAACATTTAACGTAGTATTTCCTATAACAAGACATACTAGTTTAGGCACGCTTTTTACAACCATAAGAAGAATGAAAGCCGAAAAAGACTTTGAAATACCCATATCGTTAAGAATTAGCTTTGCAAAATCAGTAACAACAGGGAAAACTGAAAATGAAATAACTGAAATTGAATGGGATATAGTTTATAATGACTTATGCGAAAACTTAAAACAAGTTAATCCTATTTTATATGCTAGCTTATTTTCTAATAATAGTATTCTTTGGAATTAGGGGTTAACTAGTTTTGATTAAAAATGTTTTAGACCACGTTTGAATTTAAAATTTATAGGTTTATAAAGGATTCCGCTCTTGTCAATGGAGAAAACGACTAGTGTAGTTATGTTTTTCATAAATCATTAAATGACTACTTACAAATTTTAATTCGGCAAGTCTCTCAATCAAAGTGCTTCGTTTATAGAAGAAGGTACAGTTTGAAGATTTCCATTTACGACCTTAGTTAAGGTATATTCTATACCATCATTGTGTAATGATAATTGACTTGGATCCTTAGAAAGCTGTTCGTAATATATAAAGCCGCCCACCAATGGACCGCAAACAGCATCTTTCATCTGTTTCTTTGGGTTCCAACCTTCTCCATAATAGAAATACACGTTATAATATCCGTTATTTATTTTAACAGAATGGTGATTATTCGCTTGAACATAAAAATGTCGAACTACTAAATCATTGCTATTTTTTAGCATTACTAATACATCACTGTTACCGGTATTTACTGTAATGGTCGATGGTCCAGTATTGCCATAACCATAACAATACCCATAAGGCATGGCTCCATTCTTCAAAGAGTTTGTTTTGTATTGTTCTGTATAAACTATATCCATAGCATCATTCAGAATTTTTTCATCAATTGCCCAGCGTGGAATTGTATAATCAAATGAACCGAGTTCGTCTCCTGAAAAAGTAAATCTATTATTGCCCATTTTAAGGGCAGTGTTGTTTTCCAATTGCTGTTCCAAAAGTGATTTTTCTTTCGGATTCAAGTTCGCTTTCAGACGATCTATTTCATTTCTATACTGAGCTTTCGTTCTTTCCGATTCAAATTTTGTACTGTTTTGTTGTCGATTATATTCTTTTAAAAACTCATCAAAATCAGAAATTGCTTTTTCATTTAAAGCATATCTTCTTGCTTCTTTGTAATAGGGAGCACAATCATCAAGGATGTCTATTTTTAAAAATTTGTCTTGACCAATTTTATTAGCCCATTCTTGAGCTAAAGCTCCATGTTCTATTTCTAATTTTCGAATTCCTTTTTCAAATTTTTCATCTGCAATTGATTTTGATGCACGCTCAGCTGCGCGATCAAATAGGCAAGTTGTATACCTTAGGTCGTAAGTATTTATTCTTAATGAATTGCTGTAAATAAAATACGATACTATTGTGTCCCTATATTTCTTGCCAACAGAGGCAGATAGTACCTCGTTAAAATAGTATTGATGTTTTGGGTATTCTTTGTTAAACTGATTGCGGACGAGATCAATTTGCTTATTGAAATTTTCTAATTCTCTATTCTCACGAGTAACAATGTTCGCTTTTGCAATTCCTAACTTTACCAAATGAATTCCATATGGAACGGCAAAGAATAGAAATATACTTCCGTATAGAATTAGGAAGTTCTTTCTAGTCGATATTTTGTTCAAAACACTCATTTATCCAAGTGTAGTTTCTTCATCTTTCTCGGTATCAGAAAATAGTGATACAATTAACCCTAAGGCAACAATAACATCTACTACATTCCATAAAGTGCGACCTAAAGCAATTTTATATAGCGGCTGAAAGAGAATTGCTAATAAGACATATAATATTACTTGGTTCTGTTTTCCTTCTCCAAAGGCAGTATAGGCTAGAAAAAGAAATCCTGCCATGCCACAAAATCGCACCAATTCATAATATCCATATGGCATATCCAAAAGGCAGAGGATAAACAATATCGAAAGGCCAATTTTTATCGTTTTATTGATGTCCATCTGCTTAATTTAATGGAGTTAAACCGGCGTGACTACTGATCCAATTGTAGATAAAGGGTTTGAGTATAAAATTACTCGCGGTTAAGCCAATTGAGAAAATAATCACCGATGCAATTATACTTGAAGAAATCACATTCGACCTAATATCTTCGTATAGTCCATCTTTGTTGATAGTCGTACGAAACAATAAATGACCAACAGCGTTTGATAAAATAAATAGAAATGACAAGCCAAAAAGTTGAATACTCAAAGCTGTCCATAAGTCATCAGCACCTTTTCCAAACAATGTAAGCGTTTCTAAATAAGCACTATTTTGAGGGTCAATACTGAACATAACCATGAACAGAATAGTCAATATTTGACTAGAAATAAAAACGGTATATGCCAAATTAGAGTGTTCAATATCGTAACCTCTAATGAGTTTGCGTTTCCAATAAAGAAGTATTCCATAGATCAAAACCAATGTGATCAATACTTCAATTGCATTAATAATTGTTGCTTCCATATTTTTTAATTTAAAGTTATTTTCCAATAATTTACGTTGCCTACTTCGCGTTGAAGTTCACCCAAACGAGGTCCAATTTGAGTTGTTTCCCAGAAATAATATTTTTTTCCATTATAGGATTTATACATTCCTCTCGCTTCTCCTATATTCAACCCCAACATTGAATGCCCATAAAATTCACTGTTAATTATAGCCACATCGAATTTGTAATGCTTAAATATTGTATAAAGCAATAAGGTCCTAGTATCGCAATCTCCATGTGTAGTAGCTAAAAATTCTGTTGGTGTTTTTAAACCAAATGGAGATGGGCCAACACATTTAATTCCAGAATCGAGCAATTCGCGAATTATTGGATTTCTTCTGTTATATGGGTCTGAACAAGATTTATCCAGCACCAATACATATTCAATCGACTGAACCATAGAAACTACCGTGTTTGCAAATTCAATACTAGATTGTTGATTCTTCTCTTTAATACTATCCAACATTTGATAGAGTCCATCTAAATAATTTTTATCCGCTTCATATACGCTAGAATAAATATTTGTAAACGAATTATAGTTTTCGCTTTCGATTCGTTTAAGATTATAGGAACTTCTATTAATATCTTCTATCAATAATTTAAAGGTGCCATTGTACTTTGTTCTTGCATTGTCTTCCCATTTCAAGTGAACAAGTTTGTAAGGTTTTTGCACCTCATTTTCTTCACTAACAGCGTTCGAATTATTTTCGTTATTTGGGTTTACTTCAGTTACTTCAATTGTATCACCAACTCGAACCTTGTTTGTTTCTTGCCAATTATTACGTGATTCATAAACATTCAATATTCCATCAAGTGCAGAGAGTAACACAACCAAGAGCAACAGATTCAATGACCATTTTAACAAAGTTCCAAAAAGTCTTGAAAATTTACCCATTCTGCTAATTGCAGTTCCTAAGCCAATTAAAAACAAAGGAATTCCAATACCAAATAATATAGGCATGAAGCTACCATATTTTAATGCCAGATAAACCATATAGCCAGCCCAAAACAAAACAAAAAGGAAGGCAAAAAAGGGCAAGCAGCCAGGAGGCGGAGGCGGCGGCGGTGGTGGCGTTATCTTTTCCCAAAATGTAGAGCAATCTTTGTTAAAATACTCCTTCCAAAGCTCACCATCGACGTTTTTCTCATTACCCGTTGGTTTATTTTGCTCACATTCACAAATCCATTCTCCCCAATAGGTTTCACATGTCTGTCCATCTTCAAGGAGTTGTCCAGAATAATACTCTAAACGATAGCAATTGTCTCTGTGCTCTCTTTCACCAGTTAAGTCATCCTTTATGCATCCAGGTATTGGCGGAATATCATTTAGACGCCATTCTGTTTCACAAATTTCTGTTCCTTCAATAAAAGCTCCCGTAGTATACTCTTTATGCAAAAGGCCATTTTCGTATTTTTCCTGCCCAGTTGGGATATCTTTTTTGCAAACAACTTGCGACTCCTCATAATGCATTACGAACATAACGGGCACATCTACAAAGTCACCGTGCATTTCTTGCCCTTCACTTTGAACGTGATCAGCTTTTGCATTTATGTCGAGATAAATGTGATCAGCATTGAAAAAATACTCCCTTTGCTTATACCGAACATTTATGCCCTTTTCAATTTTTTTTAGTTCGAATTGTGCAGAATACAAGTGCTTGATTTCACTACCAGGTATTTCTTTTGGCTTCTTTTCTACTTTAACATTTACATCATAATAAATCCGGTGATTGTAATGTGAACATCCTTTTTTATCAGTTAAATAATGATTCAAATCGGCTCCATACTTAAAGGATGAGGTACCTTCAAACAGCAAGTAGATCTTTGTTGATATGATTTCTTGAAAATCACTCATTCGATTCCATAAATAAGGCTATGAATTCTTCGTACGACTTTTTACTTGAAACTTTATCAAGGTTGAGCTTTGTATTGAACGGAGGATCTTCGTATTTATCATCCGCATCTGGTACGATTTTTTTGCCCTTAACGGGTGAAGCTAAATCATTCTTTGGTAATTTATTTTTTGTTGGGTCAAAACTGGTGCCATTCTGAATATAATCTGCGGACAGCTGACCATATCGGTTATATTGCATTGTCATGACTGAATTATATTCTTGTCTATACATTTTGTATTGATCCAAAACAATCCGAATATCTCTGGTTTGTTTGATTGAATAATACTCATGTGCTCGATTCAAACGATGTCTCAAATAAACAGGTGTAAGGAAAAGTATTACTATGACAACAGTTATCAGCCAAAGCCAAGGATGATCTTGATTTGATTTGACAAGATGTTCCATATACCCTTCGCTTCCGTTGTAATCCACCAAACCTTCATATTCCAGAAATAACACAAGTACCATTTCAAAGCACTTACTCACAAAAAAAGCGAACGCAGCCACAATTATGTATCTAACGGAATATGAAAGTAGCATAGACCCAACACTTTCTTCTCTTGGCAAAGTGGCAGGCTCTAGACTAATTAAATTCAACCGATAAATATTACTGATTAAAAAGCCAAATACAATCGTCGTAAAAAAAGATAAGAGAAACACATCGAATATCCCATAAAACAGATTAAAAAAGGCAAGAAAAATTATCGCATAGATCAATAAAAAAAGGCCACCAATCAACGTAAAACTTCTTTGACTATCAGCACCAGAAATATTCAAAATCTTACAATCCGCACCTGCTACCCTCCAAATAAATTCTTTCATTATTTTTCTTCGAAATAAGCATCAGGGTTCTGTTCAATGTCGATCATTTTATTTTTCTTCCAGGTTTCTATGATTTTTTTATTGATTTCATCTTGGGCGGCGAGTATTAACATTCGTTCATTCTCTTTTATCCTCGCTCCATGATTTACTATTTTATGCGCTTCAGTACCTTCCTTGTCATTATAAAAATCATATTGCACTTCTATTCCGGCCTCTGCTCTCGCTAATTCTTTGACATTTTCGTCCATGTAATCGTAAGGACCTTTGATCAACATCATTTTAAAGAAAATAGGAGTGAGTTCAATAACCATAAAAAGCAAAGTAATAAACAAGGATATCCAAGGTCCAGTGACTTCATGAGAAACTCTTATACGCGCAGCTAGACCTCCCATGTTTGCAGCTTTTAATTCAACATCTTTTAATTCTTTATCTCTTAAAATGTTCACTTTTTTAATTTCTTTATCAACTTCTCTAAGCGCTTTGTTCATTTCCACTTTAACTGTTGGTAATTGAGCCTCAAGCGCAGCCCTTTCCTTGTCTAGTCGATACCATTGTGGACCTCTGCATAAAACATCTGAACCAGGTGGACATTTTGTTTCCTCTACGTTTAGCTCAGATTTTTTCGCATTAATATTTGATTTCAAATCACTTTCCATTGCAAGAATTTCTTTTCTTTTAGAATTTAAATCATTCAAGGAGTTTTTATCGAATTTATCTTGTTTCAATTTTCTATTAACTTCAATATAACCTTCCATTTCAGTTTGAAGCTTGGCCTCTATCTCCTTTTGAAACATCCTGATTTCTATCGGTTTAGATATGGTCAATGCAATTATAACCCCCATAATAATACGAGGTATCGCACTCTTTATTTCCTGTTTAGTTATTGCTTCGGTGCCATCCCCTTTACCCGTTGAAGTAACTATGAATCGGTCAATGTTATAAATTATCAATCCCCAAATTATTCCGAAAAAAAACGACATTATCATGGTCGGAATATGAACTTCATCATTCAACGGACCATCGACTCTAGGCTCAAAAATCGTGTAAATGGCATAACCTCCAGCTAAACCCGCCATCACCCCCGTTGCCAAAACGATCCCACCCAAACAGAAATATTTGATTTGATCAGAATAAGTACTTCTTTCTAGCAAATACTGATCTGCTCCTGCTGCTTTCCAAAACATGCGCATTAATTTGCCTGCCTTCGGACTTTCGTAATAGTTATTTTTCATAGATGATATGTTTGTTTAGTTCTGATTCTATTTCCTCGGTTGTATTCTTTATTCCAATTTCTGCTAGGCTATTCCGAATATTAAGATCTTCGACCAACACTTGAATAGATGTTCTTTCTAGCTTAATTTCAACTTCACAGGATAATTTTTTCGGTTCAGAGCTTTTGAGACCCGCAACTTCTTCCAAATTCATGGATGGTTCGATTTTGTGAAACGGGATTCTTTTATCGATAATATGGCCTTTTCTTCCGAATTGCATCGTCTTGAACGCAGCAGTGCTTTTCTGTGGAACAGCAACTTTTTTTGTAATGGACCAGATTAAACCTTTGGCTTTGAAAACAATTTCAGTTTGACCTTCTTTGAGTGGTATTTTAATATTCAATAAGTTGTTATCTGAAAATATGGGAATGATATTTCCATCAATGATTAAGAAAACGGCATATTGAAGTTGAATATCTATTAACGCATAAAATTGCTTGTCAAATTGATTCAACAACTTGATTTCCGTTATGGATGGCGCCATCCTTGCCTTAAAAAGCAATTTGAAAAAACGCGATGTTAATGGAACAAAATTGTTCAAATAACAAGTCAAAATCCGCAGTATTAATGGTTTCTTTTTCATCATAAGTGGCAACCAATTAGCCGAAGCATTGGATATTTGTTCAGATAGTTAAATGTAAATAATTTTATTTAATTATGAAGTATTATTAATTCAGAATTGCGGTATTTGAAATTAATTTTTTTATTAAAAATAGCTTAGTGAATGAGGTTGACGACAAAGTCCCCAACCCCATCATCCAAAACATTCTCATCCTTCAAAACAGAAACAAAAGTCTTATAACAAGTAACTCTGCCTTCAAAAAGTTCATCTTCAAATTCGTTCACTTCACTTTCTTGGGATCTTCCAGGATAAAGCAACATGACTTTTGTCGATTTCCAAAAACGAGCATAGGCATACAATTGACGTAAATCTTGAATTGATGTTTGCTTGCCTGGGGTTTTCCATTTCGTGTCTATGATGAAAGTTTCTGTGGCATCGTTTTCTATTCGTTTTTTGAGAACTATATCCGGTTCCAAGCGATTGCTGCCCCAAAAAGGTAATCTTCTTTTCCCTAAAACTTCAAAATTTGCTGGAGCTGATTTCTTCAACATTTTAAGCATGTACTCTTCCCATAATTGATTCATATCAAAGAGGATGGAAATCATTTTCTCGTTGCCTGATGCGATGTTTGGCGAGTAGTTTAGGATGATTAATCGAGCCAATTCCAATGCTCGTTCGTAACCTTCGGTTTTGCGATTGAGTTGTATCGAATCCAACAGTTGTTTGTCGGCGGTTATTGTTTTTACTTCGGGGAAATGAAGCTGAACGCGTTTGCATCGATCAGCGATCCACATGGCTGAACTGAATTGACTGACAATTTGTAAAGCTTGAGCTAAAATCTGATGCAGTTTGTGGTCGACATTGTAAACCTGATGAACAGTGTAAAAACGTTCCTTGTGAACTAAATTGTGTCGTATATTCTTGGCAAAATCCAATTTACCTTTCAAGGCTTTTACGTTTCCTTCTTCTCGGTTGTATTTTTTGACCAAACCTGTTCTTAAAAGTGTTTCCACTTCCAACAAATATTGGTCGAAATAGATTTCCAATAAGTTCAAATTCTGCTGATTCAAGTGCGCATCTGCGTAAGTGTTAACTTTTACCTTTCCGCAAGCTTTCAACATTTGAATTAGTACTCCACGCCAATTGGCGTCGTCATCATTTTTATCAGCTTTTGGATGAATCTCTACTGTGAAACCATCTACTTGAATGACGCCAACATATTGGCTAAAACGCAAACCTTTGTGCTCGACTGTAAAGTATTTCCCTTCGTTGAGCTGATTCAATTTTACGAAAGAATCCCATTGACTTTTTTTGAAGCCTTCTTCGCCAATGGAAAGACGATCATGTTCGTATTTGATTATTGTGATCAATCTTCTTTTGGAACGTTCATTAATTCCTTGATCGCCTGAGTGAAATCTTCATCACTCATTTTGGAAGCGTCTCTTATAGTATAAGCTTGTCCTTCAAAAGAAAAATCATTACTTTTTGCTGCGAATATGACTTTTGATCTTTCATCCTTTTTAAAGAATTTAGAACCGATAACCAATTCCATTTTTTCATAATTTCCATAGAAATACTCCTGTAAAAGTGGAATTATGTTTTTGTGAAAAGTGTTTCTCAAATCTTGCAATTGATTCAAGTTGAAGAAATACGCATGACCGATGGTGTGGTCTCGATCAACCAAAACTTCAATACGTTCATTGAGTTTTTTGAGAAGATTAGGTAAATTGATAATGTAATTCGTTCCTTCAATTTCTAACTCATTTCCACCTTCATCCAACAGAACTTCTGGTTTCGGCATCATTTCAATGAAACTAAAACGTCTACGCAAAGCAGTATCCAAAGCTTCGACAGAACGGTCAGCGGTATTCATTGTTCCAATGATATAAAGATTTGATGGAACCCCAAATTTTTCTTTAGAATAAGGAAGAGTCAATCTCAACTCGTTGTTTTCTCCTATTCTTTTATCCTCTTCTATTAACGTAATTAGTTCTCCAAAAACCGCAGAAATATTCCCTCTATTTATTTCATCTATTACAATTGCATATGGCTTTGCTTCTGTTTTGTGTTCACTCGTAATTTCTTTGAAAGCTTCTTTTTTAATATCACTAGTATTGAACTCATAAATCGATTGCTGTGAAATCTGTTTACCTATAAATTTATCAGGAAAAGTGTCTATGTTCTTGGCAATCCATTCCACTTTTCTATAATGTAAAAACTCTTTTGGCGACTTATCATCGAAATAATACTCACCAGTAATTTTACCTATTGCATCAATAATATGGTTGCCTTTTGAAATGACCACAATATCTCCAATCCTCATCTTTATAAAAATAAACGCGGCTTGAATATGATATCTGTTGTCTTCGGCTGTTTCTTTAAATTTCGTTTTGAAATTATCACGAAAATCTTTCCAACTATTTGATTTTGAAATTAAAGGTGTTAAGTCTTCATCACCACCCCAATTTATACCAACAACACTATTTTCTATACACCAATCATGAAGTTCAGGATTATGTTTTCCACCAATGGACATTTTATAATAATCAACATTGTCCCAGTCTACTGATCCTTTTGATGAAGACTGGATTTTCTTCGCGCTATTAGCTATTTGTTTGAATATCCCAGGCTCGATATCATATTTCAAAAAAGTATCTTCTTCCTCCGGTTTTACAGGCTTAATTCCCTCAATAAAATCTTCATAAGCAACTGATTGATGAAAGGTTGTAAATACAACACGTCCTTCCTTAATCAAGTCGTCGTATATGATTTTGTTAGCAACATGATTATTTGAATTATAGGATTCAGGTGCACAAATACTTACAACTTTATCAATTGTTGAATAAGTTTTGCCGGTTCCTGGTGGGCCATACATAATCTGATTCAGTGGGAATTTTTCTGTTTTCATATCCTCGTTATGCTTTTTTTGACTTTCACTTTTGTCGTTAATCATTTTCAAAATAGTTTCATACTCTTTTCCAGTCGCCTGAAAATTTGTTCCTTGATTGCCAATCTTCAAACTTTTCAGTTGCGGTTCAGATTTAATTCTATCCAAAGAAATAGGTGAATTAACCAAATTATGGGTGATTTTAATTTTCACTCTTTTAGAAGGTCCTGTCTCTGGTTTTTCAGTGTAATATTTCAGTTCCTTTTCATCAACCAAGCCTTCAAAAACATCCGAAGTAACTTCGGCGAGTGCCATGCATGAAGCTTTTTCGCCAGTCGCCCAAAGTATTACTTTGTCTCCGCTTTTAATTTTACTTTCATGTGCTTTTACACTCCAAGTTGTGAGTGAATTAGATTGAATTGCTCCTTCAATGTCATATATCTTAGGATTTCCTTGAAAAATCCAATAGTCAACAGGTTCTGTGCTCTCTAGCATTTGATACAAAATATCCTGCGCCAAAAGCAAATTATTTGTCCCATCGTAAAAGTCTGGAATATAGCTCTTCACTAGTGAAATTAATTCTTGATCAGGAGCAATATAATCGTTTATAAATTTATCAAGTAACTCAAGATAATGAATGTATTTTTCGTTTTTTCCAGCAGGTTTGACTCCTAATAAATTACAGAAAGAAGTGTAAAAGGAAGATTTATAGAAAGTGTATTTTTCAGGATATTTAATGGTTAAGTAACACGCCATCGAACGTTCATCCTGATGATGCGAATGTTTCCCATCAGTCGTGCCATACAAAGTTTTTGTCTTCTGATTGAAATCTACAATTCGCTTTTTTAAATCAATGGACTCGTCAAAAAGTTCTTTGAATAAAGCCCTTAATTCTTCTGGACGTTCTTTGCTCAATCCTTGAAGAACAGCTCCCGACATGGCATAGATCAAATTCTGGAAGTTTAGTTTTTTGATTTCTGCTCTAAAATCTGGTGCATTTACATCAGGAAGACCTTTTAATTCTTTTACTAACTCCCATTTATAAACTTCATCTTGCATTTTCGTTGAAGCGATTTTCACCTTGTAGTTCGCTAATAAAGATAAAATTGGATCTTCTTTTGGCTTTATTTCAAAACCAAAACTCTCCAAGGTTTGAAACGATTTCGTCCCCAAGCCTCCATCAAAAGTTTTCGGGTCTAACTCTTCGCCAGTTGCATATCTGTTTGCAATAGAAATGACCAGTTTTGGAGGATATAGTTTTCCATTATAAAGTAAATCGTATGTGCTAGAATGTCGTCCTGAACGCACCCCGTCTTTCTCAATTTCTTCAATAGCGGATAGGATATTTTCTTTTGTAATTTGGTTCATTTGGGATTTAATCTTTAATATAAATTATACAAACTCAAATTCTGAATAGGCTTTTCATTTCTTACTGATCTCCTTCTGTATTTGCATAGCTACAGTATAGTTTTTTCGCAATACTGGTTTTGAAAAAGTCGTTTCGCCTTTGGTTTCTTCACCAGAAAAATGACAATATTTTTCTTTGAAATCTTTATTCTTCCATTTGGACCAATTCTCAAAAGCATTTATGGAAAATGGTTCTTTTATATTGAATGGAATTTCAACTCCTGTTCGTATGCAAAAACCACTTTGAGATTTAGGCTTTTGCGTTTCCTCCTTTTTCTTTTCTTTGGAATAAATTTTTTCGCTGTTGTCCACCTCGACAATATTACCTTCTTGCTTTTTAATTAAGCCAAACAATGAGGATTTTATATTTGCTCTTTTTTTATAATGTGATGTGCTATTTTCAATTAAATCATAAAAATATTCAAAAGCCTTATTATCCGAACTAGGTTCTTTTACCAATTTTTCTGAGATGAAATTCCAAACTTTTTCACTCAATGTTTGTTCAAACATGACGCCAACTTCTATATTATTCTTAATTGAAAACGAATGCAAGTTCAAAGAGGTTATTATACTTTTATTTTCATTTGCATAGTATTTAGCATGCAACTCTTCAACATACCTAATCTCGACATTTTGAAACTGTTTGAAAAACTCAAAATCCTCAGAACTTAAACTTTTTGAAAGATTATTTTCGTTTTTACCGAACAAGACAAACAACTGAAAATTTGGATCTTCTGCGTGTAACAAAAGTTTGCTTTTTATGTCATCATGCAATTTTATATATGGTGAAACCAACATTAGAAATGACTCAGCGCCAACAATTATCTTTCTAAGTTCTTTTATTAAATTTTCTGGGGTCAAGAATTCTGCCATCTCTATTCTTTTTTACATTAAATTTTTGCCTTAATAATGGGTTAATCTTCTCCCATTTGTCTCTTTCGTTCAAAATCTAAAAACTCATTATCATTTGAATCGGATTCATGCCTTTCTTTAAGGTAGTGTTCGTTCATTGCTTTTGTGTGTTCCTCCACATCCGTAGAATTCATCCATCCTTTTCCTTTACATGCTAAACATTTAAAGGTTCTATCATATTTCGTACGTAAGCCTGTTTTTCCACAAGAACCACAATCTTTCACAAAGTCTTCATTCATAGATTTTTAGTTTTGTTTTTATATAAAAATGCTGTTTGCAATTATCCCTAAGCCATCATCCCATTCACAAACACCTCAACATACTCCTTCATCTTCTCAATTATCCTTTCCCCAATAGTTCGGGCTAGGAGAATACTCGGTCTATTATCCAAACATGCGAAAACCTCTTCGCGGATGGGCTCTTGGCCTGAATAAATGTAGGCTTCAATTAAGGCTCTGAATTGGTCTTGGTCGAGGTGTTCTTCTTCGCACATTTTGTGTAAGGCTAGAACTTTTTGGTCGTTCCAGTAGATTTCAAATTCATCTTCAATTTTGTCGACGTCTTTGATGTGTGGGAGGTGTTCATCGATGAATTTTAAAATCAATTCTCGTTTGCTTCTCAGTTGGATTTCGCCACCGAGCATATCAATAATTGCTTTTTTCTTAGCTGCTGTTTCTCCTCCTTTTGTTTGTTGCAATTGAGCGAGCAATTTTAGGATGTAGGCAACATTGATTTGATCTCTGTGTATCAGTTCCAATTCAAAATCTACATCGTCTAGAATGGAAGTTTTTTGCTTGGTATGGTCGTTCTTTACTTTATCGTAAAGGTCTAAGTATTTACTTTTATAATCTTCGAAATCTTGTTCGCTAAGCGGTAAATCTTCCCAATCGAAATCGGTGAAAGAACTAAGTACGTTGACCGTTCGCATTAAGGCTCTGAACGCTTGAACGAATGCCACTTCTTCTAATTCACTCGGCAAATCATCGACGCTTTGATACGTTGGAGCAATTTCTAGCATTTGCGCCAAAGCTTCGTCGAATTTCTTTGCGATATCTTCATACGAAGGCATCGTTACGACTTCTATGGCTTCTTTATTTGAGAACAGCGTTATTGCCTCGTCTGTTCTGAATTTAAGATTACGGAAGCTTAAAATATTTCCTTGTGATTTCTGTTCACCAAGTATTCTATTCGTTCTAGAATAAGCTTGAATCAATCCGTGGTATTTTAAATTCTTGTCAACGTAAAGTGTATTCACTTTCTTGGCGTCGAAACCGGTGAGCATCATGTTCACAACAATGACAATATCCAAACGGTCTTCGTCTTTTGCAGTTTCTTTCTCTCGTTCCTTCAAACGCTTGCTGATGTCTTTAAAATAGTTCTCGAACTGCTGACTATCTTTTGTTGTGAAGCTGGTGTTGTACATTTTATTGTAATCACCAATGTAGGCTTCTAGTTTATCTCTGGTGTGACTAAACTTGTAAGCAGCTTGCGGTTCAGCAGCCAACTGCATTTCATCTCCTGGCATGAAATCTTGTGCATCTTCGTCTTCTTCGTTTGCTCCGTAGGTAAAAATCGCAGCAACTCTCAAGTCGTGTTCGCCTGCGGCTTTCTTCTTTTGAAATAAATCGTAATAGGCA
>TARA_R110000737_G_scaffold108221_6_pt1 | contig 21771 bp, 23 predicted proteins | sample TARA_R110000737 | Tara Oceans TARA_R110000737 (sample SAMEA4398027) | marine metagenome | biome: Polar Biome; feature: [SRF] surface water layer (ENVO:00010504); material: water (ENVO:00002006), including particulate matter (ENVO:01000060) such as... | depth 5 m | reverse complement strand
AGCTAATATAAAAAGGTGTACACGATGTCTAAGCCAGAATTTACAAAAACAGAAAAAGCAGCGGTTAAACGCATAAACGACATAATCGCTAAGGCGTACATAGAAATGTTAGAAACCTCACCGGATGAGGAAAAAGAGCAGATGTTGGTCACAGAACTTTCTATCGTGTTTGCAAGCGAAGCAATACACATGCTGTCTTTAGCTACGGCCACAGACGTCAAAAACGCACAAGAAGCCGGAGAGAGCGACGAAGACACACACAAAATGCGCGTTGCGGTGTTCGAGGCAACACTAAACATGGCTAGCAAAGAGTTTGGTTTTTCTATCATAACCAAGGCCATAGACGACGACGATTTTGACGTTATAAAAGCGTACAGAGGCGGAGCGCAATAGTATGTTCACCTTAGCATTAGATTTTGAGACACGCAGCCGTGTCGATCTTATAAAATGCGGCGCGGACATTTACGCGCAAGATTACAGCACAGAAATTTTGTGCTGTAGTTTTATCTGCAAAGACACCGGCGAAGAGTGGTTATGGTTTGCGGGTGAACCACTCCCCGTAAATCTGCATATGGCTATACTTGACTGCGACGAGCTAGAAGCGCAGAACGCCCGTTTCGACCAGTTGATTTACGAGTGTATAGCGGTGGAAGACCACGGGTTCCCTATCGTGCCTAGCGACAAGTGGATGTGTGTTGCAGCTCAGTGTCGTGTAAACGCGCTACCGGCTAGCCTCGACGGTGCGACCCGCGCCGCTAACAGCCATCACAAGAAAGACCACGCAGGTAGCGCACTTATCCGTAAGCTGTCCGTACCGGACAAGAAGACCGGAAAGTTTAACGAAGACCCCGCGCTAATAATAGATATGGGCGACTACTGCATAAAAGATAGCAGGGCTATGGTAGCCGTGGCTAAAAAAATGCGCCCCATGTCCGATGAAGAGAAACTAGATTGGAAAGTAAACGAGCGCATAAACGACCGTGGCATCAAGATCGACCGTGAGCTAGCGCAACTGGCGCAGCAGTACGCCGACTTTGAGAAAGAAGACTTAGGCGAACGGTTAGCGCTATTAACCGACGGCGCGGTCACGGCGGTCACTCAATCGGCAAAAGCGCTGACGTGGTTCTACTTCCAAGTGGTGAACCTCGATATGGGAATCCCCATATTAGAGTGTGTGACCAAGGTCGATAAAAAAACCCAAGAGCGCAAGAGGACGTTTGACAAAGCGGCCAGAACCGCGATACTCGCGCTAGATTGCCTAACGCCTGTTGTGCGCGAAGTGGTCGAGATATTCGACGACGGCAGTAATTCCAGTGTGGCTAAGTTTACCGCCATGCTCAACCGTGCCGACCCTGACACAGATCGTGTACACGGATGTCTTGTGTTTGCCGGAGCGGGGCAGACTAAACGCTACAGCAGCAAAGGTCTACAGCTACAGAATTTTAAACGTGATTGTTTTAACGCCGAGCAGACCGTTATATTAAAAGAACTTATGCGGGCGGGTAAAGACTTACGCACCGATTTTAACTCCGCTAGCATAATGGAGACGCTAGCCAAGCTACTACGTCCGGCCATTATGCCCGAGGTGGGTCACAAGTTTGTTGTGGGGGATTGGTCTGCTATCGAGGCACGGACGTTGCCGTGGCTATCGGATAGCAAGGGCGGTGAGAAGGTACTTGATATTTTCAGAGGTGGGCGTGACATATACAGAGAAACAGCCGACGCTATGGGATATGAAGATCGCCAGATAGGTAAAGTGGCTGTACTAGCGCTGGGTTTTGGCGGTGGTGTCGGCGCACTACAAGCCATGTGTAAAGCATACGGCATAGTAATGACTGACGCCGAGGCGCAAGTGGTGGTGGACAGATGGCGCGAAGCTAACCCGTGGGCGAGGGTGTTCTGGGACGCGCTAGAGCTAGCATCGGTAAAAGCGCTACGCCACCCGCTAACCGTGTACACAGTCGGGCGCTTACGCTATATTTTTGTCCCTAAGCTATTGGGTGGGACGCTTATTTGTATTCTGCCTGACGACAGCACTATTCAGTACCCCTACGCCAGACTGCGCGACGGCACGGTTCACTGTATGAAAGCATCGGTGCAGCCTAAAGCAGACAGCAACAACGCATGGCCGACCATGAGTTTATGGGGTGGCATACTCGCTCAAGGCGCGACACAAGCAATGGCGGCATGTTTACTGCGCGAGAAGCTAAGGACGCTCGATACATACAAATACCCCGTTACCATGCACTTACACGACGAGATTGTGTTGGAAGTCCCCGACAACGAAAAGAAAGCCTACAGCATAATTTTACAGAAAGTAATGGAGAGCGTACCAGAGTGGGCGAAAGGATTACCACTAGAGGCAAAACCAGAAGTGTTTGATAGATATGGAAAATAGTAGTATCGTATTCCCCCCAACAAAAAAAAAGCCCCGTAGCGTAAACTAGGGGGCAAAAACATAACCACAGAGGCGAACAACATGAGTGATTCAGGCAATAGTACACAAAATGACACAGTAAAGCAAACTATCAAGAACCTAGAAGGGTTATCAAAAGCCCCCGATAACAGCAGCTCTCACCCCGCAATAAAACTAGAAAGCGTACCCCCTAAAGATTACGACATTAAGCTCATCGAAGATTTTTTAGATGTTGTGTTCCATGCCGGTGTCGGCAAAGACGAACACATTTTGACATGGGCGGTGGCACCGTATAGAAGCCCTATCTACCCAATGGCGGACACCGACCTGCTAGCAAAATTAAAGTCGTCACGACACGCCAAGGCGCTTTACTTTGGTACGGCCACGTTTACACCTGACCCAGAAGACGGCAAGCTCTACAACCGCAAAAAGTTATTCACGTCGTTAAGAGTAATAATGCTCGACGACATCGGCACAAAGGTCAAGATAGAATCACTACCCGAGGCGCTAGAAACTTCTTACGAGTTAGAAACTAGCGAAGGCAATTTCCAGTACGGCCTAGTCTTAGACGAGCCTATCGAAGATTTAGCCGCAGCCGAGGCGTTTGTACACTTAATCTACGAGTCTGGCTATTCTGACGAAGGTGGCAAGATGGCTAACAAGCTAGTGCGGTTGCCAGACGGTGTAAACGGTAAGAAGGGTAAAGCCGGTTTTGTTACTAAAGTACACAAACTATCCGATAAGACGTTCTCCCCGCAGCAAATACTCGACATGTGTAACGTCAACGTGTTGTGGGAAGAGGTGCTAACGGATGCCGAAGCCGTCACCAAGAAACGCGCCAGTAAGTCTATCGGTTCGTCGCCTTGGGCGACCACACAGCCGGTGGCTATGGCGCTTAACGGTATTATCGATCCTGTACTAGAGTGGCTATACGATGAAGGGCAGGTAGTGTGCGATAACGGCGGCGACTTTGTTGAGATACTCTGCCCGTGGGGTCACAACCACACTAGCGGCGGTGACACTGCCGGTTATGCACCTATTGGCCGTGGCGATGACATTACTCGGCGCGGGTTTAATTGCTTTCACGAGGGGTGCTCGAACAGTAAAACACCGGAGTTCTTGCGCCATGTGGCTAGCAACAGCGGCATAGAAGTAGGTGTACACGATCAAGCAGCAGCGCTCACGGCTAAGTATGTGTTCGATAAAGTACAAAACGTGGTGTGGGATATTAAGTCAGAAGTCCGCGAGCTAAAACTTAAAATGGACGGCTTTGTGAACACCTACCCGCACAAGCTGCCTATTTACGAGGTGGGCGGTGAGGTGAAGCGCATCGGTGCGGTAAGCATGTGGAAAACATCACCAAGCCGTGTGGTAGTGGCCGGAGCTACCTACGACCCTAGTACAACGGCCCGTATAACGGAAATGCAAGGTGAGCGCTACGTTAATTTGTTCTCTATACCTAACTGGGGTAGAGGCGCGATAGACAATGTACACGTGGCCAAGTTTAACGAGTATCTAGAGTACCTAGTCCCCGACAAATCCGACCGCGAATATTTTGTGATGTGGTTAGCCGCTAAATGTCAAAATATGGCATTTAGGGGTGCGGCTCTAGTAATGGTGGCGCAGAAACAAGGTGTAGGCCGGTCTACGTTAGGCGATATGATCGCCACGCTAATGGGTAACGTGAACGTGGCTAACGTCTCGCTGTCCGAGATGCTAGGCAACAGCGATTTTAACGAGTGGCAAGCAAAGCCATTTGTTATCATAGAAGAGACGTTAGCGGGGGATAGAAAAGATTTCTACTCTAACTACGAGAAGTTAAAAGGGTTTATCGACCCTAGAGCCACCACTATCACAATAAACCACAAGTACGGGCACAAGATAACGTCAACTAACTACGCAAGCTACTTATTCTTAACAAACCATAGTACCGCACTGGCCATGCCCGACACTGATAGGCGTTTCATGGTCATACAAAACGCGTATACACCGGCTAAACCAGACTATTTCAGTAAGCTAAACAAGTGGCTTATGGAACTGGACACCGACGGGCTACCACTGTGGGCTAGGCACCTCTACAGGTGGCTGCAAACAGTAGAAGTAGACATAGAGTTTTTGACCTCGCCACCACCTAAAACCGAAGCCAAAAATGTTATGGCTAGAGCGGCGCTTAGTGATATTGATTTTGCAGTGAAGAAAATTATTGAGCTGTGGCCGGATCCTTATGTATCGTCTTCTGATGTAGTGGCGGTGCTCCAAGACCCCGTGCTAGCCGGTGCGCTGCACATGGACGACACGCTAAACGTGAAGTACATACGGGTGGAGGTTAATAATCAGAGTGTAGGTTTTGACGATGCCACGGTTATATTTAAGCACAAAGGTAAAGCAATACGGCCTAGAATATTACACGATCGTATAGTGGCCGGTGGGTCTGCCTTGCGCCCCGACACCGCAGCTACCCGAGCTAAACACGAGGTAAAAGAGATATACAAGGCGCGTGACGCGCTACTACCTGCACTTGTTGACCAGATAAAAGAAGCACTAGAGCTAGAAGGTAGAATATGACCTACTGCGTGTAAACAGTTTATCCCGCCGCAGGGCGGGAGTACAAGCTGCCTAACCCTTGTTTTTGCCTATGTGAGAACGGTGCATGTGAGCGCCGAAAAAGAACACCCCCACCCCGACAACTAACCCGCCTAGCGCAGGTAGCGCCGCTAACGATAACCAGAGCGCAGACCATTTTGGGTCAACTGGATAAGTCATACCACAGAGAAAAATGAGCACCAGATAAAACCTGATTACGTCTTGGGCAATCTGGCGTCGGGCTTTTGATCTATCGGTACTCTCTTCGAGTGTGGCAACAGCAAACGATTGAACCGACTTTGCCATATCTCGGTTCATTTCTGCTTGTTCTTCGTCAGTAAACTTACTGTTACCGATCCAACCGCCGACCTGTGTAAGCAGTCCCTTATCTTTATCAAAAATATTGTCAGCAATTTTCGGTGCTGACTTAATTAAACCAAACCAACTCATAATTTATTTCCCGATCATATGTTTTAGCGTGTTAGATAAAAAACTATAGGCAACGGTGACGCAAGTTATTATAGCAACAATCCAAACCGCTGTGTTACGCATCGTACACCAGAGCCATTGCATGTGCTGTTCACTCTTTATCATCTTACGCAGAACTAACAATTCCTCTTCTGACAGTTGCGGGTTTCCCCTGCGCTCGGTTTCATCATCTAACATTATCAGCTCTCTTCGATTTCAACATGGGGGTAGTCCCAACCACTTTGGAAATTATCTCCATTGTGAATCTTAAAGGGCTTAAAAAAACCACCCCATTTTATTTTATACCCGCATAAACTGGCGGCTTGTAAAAAAGCGGCGGCTACCATAGCTAGGTGCTGAGTATCCCAACTTGCTGACCCGTTCACAAACGCATAAAAGTCTAGCGCCTTGCCGGTCTGGTGGTTACTTACGTTGTTTACACCATCTAGCTGTGACTTCCCTGCTAAAAACAGCGCGTGCTGTCTGTCCTCAGTTCTCAGGCCGCCGTCTTCCGGTACACCAAAATCGATTGGCGATATAGTCAGGGCCAGATGCGCGATCTCGCGCAGCCGTGGGTCAACATCTTTCATTCTTTCGAGTGAGCTTGATGAAAACTTAAACATCATTTGCGACTTCAGATTTAAAAAACCCTGATCTAAAAGGAATCCAAACAGCTTCAAATGCTGATAAGTTATCGGGTGTTAATAATAAAGTATTTCCGTTGTTAAAAACAAAAAGTGTTGAGTTGCCTGATTTTATAAATTCTTTTAGTGAGCTAAGACCCCACATATCCTCAGCTTCAGCGCTACACAAAACACCCTCAAACCTTACGCCTGATAATTTAAGCGCGTCTGATTTTTGTTTAGGCGTTAAGGCTTTGGGCTTAGGGTTACTAAATACTCCGTCTTTCTCAACCTGACCACATACAACATCTTTATCAGTCCACACAAAGCCTTCCGCCATGTTTGGTTGCTTTTGCACTACGAGATTATTCTTTAATAATATAAACATTTTATTAGCCTATTTTTTCAATTTTAATTTCAGCGTAACTCTCAGCAACGGAGAAATCACAACTTTTGCCGAAGCCATCGTTTGAAGCTGTATTGTCACAGCGATGTTGAAGAAAAAAATCTTTACCCGCTGTAATATTTAGCACATCTGCAATAAAGGATCTTGTTGTGCAATTACTACTATTGCCTGAAAACTCCGAACTGCCTATTATTGCGTCTAAGCTGTCAGTTATGTTTAATAATTTTAGTTGATGTCTGCCAACTTCATGTGCAGGAGCACTTGCTGTTATTAAATACCTACCCGCAGGTAGGTTTATGCGATTATTTGATGTGTTTATGAATGCCCCAGATATTGTGTTTGTTGTAATAGTGTTTAAATCTCTAGTTCTCCAATCTCCGGAGTTAAAAGTGCCGCCGTTTGTTCCGCTTGCTTTTTGATCCATAGCAATCATTATCTGAGATGTTGCAGAACTTGATCCCGATCCCGATTCGATTCTAGTAACGCTAATAGTTGAAGAGTTTAAGCGCCTGACTCTAAAAGTAGCACAGCCGTCATTAACGACCATGTTACCAACTAATGTCACACCTGCGGCAGTAGTTATAGTCACATCAAAAGCGGCTAAGTTAATAATAGTGAAAGTAAAATTGCTGTTGTCTACGCTGCCAGATAATGCACTAATTATATTGGCTGCTGTGTCTAAGGTTTGAATTCGCGCCACTGTTGGCGCGATTGTAAATTCACCACCGATTAATTGTGCCGCTGTTAATGTTGCCGCTGTGTCTGCTAGCGCTGTGTTAGTGACTAGATTAAAATCACCTGATGTCGATGATGCTTGTCCAGTAAAGTCTGCACCCGCTAAAGCAGCCTTTGCTACCACTATCTCATCTATCTCATCTATAGCCGCCTGTACTTGGGTAGCTGATAAACCGCTAACATTGTTATCGTAAACAACTGCGGAAGCTGCGGGGGCACTGATACTGGCTATATCATCTGCGTTTACCACAATAGCCGCTGCGTTAGTTGCAATCTCCCCCTGTAAAGCAATCACGTCAGCCGAGTCAGCGACGTTCAACCACGCACCGCCTGACACGCTCCAGTATTGCGGGCGTGTGTCTCCGTCGAGAAGCCTTAGCTTGTTTACACCAGTTACCGCTATGCGAAGGTCGCCTGCACCCGCCATATACGTACCCGACTGCACAAAATCGGTGAACGAGTGCGCGGGTACGGAAGCCGATCCGTTTACACCGCGCAAAGGCGTAAGCATACCGCCCTTGCCGGTTCGTGATAAACTGTCTGTCATCTCGCTGCCGAGGTCAGGCATCGTGGTGTTAGCCCAATCACTGCTAGTCACCGTTCCGGTTACTACAGGGTTGCCTGAAACCAGTGTATACGTGCCATTTATGTTACGTGGCATTGCTTAATCCTCCGAGGATTGATTAATATTACCCGAGCCAACTATGGCGCGTGCCACAGTAGCTAGTTTAGCCGCGCTAGGTTGGCTCCCCGCCGCGTTAATTGTCTTCATTAATTTAAAGGCTTCCGCGTACTTTTCTGGATCGGTAATAAACTCCGCTATTTTAGCTTTACCTGCGTCAGACAGTTTCATGTTGACCATTGTCTGCTCTATCATGCGTCGAGTAAAACCTACCGCAAACAGCGCGTGAGGTATACCAGTGGATGACACCGCTGCCACCGCCGCTATACCTGCTAGCCGCTTCTCTTCAGGCGTTACTTTATATGTCACCGTGGTCAACCCCGCCGCCTCTCTTGCCGCTTGTCTACCCGCGTTTGATTTTAACGCCGTGTACACATCATCTGCTTGTTTCTGGGTAAGTATATCACTTTTTACTAGGTTATCTTTAACATCTCTGAACGCTTTAGCCGACGCACCTGTGGCTTGTCTAAGCCCCGCACCGCTCTCAGGGAATAATCTATCCATTAAGACATCTTTCACATCCCCTTTAAATGCGTCGTTTATACCCTCGGCTTTTGACCAATCATTTAGCTCGGTCAACGTTTTGCCTTTTTGCATCTCTTTTTTAGGGGTTAGTAGCAGGGCGAGCGAGTCTTTAGGCTCTTTACTGTATGCCTCTACCGCACCTTTTTGTAACTCTTGTTTAGCGCTAACCGTTATCTTGTTCAGCTTTTTAAGCGAAGCGGACAACCCTTTTATTTCCGTAGAGGTAGACTCCTGAGAGGCAGTAACCGCCTTGTTGAGTGCGGATTGTGTGGCGGCACCTTCTTTAGTCGCAACACTGGCCACTCTGTTGGCATCTGCTATTTTCTGGTATTTGGCGGACTCGTTCGGAAACCTATCTAAGAAACCGCCGTAGTTTTTCATAAACGCATCGTCTACACCTTTACCGCCAAACCTACCGGCTTCTCGGGCTTCTGCTGCGATAACGTCAAAATGACCTTGCAGCACTGCGGGGTTATTAGCTTGATCCGCTAGCCGTGCAGTCTGCGCGCCCGCCTTACCAGTGTAGTTAAGGGTGTCAGTAAACGTTTCAGGCACGTTTGCTTTGCGTGCCGTGCCCACTGTTTCCGGTAGAGTAGCATCGAATTTAGCTTTCGCCGCTTTTTTAGCGTCGGCGAAACCACTAAACCCACTTACGTTATCAGGTATGTTCAACGCATCTTCTAGTTTCTTAACAACACCGAGAGCTATACGGTCGTCGTTATCACCTAACTTCCTTATGCCCCCCTCCCTAGCGTCCTCGATCTTTTTGTTCATCTTCTTAACTATAGTGTCTATCTCTTTTGGCCTAACCGTTTTCTTTTTCAACGAGAGTATTTCATCCATGTTTTTGCGGTATTTAGCGGTAAAATCTTTAAGCTGCGTAGGGTCTATGTCGGTGGTCTTAAACCATTTGTCAAGCTCTTCTACCGCCTTACTAGCGTCAACTTTCGGAGCGTTATCAATTCGTGCGTAGGCTTCTTTCATAGGCACGTTCATGTTTTCCTCAAGCCTGTTGTACTCGTCAAATATGCTTCGGCTAGCATTTACAGGGGTGTTAGCCCCCGCCACTGTGCCCTGTGCCACGTTAGCGTTGGCCCTTAACGCCGCCACTAGGTCTTTACTGTCAGATAGCTCACGACCCATCTGACCCTCAAGTGCTCTAGCAGTGTTTTTCTTACCTTCTAGCCCCGCAGTTAGCTCGTCTGTCTTGGCTGAGTTCACCGCATCTAGTGCCTCTTCGCCACTTTCTAATTGTCTTTTTGCCGCTAATCTAGCCGCACCGCTGTCTACTGTTGGTATAACATCACTAGCTTGTTTAAGTGTGGCTGCTTCGGCTTTTGCCACCATCTGCTCTATGTCTTGGCGCAACACAGACCCCTCGGGGGTAGCCGTCATTGTCCTTTCCACGTCATACATTGTGGGGTTCTTGGTAGCGTCAGCCAAGGTTAGATTACCTAGCTCTCCCCCTTGCTTTAGACTGTCTATGGTATCTACAGATTCTTCTGCTGTATCCCCTATCATTTTGGTGGTAAATTCTTCCGCTTGCCGAGTGGCGCTATCAACTGGTGAAGGCATTATTTTACCGCGCAGCAGTCCGGCTATTAACCCACCTACACCTCCGCCAACCTCTCCTATATCACCACCAAGGTATTCACCCGCCGCTGCACCCGCGCCCATAAGCACGTCAGGGATGGAGGATAGGTTAGATAGCTTACTCACGGGTAGAGGCATAGCCCACGACAAGCCAGTGCCCAAGGCACGAGTCGCGGGGTTTTCTTCTCTGTTTACACGAGGTGTGGTTACACCATCAAAAAAACTTTTAAGCGGCTCTCGCTGCGTAGTCGGCAACCCTAACATACTGTCGGTAGAGCCTTTACCGCGTATACCCATTTTTTCGCCTAACGCACCTGACAATTTTAGCGCTGTGTAAGGTAAATCTATGATACCTCGGGGCGTTTCAAATATTTTAGCGCCCACATCGGCTGTTCGTTGGAACATGGTGGGCTCAGTAGGTTCTGTGGCGAACATATCTTTATATTTGCCCGCTACCTGCTCACCCTCAGTGGGTGTGGGTGCTGCATTTGCTGCAAAACCTAAAGCTGCCATTTCATTTGCTAAGGTGCTTTTGGTGGGGTCAGGTGTGTGACCTAACGCCGCCATTTCTTCTGCTAGCGTACTCATTTAGGCGTGCCTCCTTTACTTTCCAAATACCTTTGTTGCGCTTCGCGAGAGTAGCTACTCCATTCAGCAGCGTCTATATTCGCAGGGGGAGGGATTTTTAACGGGCCGGTAGCGTTACGGTTAGCGTTTACACTACCCTCTTGAGGGGTTGCAGCATCAAAATTTAAGTTGCTATAGTCCATAGAGCTTAAAACGTCGTTAAAGCTAGTGCCGTTGTAGAACTTATCGGCCACATCTAAAGAGTTCTTACTCCTAGCCACACTGTTTTGGACACGAGATATTTGTTCTTCCGGTGGGAGGCCGATAACAAAGGATAAGAAGTCATTAGACGACATGGCCTCAAACTTTGTCAGCGCACCACCAAACATAGCGTGTCGCTCTACTGCGGACATTTTTGATAGTGCCGAGTAGTATTGCTCAACTTGTGGGTCTTTTTCTATCTCAGATTTAATAAACGACGCTACGTTGCTAGGAAATATACCTTTTACTATTATGTCTCCTATGCGTTTTTTGGGTGACGATATACGCGCTATTGTTTCAGGGGCTAAATCGTTATAAAGCCCGATTACACGGTTAGCCGCGCCTAAATTTTTAATATCCCCCAAAGCGGCTTTATTTGCTTCCCCGTCACTATACCCGCCGCCAAGGTTAATATTTTTATTAACTTTAGCTACTTCTGAAAGCCCTTTAATACTGTCAAGCTCTTTACCCTCGCCGTTAATCCACTTGCCGTTTTTTAAGCGAGAGAGCAATACGCGATTACCCTGTTTGTCCTCATACTCAACAGGAGCAGTAGCTACTTGGCCTTGCTCATTAGCGTATCTAGCGTCTTTATTGGCTTGATCGAACAGCTCTTGCTTTCTTTTGACCTTTGCTGCGGACAGTGTGTCCGCTGCGGTAGAGTCGAAATTTGATTGTTGTTGATTAGCGTTTGCGTTGCTTACAGAAGCCTGATACAAAGGTAAAGCTGTCTTGGCCTCGTTTACACGCCCCATAGCTGCTGCGCGTTGGGGTTCTAGCTGCTCTAGCTCGTTCTTAGCCATACCGCTGCCCACTAGGTTACTTAACACAGCTCCAAAGCCTAGCCGACCTGTTTGTGGCACGGGCACTGCTCTGTCGCGTTGGGCAGTGTATCGATTGTATTTTTCATTCAACCCCGTCAAAGCGGTTTGATCTTGCGCGCCCCGCAGTGCCTTAGACCGATAATCAGCTAACATTTGATCACGGGTCATAGGGGCTTGTGACGGGCTAGGTGTTGTGTATTGCATCGTGTAAACCTCTTACGCCATTAAAGCGAGGGCTAAAGGGGCCAGAAAAGGCATAGCGGCTGAAAGTGCGGCTCCCGCACCGCCACCCCCCGCAGCTAACGCCGCGCCCTCCACCACCGGAGCCGTGCCTAGTTGCGCTACCATTGGGTTTACCGCCCCACCTATCGGCGCTGCGCCCATACCACCGGCAGTAAGACCGGACGCTGCTGAGGGAGTTGCCGCCCCTAAACTAGCCACTGGCAAACCATCAACGCCTATCGGCACTGCTTCGCTAATGGGCGCGGGAGCCGACGCTGCCGTTGCTCCGGTATTCATAGGGTTTAAGCCTTGCGATACCGCATCGGCGGTCAAATCCGCGCTGCCTTCACTAAGGTTAGCAGACATGGTAGGTACACCACCTCCGCCCATGCCCATTTTGTCCATAGCGTAGTTAGTAAGCGCCTTATCCTTGTCAAAGTACTTAGCGGTTTCTAACACTCCGGTTTCGTTTCGGTTGCGTAGCGCGTTTGTGCGGGCGCGAGCCTCGTTCTCAAAATTCTTTTCCTCGACCACCGCATCCATAAAACGCGGAGTTTCTGGTCGTGTAGCCCTATTAAACTGTTGAAATCCTGACATAATTAACCGCCTCCACTGACTGTATCTGATAGCGTACTTAGCTCGCTTATCGGGTTGATGCTGTTTTGCTCGCCTCGGCTAAAGCCGCGCTTGGCTATGTATTCCGCAATCTGTTGATCGCGTAGCGCATTAGCTCGTTCGTTAGCGCCTAGCGCCTGAGTGTAACCCTGTTGCGCCTCTTGGCGGCCTTCGCCTGTAGCGCCTAATCTGGCTTGCTCGTAGGCGTCATTGCGCCCCGTACCAAACGACTCCATTTCCGATTCATACGCTTGATCCCCCGCAGCTAAACCACGGTTTCTAAGTCGTATCTCAAGATCGTTGCGCTTCTTGTCAAATTGAGGGTCTAATCGGTTGGTAGACCGCTCATACGCGGCGTCTTCTGCCATTTGGCGCTGCTGCGTGGGGTCGTAATTAAAGTCTTTGACGTCGCCAAACTGTTGAAAGTCCGGTGCGACTCCCATTTCGTCCTGTATGCGCCCGCTCATACTGTTCGCTAAATCAGAGTTGCTTTGTATGCTACTCATCTGCGAATCAAACACATTCTGTAATGGCTCGGCCATACTCTGATTTTGCGTCCACTTAGTGACCATTTCACCACTAGCGGGGTCAAGTACCTGCTCTGTGCCCCACGTAACACTTCCAAAGGGGTTATTCTGATCGGGACGGTCGGCATAAGTTACGTCACGAGCTGTCTCCCTAGAGAACTCGCCTTCGACTTTCGCCGCGCCCGTCACGTCTGGTGGACTAGAACTTTTCTTACCCATGTTTACACACTCCTATTAGAGAAACGTACAGTTCTCTTTTGTTAGCTGCATTATGACTACGCCGCAACCGTCTTCTATAACGTCGGGGACTTCGGCTATCACCGTATACCCCATATGTTTGTTCATCTTAATTGCTTTTTTGTTGTTATCAGGCACCACCCCCATAACATATTTTACACCGCGCACATCGTAGATATAGTTGGCGCAGCACTCAAGAAATTGGTGTCTGAGCACAAGAGAGTTATCGATAACCATGTGCCCTTGAACGCTGTTAGGTGTCCAACTATCTAGTATACACGCTGCAATAGTGGTATTGGTATCTAAATCGACGGCCATGATGCCGCACGTATCTTCTACCCTGTGTATATCAACTCGCTGTTTAACCCACCCCCAATCGTGTACTCCTATAAACTGCCGCAGTTCTATGTTCATTAGCTCATAACCCCGCCTGTGTCGTATATTAAGTCCCACCCGATTAAACGGGTAGTGGTTCGAGCTGACCCTCTGGTGGCAATAGCGATGTACCGACCTTTGCCCCACGCGCCACCAACACTGTTAAAAGTTATGCCATCCCTGCCACCCCATATAGCGGCGTCCCACCGAGTTATATCCCAAAGAGCTGTGGGCATACCTAGCGGCACCCCCGTATTAGTGGTGGGGGGTTCGGTTATACTGTAGTCAAAAACAGCCACACTGCTTTGCGTGGGCGCTAGGGTAGATATAAAATCCGGCCTAATTAGTACAGGGTTTTTATAGACCCCCGCAGATTCTAGCGAACTGTAGGCCGATAATATAGAAAAGTTTATTTCTACGCCATTAGCTAATGGGTTTGCCGGTGATATCTCGACGTTATCTAGTGGGGTGTCCATACGCATGACTCGCCCGTCTGCTGTGCCAAAGTACACACTATCCCCAAACTCTTCAAAGCAAAGCATGGGAACATCACGCCAAAAACCCCACCCTTTAGTGGCCATGTTGTAGTAGTACTGGATAGGCGCTTGCGAACCTACTGTGGGTGACGACACAAGCATCCCGCCTTCACACGGTATAGGGCTTACGTCCCACCCCTCAAAGTCAATAGTGGCTTGCAAGTTATCTCGGATCAAGACGCCTATCTTTAGGGTTAAACTCGACCCTGCCGCGTCTGTTTGCAGCACGTTAGCGTCCACACCTTGCAGCAAGTCATTCATACTGACAAGCCCATAAACCGACAGCAAATATAGCTCACCGCCATGCTCACTGCCAAATTTAGCTGAGTTAGGTATTTTTCCTATAAAGTAGACGCCAACTTGCTCCCATGTGGCTGAACTGGGATCGCCACCTTTATATACAATGACATCGCCCGCACGACTCACGGCGACAAGCAGATCGTCTACACCCTCGCCTCCGTCTACTGTCCAGTTAAACAGCCCTTTTAGCGCTCCGCCACTGCGAAACTTAGACCCAAAATAGAAAGGTGTGGCTGCACCGGCTATAGCGCCTACCGATAGATACCACGCGGTCTGAGTGTCTTTTTCCACAAGCCATATACGAGCTTTAAACACAACTACCGCACGCACGTTTATTGGGTCTACACCTGTAATAGTGGTATTAAACGCCCATGTGTCTGTCGAGGCGGTATACTCATAAAGACCGTTTACACTATCAGCAAAAAATAATATGTTTGCGCCCGCGTCCGTAGTGTACGCAGTTGACGTGCCACTACCGGCTGCTGCGGTAGGGATTGGAAAGGAAACTTTAAGTGTAGGTGCTGCACCCCCGACAGTTACATCCCAGATGCCTTCGTTAGTGGCTGCAAAAAGTTTGTCATCTGCCCCCGCTCCGCCATAATAAGGAATAATGGTTCTAACACCTAACCCTGTCCCGCCATCTAAATTTGTCTGCCACTCGCGATACCCTTGGCGAATACGCATACCGTACTCGTAAGGGACTAAATTGTAAGTGTACACGCACGTACTCGGGTCTTCGGTGCCTATGGCTTTACGTAGGTCTACACCGCCTAGAGGCGCAGGGTAGCGCTGCACATCGTGTGTGCGTTTCTGCGATCTGCCCATAGCACCTTTGTAACCGCCTATCATTGGCCAAAACCCGTGCTAGGTGTGTTAAAAGATGACAAGTAGCGAGTGCCAGTAAAGCCGCCGCCCGCGTTTAGAACGGGAGCGCCTTTATCGTTACCCGTTAAAAAAGCAAATATTTGGTTGTAGTCCGCCTGCGCCTTGGTTGTTTCAAAACCTGCGCTCTCAAGGTATTTTACTTTTAGAGCGCGTGTGATTAGCGTCTTGTCGTAAAGCACTCTATCAGAGGGTAGCGTGGCCGCTTGTTTATACACCGCAGGGTCTACAGAATCGTCTAGCACCCAACCGGCAGAAATGTACTCAAAAGATAAATCTAAGTTTGGAGGTGGGGGCTGTGGGAATACCTGAAAGTCGCCTTGAGATATACGAAAACTGGCGTACACGGTTTTAGCGGCTAAGTTTCTACCTTTAAGATACGTCCACTCTTGCGCGGATAGCGGGTTGCCCATTGGTACACGGTTAGTGTTGTCCCACTGGGTCTGATTAAGAATATAGCCGAAATCGGCGGGGAGTGTATACGTGCCCGTGTCGCCAACCGCTGTGTTAATGGTGTGTGCACGTACTAGGGATTCCCATGGGTACGCTTGCATTAGCTCTTCACCGGCGGTGTTTAACAAGTACCGCAGCTTTATAAAGAAAGGGTCTTGGCTAGAGTACGGAGCGCCAATAGGCGCAAACCCCACCTCCGCTGCCACTCGGTTGAGTATTTCGGCTGCCGTGATAGTGGTGCTTAACGCCATTGTGCTAACTCCTAAATTACTTGACTCGCGCTTTTCGTTTGGCTCTAACTACAGGTGCTTCAACCGCCGCGCTTTCTGTTTCTTTGTCTAACTGACTTTCTAGCGCTACCGTAGCGGGTTCAACTTTAACCGGTGCGCCGCTACGCGCTGTTAGCGCGGTTAGCGTAGCTATTTGCGCTGTTAGCGCCGCTGTTTGCGCTTGCATTTCTGCTAGCTTTGATTTTAAATCTTCTTTTTCGCGGTCTACAGTGTTTGCGTCGTTAATTTCAAGCCACTTTACCGCTCTATCGCGTAGCGCATAACCTCCGCGAAACTTGTTTAAATTAGAGTCTTTCATAGACGCTAGCTGCTCGACCGTTTTAACATGCACAAACGATAGTTCTTCAACTTCTGAGCGCGTAATCTGCGGCCACTCAAACAAAGGCATTCCCTCTACTGGAGGTTCGACACGTTTTTCAAAGGCTTCTAAGTGCCGTGAAAAACGCTGTTTGTCCATTTCAGTAGCCGGTCTACACGCTTGCACGTCTCGCTGTCCGGCTATGCGTATTTCTACGTAGACAACCTCTTTAAAGATGGGGCGACCTTCCTCTGCTGTTCGCGTTTTGTCTGGGCGTTCTTTGTAAAAAAACCGCACCATAAGAGACTTGTCTGCCTCGGCGTCGTTAGTAAAATCGTTGTGGTTAAAATCTGCTTGCATAAAATGCACCTTTTGTTGTCGTAGGATTTAAAAATGTATTAGTAGCTTTAAACTACGGTTACTATGGTTGTAAAATTATCTACCGAAATAGACGCAGCCTGAACGCTTGCAAACCTGAATCGACAACCTCCGTACAGCTCGTCTGTATCTTCAATAACCATATGATAGGTAAAAGTAATGCCCGTGTTACTGGCCGCTGTCTTATAATATGTATGGTTAATTTGGCGCTCGTGCGCCGTACCTGTGCCCTCTGACATGCTAATAAACATATCAACTTCTTGCGCCGCTAGGTTATTAAATGTCGCTCTCGCGGTAAAATGGATGACATCGCCAATTTTGTTGTTAGACAGATCAAATTTGCCTGTTGCAGCGTCCCATAAGGGTGTTTTACCGTCAGGGTTGTACGAAACCACCGTGTTAGCGTTATTAGTTAAAAAGGTGTTGGTAGCTCCCCCCGTATGTGAGATAGCCGAGGCGTTACTTCTAGTAACAAACCAGTACGTGGTGTTTTTAAGTGATTCTGCTAAATCTTTTATGGCGTTGACTGTGGACGCAAGCTCTGAGCCTGTAACTACTCCACACGCTATGTCTGCAATCGGCATTATTTATCCCTCACAAGAAAGTATGTCTGAACAGGATAGTACGCCGCTGCATAATAGCGCACCACTTACTTTATTCACTGCTATTTGCCCGCTAATCGTAAACGGAATCCCGTTAGCATAATGATTTACGGGGTTAGCACTTACGGCTATACGGCCTGAGCTAGCTAACGGAAAGCCGTTTACCACACGATCTACGCTAGCCTCGTCACTGATGGCTAGCCGTCTATTGTCTGTATAGTTTAGGCCGTTACTTGTGTGGGTGCTAGCTCCTACGCTATCTACCGCTAGCGCACCACCGGAGTGGGGTTTGCCTGAGTTTACGTACTCAGATACCGTTGTTGCGTCGTTTACTTTTAAAGACATACCTGCCTCCGCACCCACTTAAAAAATAAAAGCGTTGTTTACGCCCCCGCCACCCATCCGGTAGCAAGAACGGTAAGCGCTACCGTGCCAACACTTGTTAAGGTGCCGTCGCCGTTAGTACTTGGTGTGCCATATCGGACACTGCTAGGCGCGTAGCCTAGGTGTTGACTCTGCTGCGGATTACGCGCCGTTGCCGTCTGGTCAAGCAGTGTAAACTGTTCGGGTGTGCCTTCTACCGCACCTCCGCCAAAATTAACGCCAACAGCCGCGTTGTTAGAACCGGCCAAATTCATACCGTTGGTAAAACTGGCGTTAGGTAGTTCAGATTCTCGCGCTGACTGTAGTGTGGCGTTCATGTAAAAAGTAGGTAATGCCATGTCATTCTCCTGATACTAATAAAAAATCAGGGCGACCGAAGTCGCCCCTACAACCCCTACGACAAAGGTTAAAAATAAATAAGCCCGTTTATACGGGCTTATAGATTATGTACCTACTGCGTCGTACCGTCCGTTAAACTGACGACCTGAACAAGTCAAGTTGCCCGCCCAACCTAAGATTTGCACTTCGGCATCTTGATTGGTGGCGTAGCGCTTATTGGGCGACAAGCTGACCATGTTACGGTCGGCGTGTGGGCGATAGTGTAAGTATTTGGTGTTCAAGAAAAACGCTGTACCTGCCGGTGCGCCTGAGCCGCTGTTACCGTTGTAGATACCACCATCTAAGCATACGTCCGCATCCATAAATTTAATGGTTGCAAAGCCCGCATCTGCTGAGTCGGTGTTGCTAAAGCGTTGGCTGCTTTGTAACGAACTCATGTAGGCGTTCCACGTAGAAGTGTCAGCCATAATAAGGTCAGGACGATCTTGCCCGCGAACTAGCGAAGCCCATAAAAGGTTCCAAAAACCCCCAATTTTAGTAGGGTCAAGCCCGTTAGCGGCTGTTTGATCGCTTACTGCGTTAGCCCAAAATGCGCCAACTGCTGTACCCGCATCGATACCGCCATACGGTGCTGCTGTAGGGTCGATAGGAAATGCAGCCTCAAGGCCGTCGATCTGCTTACCGCCGGCTGCTGAACCGTCGCTGTATAGACCACCAGTGATTAAGTTGGCCATAGTGGATTCTGCCACCTCCATGCGCGACTCTAACAAGTCGATCATGCGTTCTTTACCGGAGTTTTGTAGCATTTCTAGGCCAGATATAATTACTGGCACGGCTGCTTGCTTAATGTCAAATTCTGCCGCTGAGATAACGTCAGAAACACCAACAGGCAACAAGTCATAGCCTGAGTACCAACCTGCGTTGCTGTTTTCCGCGAAAGACAGCTCTTGAGTGATGTTGCGACCGCCTGAAAAAGTTTTAATCTTTCCGGCTTTCTTCATCTTCATTAAAAGAGCGTTGTTGTTTGTTACGTTATCCGCAATTTTGCGGGTACGTGATGATAGGGTTGTTGCTACGATGTCACTAATATTTGCGTTTGCGAAGGCCATAAGGCGTCTCCAAAAAAAGTTAATAGATAAAGGGTCTAGTAAACCAATCTTAGAGGTATGTGTGGTGCTTCCGAGGCTGACCACGACCGATAGAAAAGTGATACGTGTGACAGCCAGTATACACAGTCCGCACACGTATGCAATCTATTTATTCTCCTTGCGAATCCCAAGCGGAACTTATGGTATCTCGTATCGACATATTGCCGCTAGGCGTGTTTACACCTGCTCTGCTGCCCGTGATACTAGATGCAGCTAACCGTTTGGACTGCATACTGTTATTGCCGCCCGTAATTTGCTGCTGTTTAGCCCGCTGTTGCATGACTTGAGATATTTGCGGGTGTACCGCGCACGCTTTTTGATATGCTTCTTGCATAGGCATGTTTACACCGCGTCGGTACGCTGCGTCTATTAAATCAGCCATGTCATTGCGGACATCGTTTAAAAACTCTGCCTGCCCGCTATCCGCAAAACTCTGCACCTCTTGTGTAGCTTGCTGCTGCACCTGTTGCGTCTGTTGAGTCTTCTGGTATTCCATCTGCTGTAGATGTTCTTGGTACGGCGCTAGGCGCTGATTGACTAGCTCGTCAATACGGCTGCTAGGGTCGTCGGGGTCTGGCATACTACCTGATAGTTGGCTGTCTAGCGCTCGTATGTCTACACCAAAACTGTCAATAAGACCGGCCACTATCTGCGCCTTTTGCACGGGGTTGCCCATACGTAAGTTAGCTACCGTGTCAAACAAACCCTGCACGGCTTGCATTGGCGTATCACCTTTTACCGCGCCTGATATTACCGCGCCGTACTTATTCGTTAGCTCGCTGAACTCTTTATGCGTTCTACGGGCTTCGGACGTTTCTTGCATTAAGTTTTGAGTGGCTTGCTCGCGCTCTTTAATCTTAGCCTGTAGGTGCGGTGGTATGCGCGACCAATCCTCACGCTCTTTTGGCGACCAATCTATCGGCGCTTTTAAACTGCGGGTGTCTGGCTTTTCATCACCTTCTACCGGCGTTGCTTCGTCTTCTACCGGCGTTGCTTCGCCTTCTACCGGCGTTGCTTCGGATTCGCCCTCAGATTCGCCCTCATTCTCTAAAGAATTTTCTAGTTCGTCGGGTTCTGGTTCTTCATCACGTTCAACTACTTGCGGAGTTTCTTCTAAATCATCTTCTGAAGCGTTCATAGCCTCATTAAGATAGTCGCGTATTGATTCTGGCATGGTACTTTCCTCGTAGGGTTTAAAAATAGGCCAGTACGTCACCCGTAGGTAGCGTTACTGTATGACCTTGCAGCGTTATTCTAAAATCGTCTTTTTCTGCGCGGTGGTTATTGGAAATCTGGTGATAAAACAGGCCGTCATGTTTATACAGAACACCTAGCTTGTAGGACAGATGTGCGTCTGGCGGCGGTAAAATCTTGTCGTCTTGGTGAAAATCTCTTGCTATTGGCAGCGTATCGTTAGACCAGTAATTCATCCCCCCACCTTTTTTTGGCAATTCTACGGCCATAGTAAAGCTCGTTGGTGAGTGCCATCCGTCAGGTAGCGCCAAACGCTTATAGGGCTCGTCTACGTGCAGCGACCCGTGTAAACCGTTTGCCTTGTCGGTAAACACATGAAAACTTGGCCGTGCAAAATCGCGCATAACAACAACATTAGCGCCGTAGATAACACTTAGCTCGCTCATCAAATATTTAAACACCGGCAAAGAGTAAAAATAGTGGTCTAGCACAATATTTGCACAGTTCGCTATGCCCGTGTATGCGCGGGGTGGGTCTTGATATGTTGCCGCCCCTACTGTCCAAAACACGCCTCGATCTATCCAATAGCTCGGTAACGTTTTCACGAGCTTTGCCACGTCCGCGCACTCATTGGCTGACCATATACCGCGTTCAGTGATCTCGGGCAGTTTCACGAGCGGCCTTCTATTGCCTTGTTTATGTCCTCAAACCGCGTTTGTTTCAGGTACTTTTCGCCGCTAGCCACTCGCTGCTGTGTTTTGCGCGCTAAGTAGTTGCTGCTATAGTCGGCAGAATTTGTCACACCGTGACGTTTATTGTGCGCGGCTAGCTTCCCACGGTCAGATATAATACTGCCATCGATAGGTGACTTAAACGATTCTAGCGGCTTCATAATGCTAGGAGCGTTTACACCTTCTGGACGGACGTAATCTTCTCGGGCTACAAAACCGTTTTCGGTTTGCACGTAGGTTCCGGTTTTAGGAATATCTCTGTCACCAAAAATTTTATCAAAATTGCTGCTAAACGTTTCTGAATTTGTAGGTCGCTGCTTGCTGCCTTTACTCATCAGCCTTTGTCTCCTTTGGGGTAGGGGCTAGTTGCGCTTTTACTACTTCTTGTTCAATACTGGCATTAGCACTGGTTATGATCTTAGCTAGCTCGGCCTCGGTCTTGCGGGTTTGATCGTCTATGCTAAGTTCATGCTCGAATAAATCTTTTTGCATTTCACCACTGGCTGTAGCTTGTGTCTGGCGAATGTTAGATTCTGCTTGCGCTTGCTCCATTAACAAGTCGGCCTGCAACGATGCT
>TARA_R110000737_G_scaffold96654_2_pt1 | contig 21795 bp, 10 predicted proteins | sample TARA_R110000737 | Tara Oceans TARA_R110000737 (sample SAMEA4398027) | marine metagenome | biome: Polar Biome; feature: [SRF] surface water layer (ENVO:00010504); material: water (ENVO:00002006), including particulate matter (ENVO:01000060) such as... | depth 5 m | reverse complement strand
CTTGACCTTCCACCTACAAGAACCTTTAGCCTTGCACAAAGTTTAATTCACACGTTCAAGAATTTATTTATGCCTAGCCCCTCTTTGTCTACCACATTTGCTTTTACCCTGAGTTGTATACCCTTAACCTTTACACCGCTTAGTCAGGCAGATGAGCTGCTCGCAGCACATGATGCGAATACCCAATCGACTACTGTCGCTTATCAAGCGCCAGAACCGTTTACCGACAATATCAATCGCGACGACGTACATGATGATGACGATCACGAAGATGAACATGCGCATACAGAAGAGGTTGAAAAAATTGTTGTTCAGGCCACACGTTCAGGACGTATCGCCGATGATCAGCCTATACGCGTAGAGCTTATTGACCGCGAAGAGATTGAAGAAAAAGCCGCCATGCGCCCAGGCAATATTTCGATGCTGGTGGCTGAAACAGGCGGCGTACGTGTGCAAACCACTTCGCCAGCTTTAGGCAGTGCGAACATTCGGCTGCAAGGCTTGTACGGACGCTATACCCAGTTACTGGCAGACGGTTTACCCCTTTACGGAAATCAAGCCTCGTCTATCGGCTTATTGCAAATCCCCCCTACCGACCTCGGACGTGTTGAGATCATTAAAGGCTCTGCCTCGTCGTTATATGGCGGCTCAGCATTGGGCGGGGTGATTAACCTCGTATCCAGAACCCCCGGCGATACGCTTAATGGCGAAGCTTTAGTGAATGTCACCACCCGTGATGGGCAAGACCTAACCTCTTATGTAGAAAGCCCCCTTGGCGAAGAGACCAAAGGTTCATTAACGGTCGGCGCCCATCGTCAAACAAAACAAGACATTGATGATGATGGCTGGATTGACCTACCAAGTTACGAGCGATATAGCGCTCGCCCTCGTTTGTTTTGGGAAGGTGAAAACGGTGAATCATTGTATGCCACCACAGGCTTTATGACTGAGCAGCGTGAAGGTGGCACTATGCCTGGGGAAGTCGTTGCAGACGGTAACCCATTCAAACAAGCGCAAGATTCTCAGCGCATTGACGGCGGTCTAGTATTCAATATGCCCGTGCTGAATTCCCTTACTTTTAGCACCAGAGCGTCAGCTATGGTGCAAGAACACGATCATACCTATGGTGATATTAACGAGGATGATCAACATGAAAGTTATTTATTAGAAACCAGCATCGCCGGCTATAGCGGCGCCAGTGACTGGCTAGTGGGCATTGCCTATCAAGCAGAAGAATTCACCTCAGACACCTTCGAACAGTTTGATTATTCTTATGAAGTGCCCGGGGTATTCACCCAATTAGACTATGAGCTAACGGAACAACTGACCACATCGATAAGTGCTCGCGTAGATGACCACAGCGAATACGGCACCCAATTCAGCCCTAGAGTATCGATGCTCTATCGCCCGGGTGATGTAACAATAAGAGGCTCTTATGGGCAAGGCTACTTCGCGCCCACGCCATTTGTGGAAGAAATTGAAGCCGCTGGGTTATCTAGACTTGAACCACTGCAAGACCTAAAAGAAGAGCAAGCTGAAACTGCTTCTCTTGACGTAACCTATACCCTTGAGAATATTGAAGCCAGCATAACGGCATTTGGCTCAAATATTGACAACGTCACCGAGCTACAAGCCTTCTCATCAAACAACACAGCGATATTCGACAGAGTCAGGTTAGTCAACGCCGAGGGCGAGACTCAGATCCGCGGCTCTGAAGTACTGCTGCGCTATTACTGGCGGGACGTAAAACTCACAGCAAGTTACCTGTATTTAGATGCCACCGAAGTTTCACTGGATGGTAACGACAGAAGAACAATCGCACTCACGCCCAGACACTCAGCCGGTTTTGTTGCGATGTGGGAACGACACGGCCAGTTCCGAGTAGGCTTTGAAGCCTATTACACAGGCACACAAAGATTAAACGACAACCCCTATATTGACGAGTCGAACCCATACTGGCACCTTGGCTTGATGGGAGAAATTACTACTGGCAGAGCAAGCTGGTTTTTAAACCTAGAAAACCTACTAGATGTAAAACAAACCGACGAACATCCGCTGTTACTTCCATCAAGAGCGGCAAGCGGCCAGTGGACCACAGATATCTGGTCACGAAACGACGGCTTCATCGCCAATGCGGGGGTTAGAGTGAAGTTTGGAAACTAGTTGGTTTTGAGTCAACATCAACATATCAGCCCTGTTAATACTGGCTTAAAAAACTCATGCGCTCTGCTTATGGCATTCATGCCTATTTTATAAAAGGCCTCCCTGGCGCGTTTCATAGATTAGGGCTAGGGATGTTTTCTGTGGAATAAAACTTCTCCATAGTTCATTTACTAACTCACGTGCCCACGCCTCATATAATGAATAGCATCCATAAACTACAAGAGTAATTCAAGGAACAGATAAACACGCCTCGCTAATCTAACCGCACTTTGCTGACAGAGTAAAAAGGTTGGACGGTGCAGAATATTTTGTCGCAAGGGATTCAAGTATGGAATTACGTAAAAAACGGGTATAATTTCATTTTTAAGAAAAGCAATGCGAGAATATATAACGACATGGTTACCATTAAAGATGTAGCCGCGCACGCTGGCGTAGCCTTTAAAACCGTATCTCGTGTTGTAAATAACGATCCTACTGTTAAACCTGTCAACCGAAATAAGGTATTAGCATCTATTGCTGCGTTGGACTACCGCCCAAATCGTGCAGCTCAAATGACAAGACGTAAAAAGTCAGGGGTTATTGGGTTTATTGCCGATGAACTTTTACGGGTGCCTTACACGTTTGACCTTATTCGCGGTGCACAAGATTTAGCGTGGAAAAATAATAAAGAGCTCATGGTGCTCAACGTAAATGTGGATAAATATAGTATAGAGGGAGCCATAAACCACCTACTTGGTCACAGAGCTGAAGGTATTATTTACGCCGCCATGTACCATCGAGAAGTTGAACTTCCTCAGCAGCTCACTCCTATCCCAACAGTTCTTGCTAACTGCTTTGACGCTTCTGGCCGCTTTGCCTCTATCGTGCCTGACGAAAAAGAAGCGGCCAGGGAAATTACCGCAAAAATGCTTAATAAAGGCTACCGTCGAATTGCCTTTTTAAACTTAAACGAAAATATTATTGCTGGTCAACAACGTAAAGCGGGCGCTGAGCAAGCTTTCGCCGAGCACAAGGGTAAAGATTGTGAGCTACATATAGAATCTGTCATTATTGATGATGGAGCAAACGAACGATCTGTCACTCGCTTGCGTGCTGCTGAACTTATCCAAAGCTTTAAGCCCGATGCAATCTTGTGCGGACAAGATCCTATGGCGGTTGAGGTGTACTTCGTAGTGCAATCTCTCGGATTAAAAGTAGGTGAAGACATTGGTATTGGCAGTTTCGATGACTGGGACATCATACCGACATTACTAAAACCCGAACTTACCACTATGGCGCTTCCTCATTATGACATGGGCCAATGGGCGATTAATTACCTATTAAACGAGCGTACCGACTTAGTAAGCCAAACGGCCAAATTTAACTTAATTAATCGGGACTCATTTTAAATTTACTTGAACTGAGATGCACATTTAATCTTGCCATTACCCTCTAGCACTAACCAAGAGATGACAACGTTTATAGTCACCACAGTGCCTAATACCAAATAGGCATTAGCAAAACCCAACGTATCGTACATTTCGCCCACGACCGATGACAACGCCGTCGTAACTGCCTGCGACACGACATTGAACCCTATCAAATAAATAGTCGCGGACAGCCTAGAATCGAAGTTAGCGGATATATATTTGAATATACTCACAAGCAGAAGTGGTAATTCTACCGCATGCAGCAGCTTTACCAGTGATATCGAGATAGCGTCGTCCACCATACCAGATGCCAAAATACGCAGTGCCATAATGGCGCCACTGAGTAACAATCCTTTTTTTGCTCCAATTTTATTTACTACACTCGGCGCAATGAACATCAAGCCCGCTTCAATAAAAACTTGTACCGAATTTAAGTAGCCATAGAACCGGTTACCTTCCTCAACATTTGGGAACATCGAGGCAAAATAGATGGCGAATTGCTGGTCGTAAATTTGATATAGACATGATACGCCCATAACGTAAAAGCCTAGACGCCAAAAAGAAGTGAGTTTCAGAAGCGCGAATACATCTAACGCAGTAATGTTATTTGTATGTAGAGTTTTTGCAGTAATATTTTCTGTTGGTAGACGAAGCACACAAACAAAAAAGACAACGCCACTGATACTCGCAATCCAAAAATTAAGCTGCGGGCTTATGTTAAACATCATCCCCGCTGTAAATGTGGCAACCGCCCAACCTAGCGAGCCCCACAACCTTACTTTACCAAATTCAACGTCATGCTGGCGTCCGATACGCTCGATTAACGCCTCTAAGGTCCCCACCGCAGCACCAAATGCGGATGCACTGTAAATAGCGCCAATGCAAACACCAATATAAAAATAATGGGTCAATAGTGGTTGATAGGCAAACACAAAAAAAGGCCCAACACCCACGGTTAACAATGCCAAAATACGTAGCAATTGCTTACCAGTACCTAACCTATCTTGCACTACGCCGTAAACTGGCATGGCAAAAAGTGCTGCTAGCGCATTTGCCGCAAAGACAATACCGGTTTGCTTACCCGATAGTTGTAATGTTTGGTTAAGCCACAAAGGAAACAGCGAATAGGCGAACGACCACGTTAGGAAAAACGTGAACAGCGCCATCGCTGAAGTCCAGTATGCGGTGCGAGGTCGTGGGTTCATTTCCACGACCATCCTGCTGGAATTAGATAGGCGTTATTTACTAGCATAAATGGATGCCAAGCGTGCACCGGAAACTGAATGGATCACCGTAGTATCATCATTAGTTCGCAAGGTATTGTAAACTGATTCCGGAAATACTAACGCTGTCACGACCGTTAGCCCATCGTCAATAAACACTTCAACTGAACCTCGGTCAGCTACAACCGTAACTTCTATTTCATCGCCTTCGTAACTAAGCAGTGCATTTTGAGTAGTACCGAACTCACTGTGGAAATCTATTTTTCCCGATAGACTACGATCTAACCTTACTTCGTTTGCTTCAGTATCAATAGCAAGATTAATACTTTGTCCTTCGTCATTTTCCAAAACGATATGACTCACAGTGTTACCTTTAAGATCTACCGTAAAATAAAATATGGAGGCTGGATTATTTCTCTCATCCGCCGCACTTTCTAATGTAAACGTTTCACCAAGAGTTAGTGAAGGCTTACTTTTACTCTGACGTTTCAACGTATTAATTTCATCTACCAGTTTGCTTTGAACCCTTAGCCCTTGAGCGCTATTTACTAATCGTAACTCCCTAGGCAAAGTCATGGCACTTCTAAAATTTTCCGAGGGAACTTCGTTTGCGTATAACCAGTTACTCATCCATCCCATGAATATGTGGCGTCGCTCTTCACTATCAGGCTTTTTGAAAAAGGTAACGCCTGCGTAGTTGTCGGTTCCATAATCTAACCAAATAGCTGGCTCAATTTGATTACTGGCAGGCTTCGGTGAAAACACAAATTGATCGACTAACACGTGCCCCCAACCACCGGATTCATGATCAATAATTTGGAGCTGTGCTTTTTTACCTACATAGGCCGATACATCCCAGCTTACGGTGCGTAGGATATTGCGGTTTTTCCCCGTAGCCGATAGAACCACTTTATTGTCTACCAGCAGGTTAACGCCAACTTTTTCTGTATGCTGCCCACCCCCTAACTTGAAATTGATGTATGCCTGCTCGACTAAAAATTCCGGTGACGTCAGCGAACCTGTAGAAGCGTCTCCATCTTTAAAACTATTGATGAGATATTCACCTTCAAAGCCTACGGGCTTAGGCTGAACCCCATGCGAGCCAGCTGTTGGTGCCCCTTCGAAAGCATTCCCATTAGCCTGCCAGCCATTTACACCTCGTTCAAAGTCGGCAAACACGGTTCCGGCTGGAAATTCTGCCGGTGCTTGGGTTAACGTTTGTTGCCACTTGTCGTCCAACGTGAAGTTTTTGCCATCGAAATCTCCCACGAAGTACTGAGTTGCGGAGCCTCCGTTAGGTCCGCCAGGCATAATGCTTACGAGCAATACATATCGGTATTCATCTGTGCCTTCAATAGGTAGAAGAATTAACTCAGGGCATTCCCATACACCACCGTGACTCCCTATGTTTTCACCAAAGGTACTTTCTAGCTGCCAATTTTTCAGGTTCTTGGAACTATAAAAGCCGATATGGTCTTTTTGCGCTAGCACCATAATCCATTGCCCACTTTCTTCATGCCACATGACTTTTGGGTCTCTGAAGTCGCGAATACCCGGATTTTCAATGATGGGATTGTTAGCATATTTCTGCCACGTACGGCCTTTATCTATGCTGTACGCCATGGCTTGTGTTTGAAAGTCGATGCGACCTTCTTTCTCTAGCTCTGAGTTGTGATAGGTATAAAGTGCTACGATTGGTGGTTTTTCCTTTGACCCTAACCCGCTTGAATTATTCCAGTCGACCACAGCGCCACCCGAGAATATCGTCCCTTGTTCATCTGGATACAATGCAATGGGTAGATGTTCCCAGTGAACCAAGTCTCGACTAACCGCATGTCCCCAGTGCATAGGCCCCCACACAGATGCATCAGGGTTGTGCTGATAAAAAAGATGATACTCCCCATCAAGATAAAACATACCGTTTGGATCGTTCATCCATTTTTCTGGCGGTGTGAAGTGGGCCTGGGGTCTATATTTTTCGTTGTACATAAGGGCCGATCCTATCGTGTCTGTATTGACGGTTGTTATCGCGCTTTGCATTGAACAACCAATCAACGCAGTTGAAATTAAAACACTGGCTATACATTTCATTAAATACGAGCTCCTATTCCGATAACTCTGAAGCCACATCTTCAAGAGTGCGACCTTTGGTTTCAGGCATCATGAAACGTACAAAAATAAGTTGTAGAAACATGGCAAAGGTGAAAAAGAAAAAGACATGATATGCGCTAAACATCACCAGCACCTGCGGCATAATTAGCGTTATTATGGCAGCAAATATCCAATGGGTTCCGCTTCCTAAAGACTGCCCTTTTGAGCGAACTGAATTAGGGAATATTTCAGCAATAAACACCCATATGACGGCTCCCTGTCCCAGCGCGTGAGAGGCAATGAAAACAAAAATGGCAAGCACAACTACAGTGCCACCTATTTCGCTGTAAAAGGCCCAAGTAACCGTTGCTAAAGATAGTATGTAACCGAGCGAGCCAACGTACATAAGTAGCTTGCGGCCACATTTGTCAATTAAACACATTCCCACCATAGTGAAGACTAAATTCACTAAACCTACTCCAGCTGTAGATAACAACGCATTGCTTGCATTAAGCCCTGCCATTTCAAACACTCTTGGGGCGTAGTAAATAATAAAATTGATACCGGAAAGCTGATTAAACGCAGCAATTAAAAATGCCAGCGTTATAGGCAACTTATATTCGCTTTTAAATAGCGAGGTAGTGGGTTGCCGCAGTGCCGATTCACGCACTTGCGCAATAGTAATATCGATATCTTCGCTACCAAGCTCTTGCATGACTTCTCGTGCTTCACTCTCGTTGTTACGCTTGAGCAGTAACCAGCGAGGGCTTTCTGGAGCTTTAAGTACCAGAATTAAATAAACCAGTGCTGGAACTGCCTCAACACCTAACATGGCCCGCCAGTCTTGCGGGATAATATCGGTAAGTAGGTAGTTAGATAAAAAGGCAATAAGAATTCCGAATACTATTTGGAACTGATAGGTTGCCACCAAGCGACCACGCAAATGAGCCGGGGCAATTTCAGAAATATAAGCAGGTACCACAATTGAAGAAATACCCACTCCGATCCCCCCAATGAAGCGAAGAATGGCAAAGGTGTATGGGTCTTGTGCGAGTGCTGAACCAATGGCTGATAGTAGGTATAAGACACCTATAATAACGAGTGTTTTTTTACGGCCTAATTTATCGCAAGGAATGTTTCCCGTTAACGCCCCTAGTACCGTTCCCCAAAGCGCTGAAGACATGACAAACAATCCATGCACCAGTGGAGAAGTGTCCCACAATTTCTGTATAGCTTGATCGGCACCAGAGATAACAGCCGTATCAAACCCGAATAAGAACCCGGCAACCGCGACAGTCACCGACCACGTGATAATTTTGTTCATAATAATGTTTACTTCACTTTAAGCGCCTATACCGATATGCATACCGATATAGGCACGGCTGTTGTTAGTAGCCTGGGTTTTGAATATAAATACCGCCACTCAAATTAATCTGTTGATTAGGAATTGGTAGGTACTCGTGTTTGTTTTTAGTAAATTTTGCATCCACTAAATACGGTTTGCGGTTTTGTTCTACGCTAAGATACGAATCGATAGTTTCTTTAGCGATACCCCAGCGAACTAAGTCGAAGAAACGATGACCTTCTAGTCCAAGCTCCAAACGACGCTCAAAACGAAGCGCTTGACGTGCTCGGTCTTTAGAGCTAAAGCTCGTATAAGTGTTAATACGGTATAAACTTGCATTATTTAGTCGTTCGGTGCTGTTTGCAGCACGCTCACGAATTCGATTAATAATCGGTAACGCGTCGTTGAATCTATCGAGTTCAATGAGTGCCTCAGCTTTCCATAGCAATACATCTGAATAACGAATAATAGGCGTGTTTAACGAAAATATAGGGAATGGGCCGTTCGAGCCTCGACACTCACATTCAGAGCTTTCCATATCCTTCATTGCATTAAAGTTGCCATAAATGGCAGGCGCACGAGCCCAAGAGTCGCCGCCGTGAATGTAGTTTTCGTCATATTTAAAAGGCTTCCCTTCCATAGCGACGGTATGATCTAACCGGGGATCAACATAATCCGTCTCTACACTGTAATTAGTCTCGTTGTAAGAATCGAACTGGGGCAGACCCGCCTGGTCGGTTTTAAATGAATTTACAAAGTTTTCGGTTGGTACGTGAAACCCACAGCAACCAAAGCCACTTTCACTCGAAATGGGCGCATTTAATGCGCTTGGCCAGCTACCACGACCATCAGGGGATCCATCGTTTAGTGAGCGTTGAATGGCAAATACCGACTCCCGCCCATTCTCAAATTCAAACAGAAAGTTCTCCGCATAGTCATCTGATAATCCATACACACTGCTGGATTCAATTTCATCAACCAATGACACGACTTCGATAAGCTTGTTTTGATTAATGTTAACCACGTTGTGGAGCTCGTCTTGCTCGTACGCTTGATAAAGCAAGGTCTTGGCTAAGAAGGCTTTTGCTGCAAGCGCAGAAGCACGCCCCACCTCTTCTTGCACATTTGGTAATACGTTCGCTCCAGCGCGGAAGTCATCAGCAATATTATCCCATAACTGTTGATCAGTAAGATCGCGATTAGAGGCAGACAAAATTTCCTCTTGCGTCATGGTTTCATCAACCCAAGGAATATATTTGTGATGAATTTTCAAATCGAAGTAAAAAAATCCCCGTATAAATCTCAGCTCTGCAGCTTGTAAAGCGCCATCAGGTAAGTCCACATTTGGTGTAGTTTTAATAATTTTAAGAGCCGCGTTCACGCGAGAAATACCCGTATAGTTTCGCGTCCACTTCTTATTATTTAAATCAATAAGATCGGGTGGAAAAGACTCCATATCTGGCACGATGGGCTCGTAGAGCGATAACGCATGGTAGGCAAATATATCAGAGGGCCCGTTTCCGCCTTTATGCGCATCTCCTGCTCTCAAGTTACCAGTAGGCCAAAGAAAGTTTGGTGCCGTGTAATGATCGTTTCCTATATAGGAATATGCCGCGATCACTAAAGCATCAATATTATCGGCGGTAGCGACTTGCTCTTCTGTTAGCACCGCTTGTGGCTCAGTATTTAATTGGTCGTTGCCGCCACAAGAGGCGACCGACAGCGCGACAAAACTGCTTACTAAAAATTGTGTTACTCGTTTCATAATAAAATCCGTAAATAAAGTGGCACTTAAAAAGACAATTCCATACCAAGGGTAATTCGCCGTGGTACAGGGAACACTTCGTTGGGTGTTTCAGGATCTTGACTCAATGTGCCATCAGGCGTGATAGTCAGAAGGTTTGACGCTTGCAGATAAAAGCGCGCGTTACTGAGGCCAAATCGCTCCATAAAATCAAGTGATGGTGAGTAACCTACACTGACATTTCGTAGCTTAAGGTAGGTACCCTCTTCCCAGAAAAAACTCGATTGACGACCTTCGCCATTGCTATCCACTAAAGTGAGGGCCGGCACTGCGCTGTCGGCATTCTCAGGTGTCCATGCGTTTAGGGTGCGAGAGCCGTAATTTGAGCCAATGTTAAGCGAAGTAAAGTCGGTAAATAAACGCCAATTATTGCGAATTTGGCCACCTTTTACGCCTTGCCAAAACATGTTGAAATCCCAGTCTTGATAGCGAAATGTGAAGTTCATCCCGTAAATAAAATCTGGGTCAGTATCTGCAAAAAAGTCTTGATCGTCCTCGTTGATAACACCATTTTCATCAAGGTCTTTCCAACGAATACGGCCTAAATCAGCGCCTGCTTGCAATGCATGTGAGCCTATCTCGTCTCGATTTTGAAAGAGCCCATCAGCTACGTAACCATAAACCGAATTAACTGAGCGCCCCAAAATGGTTTTATCTTGACCGTTACCTCCAAAGGAATTCACAACATCTCCAGGTAACGCCGTTACTGTATTTTTGGCGCTAGAGACATTGAAGCTAATATCTACTTGCACTTCATCGTCTAGGAAACCTGTTTCTACCCAGTTTTCATAGCCAAGTACTAACTCTACGCCTTTGTTCTCAATGGTGCCGCCATTTACCCAACGTTGAGCACCTTCGCCAAGGGTAGCGATAGGTTGAGTCAGGGTTAAAATATCGCGAGTTTCTTTTTCGAACCAGTCCACGCTGCCATAAACAGTTCGCCCAAATAACTCGAAATCGATCCCGACATTGACCTGAGTGGAGGTTTCCCACTTTAAGTCCTCATTGCCAGTTTGAGCTTTAACAAACCCAGAAGGCAAGGTGCCACCATTATTACCCGAGATATCGTATGCCGTTCCTTCATCCTGGGAGTCAGTAAACAGCGATTGGGTAGCGTAACGGGGAACGTAGGTGGTAAACGTGGCGTTGGATGCAATTTCTTGATTGCCTGTCTCGCCTATACTCGCTCTTAGTTTCAGAGTATTAATAGACTTAACGTCAAAAAACTCTTCATTAGTCAATATCCAACCTACTGATGCAGCAGGAAATGTACCGTATTCATTATTTTTACCGAAGCGTGATGAGCCATCGCGGCGCACGGTAACTGACGCCAAGTAACGGTTATCATAGTTATAATCTGCACGTGCAAATTGAGAGTCTAACGCCCAAGAGTCACCCTCTCCCTCTACGCGAACATTTTCTGTTGCTTGAGACAAATAAGCGAACGCCCGATCATCAGACGCAAAACCCGATGCAAAACCTCTAGATAGTTCACTTTTTGTATCAATCTGCTCAACACCCACCAAAAAATTGAACTTGTGCTTATCGTCTAGTACTAGCTTATAAGTGGCAGTAGCACTGGTAATAGTACTTTGGCGCCAGTTATCCTCTACACTCAGCAAGTCATCTGACGATAAGAAGCCTGCGGTAAATGCACGTCTGAAATTGCGGAAGTAAAATTGACCATAATCAAGTCCGACTGAGCCTTTCAATACTAAATCTTCAATTGGTTCATACTCGACATAAAAGCTTCCCATTATCTTGTTGTAAGTGCTTTCGTTGTCACGGTTTTGCTCAATAATTCGAACAGGATTGTCTCTGTCGGTAATACCCGGAACTGGCCCGCCCCAGTTTCCTAAATCGTTATAAACCGGCACGATAGACTGTTGCTCTATCGATAGGCCAACAATTTGACCAGCCAAGTCATTGATTAGTGTTTGCTTTTGGTCAGTAATTAGAAAAGTTTGGCCAACGGTTAACTTATCTTCCAGTATTTCGTAATCCGCATTAATACGAAAAGACATGCGTGAAAACTTTGAACCATCTACCACGCCTTCTGCGTCGTAATAGCCAATAGAGCTATAAAAACTAGCACGGTCGTTACCACCTTGTACCGACAGGTTCATGTCTTGGATGTCAGCAGTTTGGGTTACTTCATCGAACCAGCGGGTATCAGCCGCTTGTTGAACGCCTTCAGGATCAGTGTACTGAGGTATGAGCACGCCATTCAACTCAGGGTTAGAAAAATCACCATTCCAATCGTATGAGTAAAGTGGGCTTGCTGAGTTAGGTTCCGTCCCGTCGTTAACTGCTGCTCGCCATACTGCTTCGCCGCGTTCTTGAGTGTTTAAAGGATTTAGGTCAAAACTGTATTCTTCAGACGACTTATTGAAACGAAAATTAAAGTCGAGACCATCGCGACCTCGCTTAGTGGTAACAACAATAACCCCGTTTCCTGAGCGGGCACCATAGATGCTAGCCGCTGCAGCGTCACGTAGTACTTGTATATCAGCAATGTCATTACTGTTTATTTCTTGAAGACCCGACTTAGTTGGAATACCGTCAATTATATAAAGCGGGTCGCTGTTCCCCAGGGGACCCAGCCCTTGACCACGAATACGCACTGTGGCTGAAGAGCTGGGGTTACCATTAGTTGTAATTTGAAGGCCTGGTACGCGCCCTTGAAGATTTTGCATGATGTTGCCAGAAGGTAAATCAATGACATCTTCAATATCTACAGACGCAATAGACCCAGTCAAATCTGTCTCATCTACAGCACTGTAACCATAAGAGACTTGAATAACTTCAACGTCGTCCTCGAAAGTAGCGCTGTTGACATCTGCCTCTTGCGCCATTGAAAGAGGTGCTTGCATTAACCAAAGCAACGAGCAAGCGGGCAAAGCCTTGCGAATCTGCTGGGTTAACGGGTGTAATTCGATCTTTTTCATTTCACATTCCAAATCTGTGGTTGTGTGCTTAGTTAAAATAAACAACGTTGTCTTTTTAATTTATACAACTCCCAAATATTATTCAACATAAATTTAACAAATAAATCCAATTACCCCTCTTTAACGTTTAAGTTTCTATTTAATCAATAACTTAATAAGAGAAATAAATCACTTCAACAGCCACTCTGAAGCGTTAACCCGGAATAAGTGAGCAAAATTTTGCTTGGTCTGGACGATTAGTATTTTGTTTGCCGTAATAAAAGTGATTTGAAGCCGGACCATCGGCCAGTAAATAAGACGGTGTTTGAGGAAAATGTTGGAGTGCTCGCAAAAGGAGTACTAGTGAAGTGATTGGGAAATAGTCTTCTCATTGCATAAAAAAACACACCGCATAGGGCCCTTCAACAATATTATCGATAAGTTTCCATGATATGTAAGGGCAAATCTGCAGCAGCGTGCTGGCAATTCAGTCGTTCAAAGGAGTACTGGTGCCGCTGCGGGCAAGAGGACGCTACAGCCGTTAAGCTAAATTTTAGGAGCAAGGACTTCGCTCCATCCTCCAGATATTCAAAATGGTTCCCGACCATTTTGTATTGGTTACTTCTTTCGGCTGTAGACCAATATTTACAGGATAACTATGGAACTGCTTTAGTTGGCCTTTAGGTAAAATGCATAGATGTTAGTACGCGTAGCGTATGCTCCGGCGACACCCTCGCTGCTATTGCACTTTCTGTTGATTTCCCCGACTCAAGGAATCCCGAGCATCGAAGGCTAACGCTGGATTAATTGCATGAATGCAATTCAAGTGAAAGTCGCGTCGGGAACGCGTTTTCGCGTTCAGTGTTAGTCGAGACGCGCAGGGAATAGAGACTTGCTGGAGGGCGGCCTTTACTTCGAGCTATCCATGCCCTTCGTGCTTCGTACCATCCCAAGGACGTTCAAAATGGTTCCCAACCATTTTGTCTTGGTTACTTCTTTCGGCTGTAGACTAATATTTACAGGATAAATATGGAACTGCTTTAGTTGGCCTTTAGGTAAAGTGCATGGACGCATTATATAAAAGAAGTCACTGGCTGACCATGGATGGTTTGTCATACCCAGCAAGAATGCTGGTACGCGCAGCGTATACTTTGTGGCTGTAAGTCATAAATAAACGCAGTGCATAAAAAAGGGCGCCTCACTCGGCGCCCTCCTATTCCAACAAAATTAAATCAACTTGCGTTACACACGCTCAAACACAGTTGCAATCCCTTGTCCTAAACCAATACACATAGTCGCTAAACCGATAGATTTATCGTTCGCTTCCATTAGGTTGATTAAGGTAGTTGAGATACGCGAACCAGAACACCCTAGTGGGTGACCAAGCGCAATCGCCCCGCCGTTAAGATTCACTTTATCTTCGTAAGAATCTAACCAACCCAGATGCTTAATACAAGACAATGCCTGTGCCGCGAATGCTTCGTTAAACTCAGCTAGTTCGATATCGGCCATGGTCATGCCTGCACGCTTAAGGGCTTTTTGGGTAGCCGGTACTGGGCCAAAGCCCATGATAGCGGCATCACAACCAGAAACTGCCATCGCGCGAATTTTCGCACGTGGAGTTAAGCCAAGCGCTTTGGCTTTATCAGCAGACATAATCAGCATGGCTGATGCGCCATCTGATAACGCTGACGATGTACCCGCAGTCACTGTGCCGTTAACAGGATCAAACACCGGACGTAAAGCAGCCATACTTTGCGCTGTTGAGTCTGGACGAATAGTTTCATCGGCATCAATCAGCTTTAACACGCCATCAGCGTCGTGCCCTTCGGTGGCGACGATTTCATTCCAGCGACCTTCAACAGTTGCGGCGTGGGCTCTTTGATGTGAGCGCGCACCGAATGCATCTTGCATTTCACGGGTAATACCGTTTTGACGACCTAATAATTCAGCGGTCATCCCCATGCTGCCTGACGCGCGAGCGGTCGTTTTAGCAATGCCTGGGTGAAAATCGATATTAAAGTCCATGGGTACATGGCCCATGTGTTCAACACCACCAATCATGTATACGTCACCACGGCCACTCATGATGCCACTTGTTGCATCATGCAAGGCTTGCATAGATGAACCACATAAACGGTTAACCGTTACGGCTGCCACACTGCGTGGAATATCAGTCAGTAACTGAGCATTACGGGCGATATTAAAGCCTTGCTCTTTGGTTTGTTGTACACAACCCCAAATGATGTCTTCAATCTCGTTTGGATCAAGGTTCGGGTTACGCTCAATCAATTTGCTCATTAGGTGAGCTGATAAGGTTTCAGCTCGTACATTGCGGAAAATACCGCCTTTGGAGCGCCCCATTGGGGTACGAATACAATCGACTACTACGACTTCTTTCATGTTCTTGTCCTCTGGTGCAATTTAGGCTGATTGAGAAAAATAAGATTTACCTGAGGCGGCCATTTCACGCACACCATCAGAAATCTGATAAATCGGACCTAAATCCGCATATTTGTCGGCAAGGGCTACAAAGTTAGCCAAGCCCATGGTTTCGATGTAACGGAACACGCCGCCTCTGAATGGAGGGAAGCCCAAGCCGTACAACAAGGCCATATCAGCTTCTGCTGCACTGCCCACTATGCCTTCTTCTAAACAACGAATCGCTTCGTTAGCCATTGGGATCATCACGCGTGCAATGATTTCATCGGCATCGAAGTCGCGCTTATCAGCACAATGTGGTGCAAACAAGGCGTATGCTTCATCAGCAGCGACTTTCGCAGGGCGACCACGTTTGTCTAGGCTGAAGTTGTAGAAACCTTTGCCGTTTTTCTGACCTAAACGCTCAGATTTGTACAACAACGTCACCGGATCGTTATCGATCTTTTGCATACGCTCAGGAATACCGTCAGCCATTACGCTTGAGGCGTGATCTGCGGTGTCCATGCCCACTACGTCAAGTAGGTACGCTGGGCCCATAGGCCAACCGAAGATTTTCTCCATGACTTTATCGACTGCAACAAAATCTGCGCCGTCCATAACTAACTTGCTAAAGCCCGCGAAGTAAGGGAACAACACACGGTTTACCAAGAAACCAGGGCAATCATTCACTACAATCGGGGTTTTACCCATCTTCAAGGTGGCCGCTACAACGGTTGCGATAGTCGCGTCTGTGGTTTTCTCGCCGCGAATAATCTCAACCAAAGGCATTTTGTGCACGGGGTTAAAGAAATGCATGCCGCAGAAGCGTTCTGGCTTTTCTAAGCTTTTTGCTAACTGGTTGATTGAAATCGTGGATGTGTTTGAGCAAATCACCGCGTCATCAGACACATGTTGCTCAGTTTCTTTAAGCACGATGCCTTTAACTTTCGGGTTTTCAACGACCGCTTCGATAACCAAATCAACGTCTTTAATCGCTGAGTATTCAAGGGTAGGTACGATGCTGTTTAAGGTGCTGGCCATTAGCGCTGGGGTGACTTTACCGCGCGCCATGCCTTTGCCTAAAATTTTAGCCGCTTCATTTAAGCCAAGGTCTAATGCACCTTGGTTAATGTCTTTCATAATAACCGGCGTGCCTTTCACGGCTGACTGATAGGCAATACCGCCCCCCATGATGCCTGCGCCTAATACCGCAGTTGACTTAACGTCTTTAGTCGACGCTTTAGCCTGCTTCTTACCTTTGCTTTTCACGAGTTGGTCAGCAAGGAAGATACCCACTTGGGCTTTCGCTGCATCACTTTTCGCTAATTTGGTAAAACCTTGGTTTTCAAGCTTTAATGCACCATCGCGGTCTAAACGGGCTGCGTTAGCAACAGTATCTACCATGGCGTGCGGTGCTGGGTAATGTTTACCCGCTTGAGCGAATACCATGGCTTTGGCTGTTGAGAAGCTCATCAAGGATTCGTTTTTGTTCAACTTAAGCGGAGCCTTTTTCTGAGCGCGACGTGCTTCCCAGCCAAACTTACCGTCAATCGCGTCTTGCAACATACTAAGCGCTGCATCACGTAATTTTTCAGGTGCAACGACTGCATCGACTGCACCTTCCGCTAATGCTTTAGCGGCTTTACGGTCACGGCCTGTGGTCATCCACTCTAGGGCGTTATCAGCACCGATTAAGCGAGGTAGGCGTACTGTGCCACCAAAACCGGGCATTAAACCGAGTTTAACTTCAGGTAAGCCGATGGCTGCTGTGGTGTCCGCCACGCGCAGGTCACAGGCTAGCGTCATTTCACAACCGCCGCCTAAGGCAAAACCATTGATAGCCGAAATTGTCGGGAAAGGTAAGTCTTCGAATCGATCGAATACTTGAGACGTTTTCGCTACCCAAGTCAGCACTTCTTCTTCGGGCATGTCGAACAAGCTAGTGAATTCGGTAATATCAGCCCCTACGATAAAGGTCGACTTATTCGAACGAACCAAAACACCCTTCACGTCTGACTGACTGTTAAGGGCTTGAGTGGCTTCGTCTAGCTCACTAACAGTTTGACGGTCAAATTTATTCACCGAACCTTGAGCATCGAATACAAGCTCTGCAATGCCGTTTGGCAACAGCGTTACGTTGAGGCATTTGCCTTCATATATCATTATTTTCTCCTTTGGCTATGGCCAGGATTGAGGGTATCAACTGGATAAACGTTCAAATTACGATTAATTCCTGAACAACTTTTTAATTAATATCTTCATATCAAAACATCAACTAATTTATAACAATTATAAAATTGGGGTAACTTGCCATATTTCAACTGGTCATGCCAGTTAAATATGTTGAAACTTAGGTTGTCCCTATGCCATCAATGCAGATATCTTATGGTAGTAATTTAACCAATAAACGAGGCAGGGCTATTCTGCGTATCAACCATTTTCTGTTGCTACTGCTAGTGTGTTTTTCATCTCAAGCAACAACTGTACTTTCCCCAACAGAACAAAAACTGACAAACCAGCGCAAAATTTTCGTCGAAGCAGAATCTCTGGCTTACAATCCTCAAAGCGCTGAGTATCAAGCGTTAGTCGCACAGTTAGTAGACTATCCTTTGCTACCTTATGTCCAGTTGAAAGCATTGATGCACAACATCAATAGAAAAAATGAAACAGAAGTTAAGGCTTTTCTAGCGCGTTATGAAAATACCCCACTGGACAGATCATTACGCAAGGCGTGGTTGCGGTATTTGTCAAAATCCCAGCGTAAAGTTGAGTTTTTAGACGCATACAAAAACACCGGTAGTGCCGAGTTAGCTTGTCGAAAAATTGAATTTAGCCTGTCGGACCCCGCTCAGCGTGAAGTTGCCTTAACCGAAGTGCCCAGATTATGGGTGGTGGGTCAGTCTCAGCCCAAAGCCTGTGATCAGGTTTTTCGTATCTGGCAAAAAGAGAATCTGTTAACCAAAGAAATGGTTTGGCAACGCCTAGTACTGGCCGCCACCAACGGTAAACAGACATTAGTGCCCTATTTGAAAAGGTTGCTGCCTGAGGATCAGCGCTACCTAGCCGATTTATGGCTAGCCGTGCGCAAAGATCCAAGCTATGTCAGTCGCGGCTCGAAATTCCCCCATAAACAGGTAGACAAAGAAACCCAGATATTGATTTACGGGTTACGACGCTTGGCTTTTAGCGAGCCTGAGTTAGCCTTGAAAAGTTGGTTTGCGTTAGAAAAACGCTTTGCCTTTAGTCTACCTCAGCGCCAGTCGATGACCGAACGTTTCGCTATCGCGTTGGCTGTAGCCGACCATCCCCAAGCAGATTTATGGTTAGATAAAGCCAGTGCTGATTCATCTGATATTGAGTTGTTTCGCTGGCATCTGGCTCACGTATTGCGTTTAGGTAATTGGCAACATGCCTTAGAGCTGATTGAAGCGGCACCACAAGGAATTTATCAAGACTTGGCTTTTCAATACTGGTTAGGCCGCTCATACGAACAATTAAAAGCGGGAGATTTAGCCCAACAAACCTTTAGCAAACTGGCGGATCAACGACACTATTATGGGTTTATGGCCAGCGGTAAATTGGCTCAAAAACCTACGCTACACGACAAAACCCTGAGTTTTAGCGCTGTGCAGCTTCTTGAAGTGGCTAATATGCCCCAAGCTAGGCGGGCTTATGAGTTTTTACAATTAGAACGTGACCTTAGCGCTAGGCGTGAATGGTACGACTTACAGTTAAAGCTAACGGAACAACAAAGCTTGATGGCCGCTGTGCTGGCCGATAGTTGGCAATGGCATGACCAAGCTATATTCACCTTTGCGCGAGTGGGCTATTTAGATGATTTAGAGCGCCGCTTTCCCATCGCATACGATAAAACGTTGATCAATAGCGCCGAAAAACACCAAATAGATCCTGCGTGGGCGTTTGCTATTGTGCGCCGTGAAAGCTCCTTTATGGCGGATGCCAATTCACATGCTGGCGCCCGCGGCTTAATGCAGTTGATGCCCGGCACGGCAAATTATTTAGCCAAAAAGAAAGTGGGTCGTAGCACCTTGTTTGATCCAAAACAAAACGTCGAGTTTGGCACGCAATACATGCGCTACCTAATGGACAAAATGGATAACAATCCGGTGCTCGCTACCGCGTCATACAACGCAGGCTGGCGTAAAGTATTGGATTGGCTACCCGAGCAAGACACCGTGCCTATGGATATATGGGTGGAAACGATTCCTTACAAAGAAACCCGAAACTATGTAAAAGCGGTCATGGCATATAAACAGATCTACTCTCAGCGCTTAGGCCAGCCTAGTCATGTGTTTAAAGAGTTAGTCGATATGCAAATTGCCCCTATACATCAATGAGGTAGCTAGCGCGATAATCGCGGGTTGTGATACCGTAAAGGGATGATCAACTCGTGGACGTAAAACATGCAACAGCTAGCTCAACTTTATCCGCAACATATCGAAGAATTACAAGCCAGAACAAAAGAGGCCTTGTCTCGCGAGGGCATTGACGGCCTAATTATTCATTCTGGGCAAGCCAAACGTATGTTCTTAGATGACAATAATTATCCGTTCAAATGTAATCCTCAATTTAAAGCGTGGTTGCCCGTCATCGACAATCCAAATTGCTGGTTAATTGTGAATGGTTCAGATAAGCCTAAGCTGATTTTTTATCGTCCAAAAGATTTCTGGCATAAAGTGCCGCCTGAACCCAATGACTTTTGGGTTGAGCAATTCGATGTTGTCTTGTTGACCCAAGCCGATGCGGTTGAAAAACATTTACCCTACGACAGAAGTCGCTTTGCCTATATTGGCGAGTATATCGAAGTCGCCAAAGCACTCGGTTTTGATTTGGTAAACCCTGACCGCGTACTGAATTACTTGCACTACCAGCGCGCGTATAAAACAGACTACGAGCTAGTCTGTATGCGCCAAGCGAACAAATTAGCGGTCGCGGGCCACAACGCTGCGGCGGCGGCTTTTAGAGCAGGCAAAAGTGAATTCGATATTAACCAAGCCTATTTAGCAGCTGTGCGCCAAAGTGATAACCAAGTGCCATACAACAATATTGTGGCGCTAAATGAGAACAGCGCTATATTGCATTATATGGATCAAGACATTGCTGCACCTAGCGAGTTTCGTTCGTTCTTAATTGACGCAGGCGCTAGCTTTAACGGTTATGCCGCGGATATTACCCGCACACATTGCATCGCGAACAGCCCTAAAAATGATCACTTCGCCGAGCTCATCAAGGGCATGGACCAAGTCACATTGACCCTAGTGGATATGCTAAAACCGGGCGTACCATACACTGATGTGCATATTGCCGCTCATACGCTGATTGCTCAGTTGTTGAATCAATTTAATATCGTCAATTTGGCTGCCCAAGACATTCTCGCTGAACAGATTGTGAGTACGTTTTTCCCACATGGAATTGGTCACTTTTTGGGCTTACAGGTTCATGACGTGGCTGGCTACGTGGCCGATGATCGCGGTACACCAAATCCACCACCGGCTGAACACCCATTTTTACGTACAACGCGTATCATTGAGCCTCGTCAGGTTTTCACCATTGAACCTGGTTTATACTTTATCGATAGTTTATTGGCTGATTTGAAAGGCTCTGAAAAGTCTAAGTTTATCAATTGGGATGTGGTTGATAGTTTTAGGCCTTACGGTGGCATTCGTATCGAAGACAACATTATTGTGCACAGAGACAAGAACGAAAATATGACCCGTGACTTGGGTTTACATTAATTGAACGGAAACTCACTGCGCGTTAAATAGCGCCTTAAACTTAGAATGCATTAGCTCAAGATTGAATATTTGAAGACTCACGAGGTTAACGATACACGTTAATCTTGTCAGTCCAACTTACAATAGTAGTACGGCTCTTTGGCCGCTCAATAAGGAAGATATATATGGACGTTTTACTCAGTTATTTACTCTCGGTACAAACATTGCTTTTAGTGTTTGTGATCGTATTACTTAAATCATCTATCAAATTTGTACCCCAAAACCGCGCTTATGTGATTGAACGTTTTGGTAAATATCAGTCTACCAAAGAAGCTGGCTTAAACTTTATTATCCCCTTTATTGACCGCGTTTCTGCCGACCGTTCATTGAAAGAAAAAGCCGTTGATGTGCCCGAGCAAAGCGCGATCACAAAAGACAATATTTCATTGTCCGTGGACGGTGTATTGTATTTTCGGGTGCTTGACCCGTATAAAGCCACATACGGTATTGATGATTATGTATTTGCCGTCACCCAGCTAGCCCAAACGACCATGCGTTCAGAGTTAGGTAAGATGGAATTAGATAAAACCTTTGAAGAGCGTGATGTGCTCAACACCAATATCGTTGCCGCCATCAACGAAGCGTCAGGCCCTTGGGGTATTCAGGTACTGCGTTAT
>TARA_R110000737_G_scaffold84605_1_pt1 | contig 21845 bp, 22 predicted proteins | sample TARA_R110000737 | Tara Oceans TARA_R110000737 (sample SAMEA4398027) | marine metagenome | biome: Polar Biome; feature: [SRF] surface water layer (ENVO:00010504); material: water (ENVO:00002006), including particulate matter (ENVO:01000060) such as... | depth 5 m | reverse complement strand
TTTGTGCCACTATCGGCTGTTAATACAAAATTGTTAAATGTTCCATCACCATCTGCTCCGTCTTGTCCTGCCGCTCCAGTTTGACCTTGAGCACCAGTAGAACCTTGACTTCCAGTCGAACCAGTTGCGCCTACAATGTTTGTTTGTTTAACCCATTTAGTTCCAGAAGTTTGATACTTTGCAACATCTCCTTTAGCGGCACTTGTAATTGCAGTAGATCCGTTAGTATCTTTCCATGTGAGGCCGTTTGCTACGGCTGATGTAAAAACAAATAAATCTTGATCAGCAGGAGAACCTGGAAATGATGTGCCTGTACTCCAAACTTGTGTACTAGGTATTCCAAAATTAAAATTAGCGGCCGCACTATTTCCAGCATTTGCAACAGTTGGTGTTGCGCCAGGTGATAATTTACTTACAGAATTAATTGCTATTGTTGCCGCATTACCAGTAGAACCTGTAGATCCTGTAGCTCCAGTCGGTACTCCTAAAGCAAAAGCTATAGCTCCAGTTGTTGTATTATATGATGCTGATGCAGTTGCATTACCACCTGCATTTACAGTAGATACAGTAGCAGAAGCACTTGCTGGATATACTATTGCTGATAAAGTATTACCAGAACTGTCAAAAACTAAACCTTTACTTGCTCTTGTTGCCGCATTAGGTAACAACATAGTAACGTCTGTATCTGATTCAGCCAATCTAATTGATCTGTCGTATTTAGTATCATTTTCTTGTGCAATAGCAAAAGTCTTATCTAAATCTGTATTTAAACTTCCTATATTAAAAGCACCTGATGTTGGAAAATCTGTTGATCTTTCAATTACAATATCTCTATAAATAGTTACTACGGCTGAAACTACTGCCGCTCCTAATGTTACACTTCCTCCAGTAAAACCTTCATCATCTGCCGCTGTTCCTGAAACTGTAAATTGTACAGAATTAGGAGAGCTTGCTACTCTTGCTCTCGTTGTATCTGTTCCAGCTATTGTAACAATTACTTTAATATCATCCAAAGAGAAGAATGGAAAATCAATAGTAAACGCTCCTGCCGAACCTCCACTATTCGTAGTATACTGTACTCTTGCGTCATTATTCGCTATTGTTAAGTTTGCCATGTTTTTTTCCTTATCTATTGTTACCTTATGATCTTTATATTAAGCAATTCACATTCTAGTTTCCTGAAGTTAATCCTTTTACTATATCCGCTCCAGGATGACTTTCAAAAGGAAGTCTAGGTTTACCTTTTACTAAATCTGATACATATGAAACAGTAGGGCCTCCAACAGTTCCTGCTTTTAAACCCATAGATGTTTGAGAAGGTTCAACTCCTGCAAGTCTTGCTACACTTAATTGTCCATTAGTTAATACGCTTGCTATATTATCAGCATCTCCAAAAATTCCTGTAACTCCAGACTTTAAAACAGAATTATAAAAAAGTTCGTTTGGATCATCTTCAAGCTCTTGTCCGTTTAATAAACGTTTAATTTGTACTACTAAAGCTCCAATCATAACCATTGACAATACGCCTGTTGCAAAATTTATATCTTTTTCTTGCGCTCCACGTATCATAACTTTTTGAACAAAAGATTGAGAGAAAGATTTGTATTGAAAAATTACACTTCCTAATGGTTTAGAAGTAAATAAAGCTCTATCTCCAGTACCAGGAGTAATAATAGTTCTTGTAATTTCTAAATTTAAAACATTTCTAAATGCAAAAATTGCTTGAGGATCACTCCATTTTTCAGTATTAGCTATATGACCTAATTCTGTTTTTATACCATGTAAATCTACTTGTTTTTGTATACGTTTTAACATTGATAAATTAACACCAGACATATTTATCTTTTTTAAATCTTTTGAAGATAAAGGTTTTTTTGTTAACGCTAATTTAATTATATCTTGGCTAACTAACCATGAAACTAATTCTTTAGCATAAGAGTTCCAAGCATTTAAACCATTTAAAAGCATCATTAAATTTGTTGATTTATGTAAAACATCTTCAAATTTAGTTCTATTAGAAAATAAATCTCCTTTGTCAGCTGTTGCCATTTGACGGCCACCTTGTACTGCTTCTAAACCTTGCGCTACACTACTTAATTCTTTTTTATTCATCATTCTTAATGCTCTGCTTATCTCACTATTTTTTGAATGAATTGCTTTAAACCCATCCATAAAATCATCAAAACCATGTCGCATTATTACCATTCCTAAATCTGGCAAAGAAGAAATTGCCGCTTGTCCCATATTAGTAACAATACCAATATTTTTAAAGATTCCTGGTAATCTTGCACTCCAAGAATGAGGATCAGCAGGCGCACCAAATGTACCTCTTAATCTATCTCTTGAAGCTATAAAATCAATTTCAGATTCTTTTTTTGCTTTAATATATTCTTGTTTTTTTGCAGGAGTTTTAGCATTTTTAATTAATTCATCATATTGATCAGCAATATTTTTTAATGGTCCTTGCATAGTAATATCACCAAATTGATTAGTTAAAACAATATCCATTCCTACTGTTCTAGCATAATGTTTAGCAATAATTTGAATATCATTAATTAAAAATGGAGCAAGCTGAACATCAGGAACATCTATACCTCTTTGTTTTAAAGCAAATGATTCTGTAATAAAATCAGCTGAATCATCTATATTTACAAAGCCTTTGTTATGTAAAATTTTAGCTATTTGTTTTTCTGCTATTGCTTCTACTTTATCTAAACCACCATATTTTTTTACATCTAATCCTGACATTAATAAGTTTTTAAATTCAACCATATTATCTTCAATGGCTTTGTGATTATAAAGACGAGGAACATATGAAATTCCATTATTTTGCATAGGGCCTTTTCTATTAGAATTTACCATAGCATTATTTAAATTTTCTATTTCTTCATTTATTTTATTTATTTGTTTTTTATCTTTTGTTTTTAATAAAGATTCTTTAAGTTTTTCTATTCTTTGAGTAAATTGTGCTTTATAAAGACCAGCTTCATAAGCCGTTTCATCCATATAATTAAAAAATTCACGATAACTATTAATACCTGTTTGAACTTCTGGAAGAGAATGTTTATCTCCTTGACGCATAGCCATAGTAATTTCTTCATTAAATAAACTTTGTAGTTGTATTGCTTCAGCAGTTTTTGATCCTTTTAATCCTAATTTAATTTGTAATTCATTTGCATTATCCATTAAATTATTTTTTAAATTTCCAAATGGGCTATACGCAACATTAGAAGTATCATATCCTTTAAGGTTGTAATATGCAGTTTCTGCTTTTTCAATAGCTTTATTTAATGGAGCATTAACAGTAATAGACATAATAGAATCTGCGCTATACGCTGTAGGAATATCTTTTTGATTTTGCCATGTTGCGGCCGCTAAATCATGCATCATTGAAATAAGAATTTTTTCTTGAGGAACAAGACCATTCATTCTTCTCATAATAGGATTTAATTTAATATTTTCTATATTCAGATTAGTTGGAATATAACTATTATCTTTTAATGCTTTTGAAAAGTTAGTTATTTTATTTACATGTTCTTTATAAGCAGAGCTATTTAAAATTTCATCATGAATTTTTATAATTTTAATATCATTTAAATCATCAACTGAAGATGTATAATTACTTACTGCAATAGTTTTATTTTGATTTATATCTGGTCTATGCGTTAAAATATTAGAAACTTTTTTTGGTTCTTTATTTCTACGATTAAATCTACCAGACAATCTTTTAATTCCAAAACTAGATAATGAAGCACTAATTACTGCATTAAGTGCTAATGACCCTAAAAGATAATTTCCTGTATATGTTTGTTTTTCATTAGAATGAATTGCTTCAAAAGGTAAATTTACAGCAACACTCATAGAGATTGCTCTACCCCATCTTGATGTAAAAAGAGCCGCATTTCTAGAAAATTGTATTACTTTATAGCCAGTTAATAAAGCAGGATCAGTAGCAAAAGCCGCTACAAATCCAAGAGTACTAAGGAAGCTATCTGAATTTTTAAATTTTGTAAAATCATCCATTTCTTTGGTTATCTTACTTATCATAAACATTGTTTCTTCTTCAGATTGAGAACCAAAAGTCATAGCTTGTATTGAAGGATTATTTTTAACAATATCGTGTTCTAATCTATTGTAATTAGGATCAGCAGGAAACTCTTCTTCAGAACTCATTATTCCACGAGCAATAGGAGGAACACTTGGAGCAATATATGGAGCATATTTTTCTCCTGTTTTTTTTACAAAACTAGCAATTTCATCATAAGGAGAAAAAACTTTAAATCCATTAACTAAATCATCCCAAGCTGTATAACCAGGACTATGACTTGTTCTAGGAGTTACTTTAGGCCATTTATTATTTTCAACAGGAACGTAAGGAATATGTTTTTTTTTTTCATTTACTGATATTGAATGCCTAGGTATGTATTTTGGGATTGCTCTATCTTCTAAAGCTGTTTTTATTCCAGGATCATCATATTTACTTCCTACAGTAAACATTTCTTTTCTTCCATCATCTATTGGAGCAGGGCCTGTTGGAACAGGATCTAATGCACTAGGGTCTGCTGGAAACTCTGGAGCTTCAATTTTGCTTAAAGAATCTGAAGGAGTAATTTGACCAGGTAATTCTGGTGCAGGAGCTAATTCATTAGATTGATATTGAGCAGTATCTATTGTTGCAGGACTAACTTTCTTTTGTTTTTCTTCACCTTTAATAAAATAATCTGCTTCTATTCTTCTTCTTGTTGGATAAGCATCTTTAAAATCTTGTAAATTTTTAGTAGCACCATCCCAATCACCAGTAGTTACTTGTTTCCAAAAATTAGGAGTTTGTGATTCTAAATTACCATATTGAAAAGCTACAGAAGCTATTGTTGTAGCTTTATGCATTGGTAAATCATCAAAATTTTTATTAGTTGCTTCACTATATCTATTTTTTAATCTATTCATTGTTTTAATTTTTGCAAACTCGTTAATAATATTTTTTTCATTATTATCAATAATTAAACTATTTGCTACATTTACTGCATTAGGGCCTTTTAAACCTAAATAAGGCAATAACTTTTCAACTAATATTTTTGGTAATCCTTCTAAATCTCTTTCATTTCTAGCTCCTAAATCAAATCCTGAAGCTATAGTTACTCCTGAATCAGACCCTTCAGCATTAGGAACATACCCAATATTTTTAGATCCTTCTAACTTTAGAATAAAATTCCAATCAATATTTTTATTTGTTTTTTCCAATTATTATTCCACTATTAAATCTAAATTTTGACTTTTGTTATCTATTTTATAAGGCATAATATTTCTCATATCATCAAATACATAATTTTTCTTATTTTCATTACTCTCTCCATTTGCCCTATGATTATCTATTTTGCCATTTATTCTGTTTTGTGTTTCATAAGCTTGCATAACAATAGTCATAAAATTACCAGAAACTCCAGTAGGATCATCTAATCCAAAAATATTTATTCCATTTAAATATGCTTCTGATAATTTTTTAACTGTTGCTCCACCAATACCTTTTTGTAATTTAGGATGTTTAGCAATATAATTTTCTATTGCTCCTGTTTGATCTTTTAAAATAGCATTATAAAAACTATTTTTGTAACCATAAGGATAAGTAACTGTTGCAACTTCACCTGTTTCTGTTCCTAATAATTTTGGGTTCTCTTTAACTTCTAAATCATCTTTTTCATATAATAATTTAACTTCTAATGGTTTTTGTTGATTATCATAATGATCATAATAATAAATTTCTGCTACAGGATTACCATCTTTATCAGTTCCATTAGGCTTAATCATCCAATCAACTTCATGAAAACTTTTATAATCAAATCCAACTCCTTTACTAAAATCTGATGGTTTAAATAAAGGTTGTCCTGGATTATTAGGATCTTTATTCCATGATTGATTGTGCATCATATGAGATATTTCTTGTCCCATTAAAGCAGGGGTAACTTTTATATCAGCAGCTTGCCATCCTGTATTAGCCATAGCATTTGTTAAACTATTTTTTTCCCATTTTAATGTATACCCATCTGTAAAGTTTCCTGATCTTGATAAAATTCCATCTGTACCTGATAACTCTGGTGTATAATTACCTTCTTGTAAAACTTCCATTGTTAAACGAAATAAAGCTTTATCTCTTTTTTCAGGATTTCTAGCATAAGGCTTATTATTAATATCCCATAAATTTCTGTATCTATCTAAAACTTCTTCTTTTACTGCCATTGGTAAATCCATATTACTTAAACTTCCAAAACCTCCAAAACGCTCTACCATTCCCCTAAATTGTGGATCATTATTTCTTTCATCAGTAAATTTATTCCAGTCTTGTATAAAAGCCCAAGGGCCTTCACTATCTCCACCTATATTATTATAATTATGACCAATATATTTAAGAACATCATCTCTATTAGTTTTATCTAAAGTTTGCGTTTGTATACTTCCATCTGCCGCTTGATAAGTATATTCTTTATCCATACCTTCGTTTACTAAAGGCATTCTTAAAGAGCTTGTTTTTCTCGCAAAAATATTAGCAGATCGAAATGAATTTACTATATTTGTAAGACCTATAGCAGGATATTGCTCTACTAGCGGTCCTCCATAATCAGAATTATAAGATTTTTGTGGCATTGCTCCAAAAGACGCATAAAAAGTCTTATCTTTTTTATTTCTGCCACCTTCATTATCTTTATTTTCTACTTCTTTTTTAAGTTGTAGTTTTGATATTTTTAAAGAATCTGAAACATTAGAATCTTCCATATTTGAAAATAATTCTAACCAAAATTTTTGTGATTCTGGTGATAACTCTGTAGAAAACATTTTATTAGCTTTTGTACTATAACCATCTTCTCCTACATTTAACATTGTAGAAACTAAAGGAATAAGTTTATCTATATTTCCTTCTTTAATATTTAAAGGGTTGTCTAAAATATCTCCTATAGCACCATTTAAAGTTAAATATTTTTCATTATGTTCTTTAAAATTTTTTATTATATCATCAGCAGACATTTCTTTTATATTAATTTGATCAAATTTATACACTTCTAAATATTTTTTATGATCAGCATCAGATAATTTTGTATTGTTATCTATAGAATAATTTATTGCTTTGTTTACAGCTTGTTTTTTATTTTCAAATGTAATTGCAGATTTTCTTGCTGTAATAATCTTTTCTATTGCTCCACTTTGATTATAACCAAGAGCTTCAAAGTTTTCTTTTTTAACAAAACCTTTTTCATAAAGATAATTTTTCATTTCTTCAACTGTAACTATTTCATTTCCCCAATGAAGAGGGCTTTCTGGATCTTGAATTAAATTAGGAATAAAATTTACAACATTTGTTATATTTAAATCTGTATTTTCTGATGTCATTTTTTTTAAATCTGCATCTGTTTTTTCATTTTTAGCTTTTCTTATTTTTAAATAACTAGATCTAGCAGTTGCATTATTCATAATATAATCATTTGATTGCATTTCTTGATCTGTTACTTTTCCACGATCAAATGCATCTAACAATACTTTACTGTTTACTAATTTAATTTTTTCTTTACTTGCATTTGTTTGTGCATGAAAACCATTAAGTAATGCCTGTACTTGTGATATTGTAATATCCTCATTAGATATTTTTTTTGATATTTCATCTGGGTTATTTAACCAATCTAATGCTGAAAGATTTTTTTCCATTAATAAAACATTATAATTAAGATTATTTTCTGATTGTTTTTTTGTTTTTATTTTTTGTCTTCTTACTTCTTTTTCATTATAATTATTTTCTGCAATAGTAACTATTTCATTCCATTTTTCTGTAGCTAAATTTGAAAGTTCAACAGATCCAGAATATTTTTTTTGTAATGCTATTCCCATATCAACAAGTTTATCTTTTACAGTAGAAATTATTTCTGCATTTTGATTTATAGGATTATTTAAGTATGCAATATATTTTTGAGCTTTAGAAACATCTCTATGTACTGAAATTTTATTTTTAAATATTTCTAACATTTTAGGCATTGCTTCTAAAGAATAACCATCTTTACCACCAAATATTTGAGCTTTATAACCATTTTCCCATTGGTTTATATCGCCTTGACTTAAAGGTCTATTATTAGTAATTGCTCCTGCATACCCTCTATCTTCTACTTGTTTTATAGAAATTTCACCATTAATTATACTGTCTGCTCTTTGTTTATTATATAAATTACCTTGAGCTTTTAATACAGCTTCGTTGGTGTATTCTCTTGTTAATGCTTGAGTATGACCTATTAAACTTTCATCTAAATCAGTTATTGCACTTTCTGCATTAATATCCATTTGTTCTTTAACAATTTCAGGGTTATTTGGAAATTCTGCTAAAGTTTTTTCTGTAAAAGTTTTAAGATCTGTTGATAAAGCAGTAAAATAATTTGTTTTTGCTCCAGCTCTAATACCTTGAGAATACCAACTATTATCTTTTGGTAAAGATGTTATAGGTTTTAAATTACCTTCATCATCATAATTAATAAAATCATGGCTATCTATTTCAGCTTGTTCTAAAGCAGATATTTTTCTATCTTCAAAACGAGTAGTTAATAAATCATCTGCTACTCCTGCAATAGCACTACCCATTCCTGATAAATTAGGCGTCATTGTCCCAATTTGTCCTGCACCTACAAAGGGCGTTGGTGTTTTTACTTTAACTCCCATTCTTAAACTCCTCCATAACCTGTACCAGACCAACTTGTTTTGCCAGCTTTACCAGTAGGCTTCTTTGGATTTGTTTTTACACCTTTAGGTGTTCCTGTTTGTGTATATGTTTGGTAATCACCTAAAGCTCCACCTGCTGTTTGCATATAACCACTCATCATAGCCATATTACCTTGCGTTCTTGCATTAGAAGCCGATTGATTTAATTCTTTTGCTTGATTATCACCAGCAGTTAGTATTCTACTAGAGTCACGATTGTATGAAGATAATTGATTTTGTGCTAAAGCACGACCAGTACCTCCTCCTCCTGTTCTACCATATGCCGCTTGTCCAGCAGATTCAGTTGACATTGCATCTGCATATTGTCTAGCTCTATTACCAGCGGCTTGCTCTGTTTCAATTTGAGTAGCTAAAGCTTGTCTTTCATAAGACTGTGCTTGCATATTTGCTGATTTTTTAGCATTTCTTGCTTCCATTATACCGCCACCAACTTTGACGGCCATCAAAGCCATTGTTACTGGATCACCCATTTAAAACTCCAATTCTACCATTATACCATTTACTGTTAAAGGTAATGGTTCTGTTTGTGTTATTGTTACTTCTCCACGTCTATCCCAACCTAACATCCAAAATTCTTTTCTTCCAGTTATTGTAGTAGGTTCTATAGATAAATCATCATTAACATTACGTATAAGTAAGTTTGTTCCTTTTGCACTTACGTTTAAACTTTCATTTAAATCTAAAACTGTGCGAACAACACGTCTATGTGTACCAGCAGAAGTTCCTCCTTCTACTTGTAATTCAGGAGCCAATGTAGTTATTACTGGAGTATAATCTAATCCAACTGTTATTGTTGTAAATGTATCAGGAGATGTTGATAAACTTCCATCAGAACCTACAGTTTTAGATCCTAAACTATAATTACCACTTACTACTTTTACAACAGTATCATCTAAATGATCTAAGCCAGTCCAAGATGCCGTAGCTGATCCAGATGTTAATGTTTCAGAAGCATCTAAAGTTAAATTAGAATCAAATAGTTCTAATAAATATACAACAGCACCATCTATAGTTCTTTTAACAATAGCAAAAATTAAACCATTAATAGAACATATATTCTTATATTCTCCATTAGTAGTCCATTTTGACCAGGAAGCTATTTTTTCATTACGCATAGCCATATATACAGCTAACGATCCATCAGAATTTATTATATAAGCATAACTTTCTTGCCCTTGATCATTTTCAGTTTGAATTTCTAATCCAACAGGATCATCTATTAAATGCCCTGATAACAATGATACTGAAGGTGATAAGTATGCTTGTTTAATATCATCATATGTAAATTCTCTTAATGATTTTTTTCCTTTAGATAAAAATACTATAGCTTCATCAAACTCTTTAGCTTGTAATCTTGATGTTCCATAACGAGTTTGTCTACGAAAAGAAACATTACTAGGAGTTAATGGAGCAGAAGCACTTGTAGGAGAATACAATTCACTATTATCAGTAAATACTAATAAATGTCTAAAAGATAAAACTCCAGTAATTTCAGATACTTGGCTTTCTAAAACTTGTACTTGTATACTGTCATCATCTGCCGCTTCTCCTGCATCAAAATTAAAATAATCAGAAGTTTTAGATGCAAATATAAAATTAGGTAAATCTCTTGTTCCTCCAAAAACTAAACGCCCGGAATGGAAACAACATGATCTAGGATATCCTCTTGTAGAACTTATAGCAGGTTCTTGCCAATCATCTGTTGCATCAGAATTAGTAAGTGTTTCACGTACAGTACATGCCGCTGTTGTTGCATTAGTAATACTGTTAACAGTAATTTGTTTAAGACCAATTCTAAAATTTTGTCCTGCATGAGCAGAAACCCAAAAATTAGAAGAAGATACAACATTTATGTCACCGCTAGTTGAACTAGGATTAAAAGTTAAACTATCGGATTCAAATTTATGATAAGGTTGATGAACTAAATTATCTTTTGTTTTATATACAAAATTAGTAACTGTAAATGTTGACGCTCCAGTACGTAATATTTTTTGTGTTACTAAATCTGGATGCGTAACAATCATAGTGTTTGCTGTTTGTGCTACAATTAAATCTCCAATCATTCCTGAAGTCCAAGGACAACTGTTTACAGTTACAACAGTTGCGCCTGTTGTTCCGTTATAAACATTTAATGTTGAAGTTGTAAAAATAAAGAAATATAATTGTGCATCAGAAAATATAAATTGTTCCATTTGATGAGCTGTGCCAGATAAAGTAGATATATACTTTGTTCCAGGTCTACGTTTTAAACCACCTTGAGCCAATACACGTACATTACGTAATGTTTTAGCGCCATTTGCATAAGCATGAGTATCTACTCTTGAAGATAATAATGGATCTAATTCTCCTCCTGTAAAATTTGTCCAAAATTGGCGAAGAATTGCCATGTTATCTCCTTATATTAGCAAAACGATTCAACTTAATGTTATTTGTTGTAACAGCTTGGCTATCACGAGTTTTAGCTCTTGAAAATTGTTGTTCTGCTAATTGAGATAAAGTTTGAGCTATATCACCTTTACGAATAATAGATAAAGAAAAAGTAGAAGCTAAACGATATACAACATACATAGAAAAGTAAGGAGGCCAATCTCCTTCATCAACTCTAAATTGATACGTTGCTGTTAAAACATCTTCTTCACCTACATCTGCATCTAATGTATAAATTTTATCTTCATAACGATCATATCTAACTGTAGAATCATCATTAGTAACTGTTTGAATAACTAATGGTTTAACATCTGTAGGTAGTTGATAAGCCGCATCCCAAATATCTATTGGAGTATCAGTTAATCTATTTAATATTTTTTGTCCTGTAGAAAAATTCCAAGGGTGAGAACTTAAACAATCTTCAACAACAGGTTCGTATAATAAATTTGCAGAAAGAGCTTCATCTGTTTTGTCATCAAAACTTGTTAAAGGTTGTAAACCTACTAACACCATAGCTTGTTGAGCAATATCAATTTTGGAAGTTATAGCCATAGATTATCCTTTAAAAAAAAGGGAGAGGAATAACTCTCTCTCCCTTTAATATTATCTTTAGTCAGAGTCACTTGTAGCGGCAGATATATTATTTACATCTACTGTAGTTCCGTCATTAGAACTTACAACAAATTGACCATAAACTGGAGTTCCAGAGGCCGCTGTTGTTGCAAAGATTACATCACCTGCATTTATTTCTTTAGCATAAGTGTTAAAGTAACCAGCCGCATCAATAGCTGTAGCCGCATCATCAGATTTATAGTGCCAAATATGAAAACCGTTGCCACTATACGAAACTAAAGAAAAAGTACTTGAAGTAAAAGCCATGTTATATTCTCCTTATTTCTTTAAGTTAGCTTCGATACAACCATTTGCATCAATAAGAGCAGCATTCATTTGCATCTTGTTTAAGATGAAATAACTGTCCTTATCATTGTGGTAATCAATGTTCGATTGAACATCTGCACCAATGGCATGACCGATAGAGGTTTTGTGATATAGAAAGCATTTACGGCAATCTACTGAAGAAACTGTTGCAGAATCTAGACCAGAATGTGGAAACCACATAAAGCCTAACCAATTCTTAGCAGTCATTCCTGAAGCGAATGGAAGTTGATCCATTCCAACATATTCAGCTCTTGAGAATTGATCAATACTCATAAGTTGTGACCAATTTTCCCAACCTATAGCCGCATAACGTTGTCCATCATCAGGAACATCATTATTACCCATAGTTTCCATTACGCCTAATGCCCATGCTAATGTTATTCCATTAGATGTTTCATTAGATGTGCTAGATGTTGTATCTAAAGCCGCTTTAATTATGTCGTCAGTTTTTCTTCCTAAAGCATAAGCACCAGATTCTTGTGCTACAACCATTTCATCATGATTAACACGTAGTTGATCTAAATCATCTACCCATTCACCAGCAAACCAATCTTCAAGTGTTACGTTGACATTAGTATGCTCAAGATTCATTGGTGGTACAGAACCAGCTCTAGCTTTTTGAGTAGCAGAGCCTTTACCTATTTTTTGGAAAGTCGTCTTATTTTTTACGCCATCACGAGATCGAGTTGTGTTTCGAAGTTTTGAACCCATACGCTGATAGGCCATGTGAACTCCAGCTTCAAACTCTTCAACAAATGATGTGCTAATGGTATTAAAAGCCATTTAAGCCTCCTTGTTAAAATTAAAAAAAGTTTGTTTCTCGGTTAATCCTCAAGCCTATCTGAAGTTAATCCATTTCTGGGCTTCTGAATGTTGGCAATTTGGGCCGCTTAACACTTTATATTTGTATTTTTAACTAAGGTTTGGCAATTCACATTGCTTTTTAATTTTGCCTTTTTGCTAATTGATCAAATCCAGCTTTAACTTTTTGACGAAACACAGGGTCATTTTGTTGGTAATACCTTGGGTCTTTCATCATATTTTTAAGATCATCTTTAGTTAAGCTATCTTTTAATTCATTGTTATCTTGTATAGATACAGAAGGTTGACCAGCTAATTCCATAATATTTTCCAAAGATTTAATTAATGGAGCTGTAATTGCCATTTGTGACAACACTTCATAATTTTCTTGTTCCATATTAGATTTAAACCATTCATTTACACGCTCTACTCTTTTTTCTCCATACTCACCTAAAGATTGTATTTCAGCATCAACATCTGGCCCACTTTGAGAAGCCATTTCATGATACTCTTTTATAAATCCATTAAATTCTTTATCGCTTAATCCTAATTGATGTGAACGATCTTTCCACCAATTCAACATAGGATCATCTTCAGGTATTTCCATACCTAAATCTTCTGATACTTTATAGTCTTGTGGAACTTCTGGAACGTCAGCAAATGCTTCTTTTTGCATTTCATCAGCTACAGTTTTCTTTAAATCATCTGTACGCTGATAATGTCTTTTTTCTAATTCACCATAAGCATGAGATAACTGTTCTGGGTTTTCAAATTTTTGAGGCAACCAATCAGGTCGATCTGCTTGTACTTCTTGAACACTTTCATTTGAAGGTATTGCAGGAGCTTCTGATTCTGTTGATGCAACTTCTGTTTCTACTTGAGCTTCTTCATTCATGGGTTATATCCTTTTTGGGTTTATAGTAATTTTTCTCTTTTATAGTTTGCAGTTGGATTTGGTTTTTTAGGTGTAGGCTGTACTGGTCTTTTAGAAGTAGAGTTTTCCATATCTATCATTTTATGAATAGCACCTATTTTTTTTAATCTTTTAATGTGTTGCCCCATAGTGTCTTTTGGAAAAGCGTTACTTGTTCTATTGGATAACTTTCTTGTTTTGTTAAAACTCATTTATAATCTCCTAATGTATTTCTTTTACCTACAGAAGACTTACTACCTGATAATCCTTGTCTTTTTGATTTGTCACGTTTATAAAGCATATCTTTTTGTTTTTTTTGTTGTTCATTACGTTTTTTGTCTGCTTCTGTTGTACTCATTATGGTTTCTCCTGTTTTCCTAAAAATAGTCTTCGTTTAATAATACCTACAATCCAACGCTGTCCTTCAATATGTTTTAAAGAACTCTCGTCTATTGCAGATCCGTTAATATTGTTTATGGTAATATTTTCTAGATAATTAAGAAATTCAATTCCAGCTTCTGTATTAAATACACGTACAGCTACACCATTAAGATTGTCTTCAGAATCTTTTGTATAAGCAAATCCATCACAAGAAGCTACTGTATTATTCTTACTTACCATTTTATTGATCCTTGTGCGCCAATACTAAAGTTCTTTTTTCCTTGGATTTTTGCTCCAACATCAATATCTACATTTCCTTTGCGATATCTTTTCCCTACTTTAACAATAGGTTTTCCTGTTCTTTTTTGAGTTACATTAAAATCAATTTTGTTAATAGAGCTTTCAGCTTTTACAGAATTGTATTTAAATTTAACTTTACTGTTTCCTTTTTTAAATTCACCTAATGTTAAACTCATTGTTGTGGCGGCCCTCCTTGACCTGGTGGTTGTCCGCCTTGTGCGCCCTGCGCTTGTTGCATCATATTTTGTGCTTGTTCTACTTCAGCTTGTAACTCTTCTGGAGTATTTAACAAATCTTCATCAATACCAAATTTAGAAGCTAACCATTTAACAGTACGTTCTCTATTCATTAATAGCATTGACATCTGTTGACCAAATGAACCCATTATAGTTTCATTAAAACGAGTAAAATCAGATATGTCTTGAAAATCTTGCGCTCTTAATAATGGACTAGCTGGTACTACACGTATTTGTCTGCCGTCTATACGAGGTAAATCTAATAAACCCATTTCTGTATATAAGAATACAATACGATTAACTAAAGGTTGTAGAAATTCTCTTTGCATACGACCTGCTACAGCACCCATATCTCTAGCAACTTCTGCTAATCTTTGAGAAACTTCTGTTGCACTCAATGGAGTTTTAGCTCCTTCACGATCTAGCTCATCAATAAACAACGCTTTTCTTACATTACGTCTTTGTTCTTCTAATACTAATTGCGCTACATCAAAACGTGATGGAGAAGTTAAAGGTTCAATCTTACTACCACTTGCTCTAGGAACAAAAGTGCCAGGTTGTAATATAATGTTTTCAGGATTAAAGACACCATCATCATCATACAAATATGCTCCAGCTATTGCCATTTCAGCGTTTTCTAAAATAAGCTTAACTGTTAAATTTAATGTTTTAATTGCTGGCATAGCTTGTAAGATAGGCCCTCTACCCCAAACTTCAAAACCTGATTTAGACCAACGTGTTGAAATCCAAGGATTACTTCCTGCGCCTAAATATTCTGTTTGATATAAAACTGTTTTATGTGTTTCTGATATACATACTTTAATCCAAGAGTCTTCAAATGGTTTATCTTTATTAACCATAGTCGCTTCAATAATCTTAATTTTCTTATCAGGATTACGTTTTATATCTTCAATTACTTCTCTTGTTAATTTAAAATGAGGATAGGTTTGTTGTAAATCTCTTAATGGTAAATCATTGCGCCAATGAAACCAACAACCGACTTCATCACCTCTTGCTGACAATAATGCAACATGTGTTGCAGGAACAGCAGTAAATTTTAAATCTCCTACAAAACGCCCAGGCTCACAAATCATATTCATTGTGCCTATGCCTAAGTCTTGTAGACCTTCATGCAGTTCGGAATTGAAATTACTGTTACGTAATCCTTCATGTATTAGATCTGTTGCTTTATCTAATTCTGCTAATATTTTTTGACTGCGGACATTACCAGGATATTCAGGCCCAGGCATTAATCTAAATGCTCTACCATTTGGTGGAAAAAATCCTAGTTGTAATCGTGATGCAAATCTTGGTACACCAACAACGGCTGTTTCATCATAAATTAAATCTGTACGTTTATCACCATAAGATTGACTTCCTGTATTAGAATCAAAAAATCCTTCTCGACCAGGTAATACGTAATCATTAATTTCATCCCAAGTACTTACCCAATTATCCCTACGTGCTTTAGCTTCCTTAAACATTTTCATTGTACTTTCATACAAAGTGTTTTGTTGAGGATTAGTAGGGCCTTCTGGATTTGGATCAGTACGAGGAAGAATTGATGCCATTAAACTGCTCCACCTCCACCAAGACTACGAGTTTTAGTTTTCTTACCTTGTTTATCTGCGCTTCCAGTAAAACCAGAATAGCTAGAACCTTCTCCCATTAATGAAGAATAGCCATAACGTTGTTTTCTTTTTTCAGCCGCATCTGCTGCATTTTGATTATCAAGAGCTAATCTTTCAGCACGTTCACCATCTAATTGTTTCTGCAAACGTTCTGCGCTATCATCTCTTTTTGCTTTTGGACTAAACATGTTTCCCATAGGAATGCTCCTTAATTGTTAAATATTATTTTCTGTACCAAACTTGAACACTCCGCCATTCTTTTGCAATTCACAATACAAAGAATATGGAGTTATACATAATTTTTTTATACCACACAAATGTCTTATAGGGCTAACACAGTATAATGGAATCATAGGCAAGCTAATAGGATGAGGTTTTTTTTCTATTTCCAATACAACACCATTATCTTTTAATTCACTTATCATACACGCTACATAATCTCTTGATACTGTGTCAACAATTAATCCTTTAGATGACCATTCAAACAATATCCAAGTTTGTGTTAAGGAATTAAAACGTAAAGCAAAAGTATGAGAAAATTTTTTGCGGAACATAGTAAAAACATTCCACCATCCCCAACTCTTACATCCTACGAAACAGACTAGCCACTTTTCTTCCACGATTTTTTCCAAAAGGATTAAAATTTCTTTGTACAACAAAAGACTTGGCTTTTAGTGCATTACCTGATGTAACTCTACGACCTTCACCACCACCTATAACAGCATATTGCAATGCATCATGTATATGAGAAAATCTATTTTTGTTAGGTCTTTCATCATATCTTTCCTGACCTACTACTTGCATACGTCTAAACTGATAGCCGCCTTCAAATCCTGCAATAATTGTAGTACAGGTGGGGGATATTTGAAGAGCGGCATTACCTTCTACCATACGATTTAATACATTTTCTACAGCTTCTACTCGCAACATGGGGTCGTTTGTTGTAGCAGGAACAGCAGGAATGCCATTAGCTCGCAGGATCATGAATGGCGTATGTTCATCTGTCTGCGCCATTTGATTTCCAGCAGGATCTCCGATAAATTTTATTTCATTATCAGTCCATCCTTGTCGTGATATTTCATGTTTTAGTACTTCAGAAAAACGTGTAGCTCCCATATCATTAGCAATTAATTCATGCAGGATTTTCCATTTACCGCCCATACTTTGTTGGCAAAATACAGCGGCAGGGGTTCTACCAAAATCTATACCTACTAAAATTTCTCCTGATGTAGCTTTTATAGGAGAACTTGCAACATGTGTTTCAGATTTAAACATAGGATAGACAGATTTGCCATCCATTAACGTTTGATATTTATTTAAGACATAAACTTTAACCCAAGGGCGACTTTTTCCTAAAATAATCTTATTATAGTAATCTTCTTTTAAATTATCAGCGTTTTCTCTGTTTTTATTAATTTCATAGCCTTCTAACGCTCCTTCTTTATTAGTTTTTTCTAACATAGCGCCAGGTTGTGTATAAAACATCCAATCATCAGGCTTAATTAACGTTAATTTCTCTTCATCTGTAATATATTCAGGGGTTGGAACTTCTCCAGACATAATTCCCCACCAATGCGTTTCGTCTGGTGAGTTTGTGTCCATGATAACACCTGACCAACTCGGCCCACCATCTTTCATAGAAGGAAAACGACCTACTCTCATAGTACACGCATCAACAATAGACTTTGGGATCTCTCGTGCTTCATTAATCCACAAACCTGTTAACTCTAAAGACAATAGTTTCTTAACATCCGATTGATTATCCAGAGCTAAAAAAATAATTTCAGCTTCAACAACAGATTTATCAGGCAAAGCAAATCGCATGTGATGGGTATAAGGTGGCGACCAATTAAACTTGCCCATATCATCACCAAACCAATCTCTCCATGTCTTAATAGTTGTGGTTTTTAATTGGGGATTCGTATTTCTAATAACAGCCCATCTACTTCTTCGTAATCCTTTTTGATCTATTTGCTGGGAACAGGATTTACGCATGATTTCAAAACAACATGCCACACTCTTACCACTACCGACAGGGCCTCGTAATCCTCTTACAAAGTTCTTGGACTTCATAAATTTTTTAGCAACTAATCCTGGTGGTTTATAATCTATTTTCATTCAACACTATGTGTGTCCACACCCCTCTCAATGAGTTGTTGCGCTACTTCAGGCCCTATACTCTCTATTAACTTATCCGCTTCTCGTATATTGAAATGTTCTTTGGGATAATTTTTCATATGGATTCCAAAAATAATTTCACGTAGTCTTCTATGATCTCTTGAGTTGAGTGATTGTAGAAATGACATTTATTAACTCCTCACGCTTGTGTTGTACCTTTGTGTTACTTTGTCGGGCTTTTTTTAACCCCCTGTTCCTCTGGCTACTATTGTAAAGGGTCCCTCCCCCCCCTAGTCGACACCGAAGTTTATCTGGACTGCTGTAGTTGGTCTAACAGGTTCGCTCCTGATACCAGCTCTATCCATTAAATCTCTACTGGCTTCTAGTCTTACGTTCCCTGACTTGTGTTCGAGTAATGATACCATAGTTGCCAAGGCTTGACTACCATGCCAACCCAACACACTTAACGCTAACTCTTTACGATACTCCATAACGTGTTGCTTTTGTGCCGTTCTCCACGCCCAAGCTTTGTTCGCACCTATCCGTCTACTCGCTTCGGTTACGTTGCAACCATCATGCAACACCGCATGTACCAATTCAGCTTGTTGGTCTGTTACTTTAGGGTGATTAATACGTATCGTGGTTGATGATAATGTAATCTCTTCCATTGGCACAACACCACGTTTATATTTACTTGCTTGTTCAGGATTTGCTTTAACGTTACTCATATTACTATCAACATTCCTTAAACTATTTCAATCTGCGTAAGTGTTATCTATATAGAGCATCTCTCAAAATACACGTCAATTCACATTATATAACCCCTTGTTATTGCACAGAAAAATACGCAGTTTTCAATTTCATGTGAATGACAAGAAGACAAAAAAAAGGCACGAACGAAAGGAAGTTGTTCGTGTTTCAATCGATGGCAGGGAATATAAACGAAAGGAAATCCGTTTATATTGTAAAGACTAACTACTATCAACGTGCCAATTTATGTAAAAGAATACATAAATTCCTATTGTTCCCTTACAGGTTACTTCGACAGAACGGAATGGCTATAGCACATCATGCAAGCATGATAACTGATGTAAGCACATCAGTCAGTTAATAAGTCGAAGTAATTTTACATGACAAGGTCGTCATGGTAAAAGAACGGCACTCACCTATATCATCATCATCATCAGTAGTTCCTGCTAACGGATTGTACTATTGATAATAAGTAACATGTCAAATACCAACCGAAACTTTCCATTATACTCAGCTTTCCATTGATGTAAAAGAATACATCAAAGAAAGTCTAGACCCGTATAAAGAAAGCTTGTCGTTATTACTATCAAACGTTTTTAGGTTTTTTAGGGAGTTCCCAAGAGGAAACACTTTATTGATATGCATGTCATCCCAAGAAGGATGTCATACAAGCAAAAACAGAAAAGCCCTTTAATAGTTATTGGACATATCACTTATTATCCTGTTGGTCCTTTATAGTTAGCAGAATCTACTGCTGATAATGATGCAACTAAGCATCCAAAAAAAGGGGACTATACCATGAACAATACTATCAACAATAAACTAGGCGTTATTACATTAGCACAGCTAGAGGCACTAAGTAAGAAACTGCCTAACAACGAACACTTAATAACGGATCTAATGCAAGCGCATCAATCAGGCGACCCAGATAGGGTAGACCAGATACAAGCTTTAATATCCGATAACTTAACTATGGAGGTGTAACATGACAAAACTAAAAGAAACAAAACATAAGATTGAATTCACAGACGAAGAACTAGATACAATGTTCTCATACAACGTACGTGAAGTATTTGGAGATAACGGAATATACGACAGCGATTACTTAGATGCAGAAGAAATCAAAGAAATCAAACTCTTACTATCAACACGAACTTAACTATCAACATCAATAACAAGCATTGGCTAGTGGTACAAACATCATTAGCCAATGTGTTCACAGTAATTATTATTCAATAGGAGAACAACATGCTAAATACAACATTAATCGACCACGAGGCAGGACAAGACCCAATCTTAGGGCAACCACACGAAACACAAGACCAAGTAGATAAAAGATATCGGAGTATGTGGGGACAAACAGTCCTTCCTTCAGACGATTGTCTAGCTACTTTTATCGACAGTCAAGTTACATCATGGCAAGCATTGCTAGGACACAACGAAACAGACAGAGTATTCGTTATGAAAATGGTAGACAAAATGTTTACATCTAACGAAAACACAATGGATGCCATAGAAGATTATGGTAATACTATCAACAAAAAGATAACCGACTATGACCATACAGCTAATACAGGAAGTGATATAGACAGAAACAAACTAGATAGAATGCAGGAAACACATCAACAACTGCAACATCAATTTAAGTTTGCTAGATATATCTTAACATATGCCATGCCAGTAATTAGAGAAAAGATACTTGTAGAAACAAATCTACAGTCATCATGGCATCCTAGAATAAACAGAGCGCACACAAAGCGTTCAAAGAAAAGTATCAAAACATATAGTCCAGAAAGTGAAATAGGACAGATGATACTAAAAACAATGAACTATATCAAAACTAATAACAAAGCATATCAACCTAGAACACAAGGTATAGACGACCCATCTTCTAGTAATGATGTGCCTTACAATCGACCAGCAGACCATGAGATAGATACAACTAATAACATAGACAAGATAACAATAGAGTAGAGGATTAATCTCTACCAATAGCAATCAAGCTATCAATCAGATACTTGCTCTTAGGATGAGCTTAGGAGTAAGTATCTACTATCAACTAAAGGAGAACATCATGACTACTATCAAATACCCAGAAACAACAGAAGAAGGCTTAAACAACATAATCAAATCTCAATCAGGTACAATACAAGAAATGAGAGAAGAGATTATAAGATTAGAAACAAACGTGTCGCATCTAAATACAAACTACAACAGATTACTAATGATGTACGATATACTAAAAGAAAAGTATTCTAAAGAAAGCATAAAGAATATAACTATATCTGCTATAGAAAAGACATCTAAGCTAGCATATAAATATGTACCAAAGCTAAAGGTAGCCAATATGCCAAGTATCAAAATAAAGTTTAAATAACTTCTCCTAAGAAAAAGCATTGAGCTGTAGCCAGTTCGGTGCTTTTTTTTTATGTTCTGTACTGCTCACTCCTTCGTTCACCAAGGTGAACATCAGCACGCAGTCTGCACTTGCAAGAGCAAGTAAGCAGAAGGCAAGGTAAATACCCCCTGCCCAAAAAAAGCCCGACAAAGTACCTGGGCTGTGCCTCATTACTATCAACATACTATCAACACCGAGCGAAG
>TARA_R110000737_G_scaffold1073_2_pt1 | contig 21961 bp, 24 predicted proteins | sample TARA_R110000737 | Tara Oceans TARA_R110000737 (sample SAMEA4398027) | marine metagenome | biome: Polar Biome; feature: [SRF] surface water layer (ENVO:00010504); material: water (ENVO:00002006), including particulate matter (ENVO:01000060) such as... | depth 5 m | reverse complement strand
GCATCCCATAGATGTATTTAAAGTGAAAGACGGAGAGTTTGTACGGGCGTAGTATAAATGATACAGCCACGAAGAAAGTTCTAAATAGCACGTTTTAAGTGTTTACATTGGTTTCAACTTATGTTATATTAGTATCAAGAACAGAATAAACAACTTGGAGTCTTAAATGACCAACAACATGATGACTGACCGCCTTGCAATGATCAAATCTATTGCTGAAAAAAATAAAGCCAGAAAGATCCGCATGGCAGCTATCAAAGCTCGTTCCAACCGCGTTCAAGCCTATTTTGATACTGCTCCAGTTTTAGGCAACAGAAAGCCTACACAAAACCTTACCGCAAAAGCGGAAGGCGAGTCCGAGTTGCATTGGACTGATGGGACTAAGTATGCAAACCAGCATTACGGTGAGACCCTTCACTATACAACCAAATTCGACAACGACTGGAATTAAAATTTAAAGGTGACTGTAATGAGTAATTACAACGTTACACGATCTACCGCAGGTCATTTTACCGATAGGTTTAATGATACACTACGCGTGCATAAAATAAAGAAAATTGATGCGGATCGTGAGATACCCCACGCCGCTTGGGAAGTATACCAAGTTGGTCTAAATGAACAACAGGAGAATTATAATGACAAATCAAGGCAAGGAAGACGAAGTGCTGCGTTGGGAGCAAGGAGACGTGTCGACTTTAATTGCTGATAGTGAATTGAAAACATGGCTACGTGAATCAATGGTGAAAAGACTAATTGAGCGCGAATGTACTGTCGTCTTTACAAAAGTCAATGGCGATCTTCGCGAGATGGTATGCACTCTAAATCCAGATGCAATTCCAGAAGCACCTAATCTTGATGCTGCGATCAAAGCCCGTGCCATCAATGCTGATGTTATTCCAGTGTGGGATGTAAACGCGGCTGGCTGGCGTTCTTTTCGTGTAGACAGCACGCTTTCTTTTACATGAATTCGCTAGTATATTTCAAATATTTAATCATTCTTAAATGGAACACTTGGTTCCGTAAAGAGGAAGACACGCCCGGTTCAATATTTATTTATGAACAGGATGATGACGACAAGTAAGATAGGAGATAAATGATGACAGAACTACCATGGGTTATGTTTATTGCTACCGCAGTTTGCTGTTTTGGCGCCGGCTATACTTATAGCATGCAAAGGGAAACTGATATAATTGAAAAAACCATTATGTATTTAATGCAAAACCGATACCTTCGGTATTCTGTTAACGAAGATGGCGAAACACAAATGCACGAGTTTGACGAAAAGTAATTGTTTACATTCTCGTTCAAGCATGTTATAATGATATAGTACAACAGCGGAGATACCAAAATGGTCAAAAAAGCTACACGTAAAAAAGTCAGAAAAGCTCCAGTCGCCCGTCGAACAGGCATCGCGGCTGCGCCCACTGATAATTGGTGGTTCTTCAGAGACTATTTCCGCATGGAGTTGGACCGCAAAGAAGTATCAAACGTGATGCGTACATATATCCGCGTTAACCATGCTGATGAGTCAAAACTTTTGTTGTCGGCTCCTGACTACATGTATACAATGCCGCATGGTATAGCTGCATCAATATCTTGGACTCATCTCAAAGGTGAGTTTCCTGCTAAATGGGATCATGAAAAAGCTGTCGCTAATTATATCAATGAATTGCGTGAAGTCGCAAACCGCAAAGCTACATTGAAAGTGATTTCAACAAAACCAGCGCGTACGATTGCTGATCGCATGCGTGAAATCACATCTGACTTCATTGCAAATGTAGAAGAAATCCTTGATCAATGGTCACCGAAAACAGAGTTTAATCTTTATAACGAAATGAAGATTAAAGCTGTGAGCAATGTGACAGCGAAGGCAGTCCTTAATTACTACACCCCACTGCGAGACGAATTGCAAGAACTGGTTGACAAAAAAACACCAGATCTACTTGAAGCCTATGCACATATGACACTGCCAAAGCGTAAGAAAATGTTGGCATTTGTAAATGAACTTATTGCTGACGCAGAGCGCTATATTATGGGCAAGAAGGCTGTACGAAAAACAAGTAAACCTCGTGTTAAAACAGCGGATCGGCAAATTGTAAAGCTTAATTTCTTAAAAGAGTCTAATGAATTTAAACTAACTTCCATTAATCCAATGCTGATTGTGGGCTCACGTAGGCTTTTTGCCTTTAATACGCGTTATAAAGTATTGATGGAAATCAGCACCGAGTCCGTTAAGGGATTTGAGGTATCCGGTAGCACTATCAAGAATATTGATACTGTCAATTCCAGGCAGACCACGTTGCGAAAGCCAAGTGAGATGCTACCGGTTTTTCAATCTAAGACGATTAAACAAATTAACAAACTGTGGAAAACATTGACCACTAAAACCACAGTGCCTAATGGACGGATCAACAAAGATGTTATTCTATTGAGAGTAATGGATACATGATCAACACCATCGCAATTATTCATGAAAAGGAGAAGTGAATACATAATGAGCAATAATGACAAGTTTTTAACGAAATCAGAGTTTTCCAAGTTAGTGGAGAAAACTGTGTTGGATCATAGAATGCCATACATGGACGCAGTAATTAAAATCTGCGATGATCATGGTATTGATCCACAAGATGTGAGGAAGTTTGTTGCAGCCCCTATTCAAGAAAAAATTGAAGGCGAAGCAATGCGCCTTAATTTAATTCCTCGAACGAACGAATTATTTTTCGATTGAGCATAAATAAGGGTGTACAACGGAACAGATCTGTTGTATAATAAAATGTAATACAATGCAAATATAAGGAACATATAATGTCTTTTGCAAATCTAAAACGTAACCGTACCACTATTGATCAACTCAAAACTGCAGCTGCTGATGCTGGAGGCGGTACAGACAAAAAATCATGGAAAGATGAACGCGTTTGGAAGCCATTTATCGATAAAGCTGGTAACGGTTATGCTGTTATTCGCTTCTTGCCTGGAGCTGAAGGCGCAGACCTACCGTGGGTTCGCTATTGGGATCACGGATTTAAAGGCCCAACTGGTCGTTGGTATATTGAACGGTCACTTACCTCGATTGGACAAGATGATCCAGTCGGACAAATGAATAGCAAGTTGTGGAATATCTCAGATGATGACCGATCTGATACCCGCAAACAAGCACGCGATCAAAAACGTCGTCTGCATTACGTATCTAACATTCAAGTCATTTCTGATCCTGCCAATCCAGAGAATGAAGGCAAAGTCTTCATGTATCAGTATGGTAAGAAAATCTTTGACAAAATTATGGATGTCATGAATCCCACATATCAAGATGAAAGCCCTGTGAATTGTTTTGATTTTTGGGAGGGTGCTAACTTTAAAATTAAGATCCGCAAAGTTGAAGGCTGGATTAACTACGACAAGTCTGAGTTTGACGATCCATCAGTATTTATGGATGGTGATGATACTCGTCTCGAAGGTGTATACAACTCTATGCATCCACTTGAAGAGTACACTGACGCAAAGTTCTATAAGAGCTATGCAGATCTTGAACGTAAAATGCATGAAGTCCTTGGGACAAATGCTAATGACGGGCACGAAACTCGTGAACCCGTTGCATCAACACCACCTAAACAAGAGCGTGAAGAATTTGCAAGCTCTATTGTAGAGGCTACTGCAAGCACTGAAGTAGAGGCTGAAGAAGATGATACTATGAGTTACTTTGCGGCGCTCGCTAATCGATAATAGCTAGCATTACATTATAACGAGAAAGGGCCCAATTCAGTTTGGGCCCTTTTTTTTACATCGCAAGGTTTTGCACACCAAAGGCAAGGCCTCTATCTCTGGAATCCCGTGCGTTTCCTTGGTCTGAAATGATAACGCTTGGTGCGCTGGTTTGGTTATTAGTTGTATCACCCTGAATGATAGTAGTACCACCTGATCCCACATTAGAGTTTCCTTGATGGTCCCGTTGCATCAATTCTTCAGTCACGCTTTTCATGGTTGTGTTTGCTGGACGGACAACAGTGGCACGTAGAATATGGTTCGTTGCAGCCATTGCGTCGAGCATATTCGTTTCATTACCGGGGTTGATTTTATCAGAACCTCTTTGGCCAAGGGGTCTTGAACTTGACACTTGTGCTGTGTTCACAGGACGGCCAACTGGCATTGCGCGTGACGCTGTTGGTGCTACAGGCTCTTCTTTGGGTTGGACAACCGTCGTTGGTAAAGACATGAAGCTATTGATTGCGGCATTCACCGCCTCTTCTGTTTTTAATCCAGGAAATGGTGCATTTGCGATTTCACCTTCTAGATAATCCCTATAGCCGTCTTTTCCCAAAGCATCAATATCTGATGGAGTCAGATCAACTGATGTTCTTAGAAAGTCTTCTAATACTTTAGCCGTAGCTGTACCCGAAGTCTCTGCGCTTTCATTCAGTCGTACCTGAGCAAGTTCAGGGTTTAACAACCGTTGTCCAACTGGTACAGTTGCAACTTCCACTTGAGCGGCGGCATCTAACTTACTTCTTCGGTTTGCCTTCAGTATTCTTGTGGATTCTTCTAACGCGGCCTTTTCAGCGGAATCCGTTATACTTGCAGCCTTTACTTCAGCCTTGCGGATTGCTGCTTTGGCGTCGAGCATATTCTGAACTTGTGCTTGACCAGTGGATCTATCGGCAGCTTCGAGTTGTGCAGTGGCTTCTGCGATATGCGCTTGGGTTATTTCGCTGCGACGGCTATTCAAATAAGATGTAAGTTGTGTCGCACCCTCAAACGCTATACCTGCCAGAGCGCCTATGATTGCCCCCTTTACCCCAAAGAATTGATAACCAATTGCGGCACCGGTCAATCCGGCAGATACAGCCTTAGCCATGGATTCAGGTGTACCCTTACTCTGGAGCCAATCGCCGGCAAACCCGCCGGCAGCGAGTACGATAGAGGCTAGACCCAATCGTCTCAAAAAGTTTTGACGAAGCTTTGGTCCCTTAGCTGTTGCATTTGTTTGAAAGTGCGAAACAACCGCACCTTTTAAAAGTTTAGAACCAAATATAACACCAATTGCACCCGCAATCCCAGATACTATTTTAGACGTATCAATTTCTTTACCGAACGCTTCAATCGTTGCATTGTCCCCGAGCATTCGGTTAACCAGTGGATCAATCCATTTGTCCAGATATTTGACACCAAAGAATGCACCAACGGCAGGAAAGAATAGTTTTCCAACAGCACGACCAAAGAGACCGCCGAGGGTGGCCCCACCAAGAAGTCCACCGCCAATGCCAACGCCCTTCAACATTTCAGTCAACATACCACCAACACCGTCTACTCCAGTGCCCTGGGCTAAACCCTGTATAATCGACCGTGGTGCCTGCTTTGCGATTGGGCCTGATTTTACTTTTGAAGACGTCGTGCTTTTTAATCTTGCACGTTCAGCCGCTTCACCAGATGCCGCAATTTTCGCTACCAATGATTGTAAAGAATCGTTCGTAGCTCCCTGTTGTTCAACCATACTCTGTATGGAATTATTGACCTCTGCCAAAGTAGTCATATTGATTTCCTATCCGCCCTGCTGCTTTCTCGTCTGTTCCTGTTGCTTCATATCTTCGACAAGCATAAGAACATAAATTTCCCTCTCCCAGGGTATCATACTTTCTAAATCATGTAACGAATATTGGTGGTTTTCCATTAACTGATAGTTTGTCTGATAATGGTTCATCAAATTTTCATGAGAGAGGTTTATCCAAAAAAACTTTCGGTTCCTTTTAATTGTTGTTTATTTTCTTTACCACATGACTCACATTTAAAGTCAACATCGTGGGATAGCTGCGGTATTGTTTCAACGAAACTCATTATCTGTTTAAACTGATGACTATTCAAATTATCTAAAAATTTAATTCTTTCTTCAAGCGGTTCTTCATAAAGATTAATCGACTCTTCTTCACCCAGAAGTTTATCTAAGCTTGATACGGCTAGGTGAAAGATGAGATTTCCCACACTATGATCAGTCAAGTGCATAGAATTTTCTCTGACCGTATTGTAACTAGGGTATTTTAATTTTAATGTAAACTTGTCATTCAACACGATGCTTGGTGGTAATTTTACTTCTTCCATTTCTATATTATCTAAAACAATGGCGATTTCATTCAACTGTTCGCAGTGTGCACAATGGACTCCGATCTGCGTGGACTCCCCCACAGACTTTGCCCTCAGTTTGGTAAAAAGATATTCAATATCAAAGGTAGTAAGATTACGTGGATTTATATCATAATAACAAGCGTCAAGTGTATCAACAATGGCCTCGATCATATCCTCTTCATTTTGTGATTCCAGAGCCATGAGTAATATTTTTTGCTCTTTCACTAAGAATGGTCGGAATGTAACTTTTGCCTTTGTTGACGGGATGATGGTACTATATTTTGGTACTTCATTTATTACTGGGATGGCCATGATTTAATTCTCCATATTATGTAATTCGTTTCCAATTTTTATACGCCAGGTCAATCGAAATTTCTAGCGTTTGGTCTGTAGCAGCATCAGCTAAGTCGATGCCGTTCATTGTGGTTGGAAAAGCTTTTTCTAATTCTACACCATATATAGCATTTGATTTAGTTGCCAATTCAATATCAATATTAAATGGAATGCCAAAGAGCGAAAAGTCTCTATCAAATATTTGAAATGACGTTCCTCTTTTGAGTTGAAATATTTTAACAGTTTTTGCGTAGTTATCCGCGTATTGGATTTGTTGATTTGCTTGATTGACAACCAGATCTTGCCAGCGCTCAAAATAATCTCTGGTCTTGTAGTCATTCAGGATGTGAAATGACAAGGTTACTTCGGTAACACCATAACCTGTTGCAATCTTTTGGTTCTGTAAACCAATCGATCTTTCTGTTGTAGCGATCTGTCTACCTGGAAGGCGAGCCGTTTTACATAGGGCATTTCTTTCCCTTGCACCCAGGCTACTCCCTGGGATCAACGGCAACTCAACAAGATACTGGTGTGGTGATGCAAGTCCACCTCCAGCACTGATCATCCCCTTAAGTTCTTCTATACTGGACATTAAATCTTACTCCTTGAATCTTTCCAGACTGCAGTCTTACTTGCTTTCTGAAAGCTTGCGGTTGGAAGAAAGGTTGCGATTTCCCATTCAGGCGATTCTACCATTGCAAACCTAGATCTTACGTGGTCATTCAAATAATGTTTTAAACAAGGCTTAAACCATTTCAGATTTGACGCGCGGTTTAGTAGTTGCATGTTTATCTTAAACTGCGTTGATTCATCATACAGACGATTGTTTAAATTATCAAGTAAACCGTCTAATAGTTTTGCGCGTAAAGCTGGCGGCAAGTAATGTAGGTTCAACCCGTAAAATCCACCTTTAGCTGGTCCAATAGGAATCACCAATGGGAAAGCATCATAAAATGGCAAGGTTTGTTTATGCTTTGGGTCATAGAAAAACATATACATGTTACCGGCTATTCCCGTATTCTTTAATTGAATCGGTTCTTCTTTCATAAGAGCATTGCGGTCAGGTCTTAAACCTGTGACGCGTTTTCGGAACCAATTTTGCGATTCCTTAGTTCTTAGAGTAAGCCCCTTGCGAAATGCTTCAATTTCTAATTTGTGAAATAAATTGCTCAATTAATTCTTTCCTTGCTATTGAACCTATTTATGTCTTTTTCTTAGGCTTTTTGTACGGCTTGAGTGGTTTTGTTGACTTAGGTTTGATGCCCATTTTATGTAGAGTATCTTCTGTCCATATTTCAAACCCCCAACCGCGGTCTGCTGCAAACGATTTAGCGGCTTCCCATTTGTTCATATTTTTAACGTAGGTTAACCCCTCGTTGATATAGCGTTTGGTTTTGCGTCCTGTGAATTTTGGGGGTTTGGTTTGTGCAGCTGGTTTGATTTCTACTAATGTCGTAGTGCCATCCGCATATGTGATTTTAAGATCCATAAAGTATCGATGATAACGTTTATCGACGTCCCAGATATATGGTATAACCACTTCTTCCGACGACCACTTTTTCACATTGGGTTGGGTATCACACCATATAAAACAATATTTTTCCCATAATGATCGGTATGTCACTTTTGTAGCGTCACCAGCATATTTGCTTGGGTTTTTAACTCGGTATTTGCCTGAATAAGCCATAGAATTCCATATAAATAAGTGTAACAATCTTAATATTTATAGGTATATTATATGCAATATCCATTAGACAACACGGAGCAATATCACGGCACAATTACATTCCTGCCGATTGCCACTGAGTATATCGACCTAGGAAAATCAGCAGTGGATGCGCTATCATCGACCACCCCGCTCCAACTGAAGCAGTTTAAAAACTCTGGGGCCGACTTTGGTTTACAGCGTGCAGCGAATGTCAGACCGAATACCAAACCGGCAAAGTACGTAGTACAAAAGCGACAGGGGAAGGCCTCTGGTCCAGTAACCTTATATTTACCACAGGGGATTCAAGTTTCGGATGCGGTAGAATACGAAAATATTTCATTAGGAACTATGGGTGCGGTTGGAAGCGCTGCACTGCAAAACGGCAGTAGTGTTATGGGTGCTTTGACAACGGCTGTAAAAGAAGCCGGGAAGTCAGGTCTTGATTTTATAGGAGGTAATCTCACAGGAGATATTGCCGCGCTGGGTGCATTACGGGTTGCTAAAAAATTCGGTGATACTGGTCGAGGTGTTGTTAAATCAAATTTGGGTGTGTCTGTAAATCCAAATAGTAATTCGCTTTTCAGATCGGTACAATTAAGAACATTTGGATTTACTTTTAAAATGATCGCCTCATCGGAAGCCGAGGCTGACATGATAGAAGCCATTGTTAAGATGTTTCGAACGGAGATATATCCAGAATCGATTGAAGACCCAAGTGGCATAGCATCGTACGGATATAAGTTTCCAAACAAATTCAGAATCGTTATGAAATATAACGGGAAAGTTCTACCCATTAAATTCCTAGATGCAAACCTACTAAATGTTTCTGTTGTATATAATCCATCAAGTATGGGTTGGCATGCTGACGGAAAACCTTCCGAGGTTGATCTTACTTTGGCATTCGGTGAACCAACAACACTGGACAAACAACAAATTCGGGATGGCTATTAATGGCATATTTCAAAAACTTTCAAAATATAGATTATACTTTTGGTAATGAAATCACCACTACCACAATGCCCAATCTACTCATATATGTCGATGTCATTGACGAAATAAAAGACCAGGTTGCTTTTTATCAAACATACCACATTAATGATGAAAGACCTGACCAGCTTTCATTTAAATTGTATGATAACCCGGCACATTATTTTACCTTTTATCTTTTGAATGACTCAATTCGAAGACAGGGTTGGCCGCTGAGCAAAAAGCAAATTGAGGCAAAATCAAAAGCGTTGTTTCACAATACGGTTATTACAACCCGCGATGTCGGATCAGAGCATTTTACCAAAGGTGATGTTGTAACAGGGGCCATATCCACGGCCACAGGAACCATTTTGTACCGCAACCTAGATCTTGGGCAGTTGGTTATTAGTGGCACTCATTCATTTTCTGCAGGGGAAGCATTGCTTGATCAGGGTGGTAATACTATAACGATTCATTCGGTCTCACCTGAATATAATGCAGCCAAGGAATATGTTGATGCAGAGGGCTTCCACGCTGACATCGATCCAACCGTGGGCCCTGGTGCGCTTTTGACAGAAGTGACATTTAAAGATTTTTATGAAGCAGAAAATGCTAAACTCAATATGATTCGGGTTATTAAACCAGAGGCTATCAACTTTGTAATCGGAGCTTTTAATAAAGCGGTCAGGAATACATAAATGCCCGTCGATACCATAATTATAGAAAGTGCAGTTCTTTCCGATCCAACCGGGGTGTTTGTATATAACATCGAAAGTGTAATAACTGACATTGAAATTTTTGAAACACTCGATAAGCCGTATCTTACGGGCACAGGCTCGTTCCTTGATACTCACGGCGTCGCAACTGAGATTAAATTCCAGGGGTTTGAAAAACTAGTAGTTTCTTTCAAATACCCAAATCGCGACTTCGCTATAACTAAAACATTTATTGTTGATAAAATTATAGATATTACCAAACAAAACGATAAGGTGGAATTAATAACATTTCACTTTATTGAAGAGCACGCATTTATATCTACGTTTTTAAATGTGAATAAAGCTTACAGTGGTTCAGCTCGAGAAATTATTACAAAAATCATGGGAGAAGCTTTCCGGGAAGTTGATTACACGTTAAGTGAAGCCGATGCGGGTGAAATGGTTGAAGATATGAAATTAATTGTTCCAAACATGCGACCATTAGAAGCGTGTGATTGGATCAAAGACCGGACCACCTCAAATAGTGGTACACCATATTACTTGTTTTCTACGCTTTCTAATAAAAAGAAAATACACTTTCTTTCACTCGCATCTTTGCTTTCAAATATTCCCGATCAAAATCCATACACCTATATACAATCTAATACCGGGGTTGCTGAGGCATCAAAATATACGATAACGTCGTACAAATCTAAAACGGGCAATGACATTTCATCTCTTATTGCAAACGGTTCTATTGGGGCTGAATACAACTTTATTGATACACTGCATGGTGCGCAAGATTTCAAACAGCTAGATACCACTAAAAAATATGGATTAACTGATGATTTGACTGAAGACGGTAAAAAAACTAAATTCACTTTTGATACAACGTATAGATATGAAGGTGCAACGTTAAGCGAGATTGCCTCACGCAAAGCTGCAACTATTATGTCCACTGGAGTTTACCAGGGGCACAGGGGTTTCCGTGAGGTCTATTCCAAAGAAAACGCGGCTTGGTCAAGAGCACTTCGAAGCTTACTTGTTTCTAACCCAATTGAGATTGTTGTATCTGGCGAAAGCTTTTTTGATGCAGATGTAAACCGAACAATAGGTAATACAATCAATATTCGCTTTCTCAATAGTAGCCTGTCGTCCAGGGCAGATGATTTTGAAGACGTGACTGATCGAGTAAAATCCGGTCGTCATTTGATTTATGCGGCAAAACATATTATGCGCCAAGAAAAATACGATATTATTTTAAGTTGCGTTAAATTAGAAAATGAGGAAGTTGTATAATGGCTGAAAAAACAATTCCGAGTGGATTTTATGGCGACGAGGCTCGGTGGTTTATTGGTGTTGTAGAATCTACCAATGATCCGCTATTCCTGGGCAGACTCAGAGTACGGATTTTTGGCATACACTCGGCTGATGAAAATAACATTCCAGAAGAGGCTTTACCCTGGGCCCAGATCGTAGCACCTATTACGCATGGTGGCACATCGGGAATAAACGGTTCACCAGTCGGCATTAAAAAATATGCGCAAGTTTACGGTATTTTCCTTGACGGAAGACATTCACAATTGCCATTGGTTTTCGGTTCAATACCTAAAATTGAGGGAAAGGCCATAAACCCAAACAACACAACGGGTGGAGTGCCACCTACTGGTCCACCAATTAATACCGTTGGAGATGTTGCAGTTAATATGGCGGGTAGACCCCCAGTTTCTATGACATTTGCAGGAGGATCAAATGTTGAAAAGGTTTATAATTTGTTAGAAGAAGCCTTTAGAGTTGACCTCAGACTTAGTAATTCAAAAGAATTAGCTGCTGGGTTTGTAGGTAACTTTCAAGCCGAAAGCGGACCATCACTAGATTATCTTGCACACAATTCCGCGGGTGGTGGTAATGGAGCAAATGGTATTGCACAATGGAGAGGAATGCGGTTTGCTAATCTGGTTAACTACGCCCTGTCTATTGGGGAAACACTTGAGAAAAATTCCGGTGGAAAAGATGTTCCGTCTCTTAAAGTTCAGGCTGCGTTTGTCATACATGAAATTTCCGGTGGTGATTCTTATGAAACAAGTAATTTTAATAAGTACATTAAAACTACCCAGAATGCTCGATATGCGGCCAGTGCTGTAGAAGCCTATTATGAAAGAGCAGAAACGGCTCTGAAAACCAAGTCCTTTGACGTGCGATATAAAAAAGGGCATTCTATTAAAAAACGGATTGATTATGCGGCGGAAGTATACGCGGCCTTTACGCAAAGGAAAACCATTCAATGAGTACTTTTTCTCCTAAAATACTAGAAAAAGCTTTGGACATAAAAAGAAAAGTTATTAAATCTGGGGACTTTCAATCTAATTTGACTGAAGCGCAGGATCAATTTGCGTCTTTGAATGTAAATTTAATTGGTGCGCTTCCCGAAAAAATAAATAACGGGATTAAAGCTTTAACTGGGGTAATCGACGCATTTGCACCGGCAGATGAAAGCGGTAAAATAATTCAGGGTATGAAATACAGCACAACCCTTATGCAAAACCTACAAGACATTTTACCAGAAGTGCAAATACCAATAGCTGAAATAACATCTGCTGTCCCTGGCCTTACACTAAAGCTAGAACCAGTTTTAAATGATGCGCAAAAAACTATTGCTTCGGCCATTACGGGTGGTGTGGTAAAAGAAGCACTTACTAGTATGGCAGTATCAGCGGCAACCCCTGCTGCTATTGCGTCGACGCTTAAAAAAATGGGTGATGAGATTGGTCAAAGTATTACCGGTACAGAAATTAATAATGTGATTCAAGAAGCCGTTGGTAAAATTGATATTACACTTAAAGCAAACTTACCTGGCAACCTAATTGAGTTACTCGAATTACCTAATATAGATTTAAATTTAAGCGCTGTGAGTGATAAATTAGACAAGTTTACCTCAGGAATACAGGGTGCCATTGGCGATCTACTTCCATCGATCACCGACCTGCCGATCCTTGACGCATTGCATGAGATGAATGGATCAATTAATCAGGTTATAGATAAAATTGGTTTCCCTGCTGTTGTGAAAATACCAGGAATGAAAGGTTTTAGTGGATACGATGTTTCACTGAATGTACTTCAATTATTGTCTAATAATAAGCTCCAGGAAGCCACTGGGCTTTTATTGAAAATACCTGAGTTTAAATTGGATGCGGTCGAAATTACTGCTAAGATCACCGGGTTAAACTCATCACTCGGTTCTATTGGGGTTCTATTAGAAAGCCCCTTGGCCAGTCTACTTGGTAAGCAATTAAATGAAGTTAAAACAATAAGCGCGTTGATCCAGGGGTTTAGTCAAGTAAATTCATATGAAGAAGTTTTGAGTGAATTATTATTCATCGAAAGACCAATAACCAAAGTGGTTTTCCATTGGTCAGAAACATATGCAAATGAAATTGTTACAGCACAGAGTCTTAAAGAAACCACGGGTGAAGTTTCTTACCATTATATTATTCGTAAAAACGGTTCAATTCAACGTGGCGCTGGGTTGAACGAGATCGTTTCACATGTCAGTGCAGAGCACGATAAAGATTCTATTTCAGTATTGGTTGTTGGTGGTAGAAAAGGTCAAACTGGCGAAAACTCTGCGCTGTCATCAGATTCAATCGCTGGTATACAAAAAGATGCAATTACCAAACTTATGGGTAAATTGTACTCGGCTTATCCTGGTATTCAAATGTTTGGTCACGGCGATCTGGACGAAAACTTTTCAGCTATGGAACCGGGTGTTAACATTCAAGCTGTTGCTAAAACTAAATTTAATAAAACAAACGAAAAAGCCCCGACTGTAATCAAATCACATCTTGGTAACCAGGGTACACTTCAGTCGGCGCAGGGTGTCACGTATTCATATCAGGGTAAAATCCGTGGGAATGCACCACGAAGACAATTAGTTGATATACTAGCGGCAACTGCGCAAATTACGGGATTTCGATTTAACATATTCTCGGGTGGCCACATGCCGCTTGCGGAATGGTTGAATATTGCGCGAAGCCGTAAGCACACAGTGCCAGCACTTACGACGGCCGAAGAAGCAGTAGGGAAAAGCGCAAAATATTTTGTTGATGGAAAGGCTGTGCGTACTGGGACCCAAAGGCATGACGGGGGTTGGGCCGTTGATTGTGTAGTACACGACGCTAATAATAAACAAATAAACTTCGCGAAAGATACACCTGAAGCCAGATATGTTGTTAGAACACTACTGCAACAGGGAATTACTGCGATCGGGGCTGGACCGAGGTACATGACTGGTAATATACATATTGATATTGCGTATGGTAAAAACGGCGCAGGGGCTTCAAAGCATTGGGGCCAGGGTGGTCGAACCGCAAACACACCACAATGGCTTAGAGACATTTTTAAAGGATAAATTATGAGCACTACAACTGATAACTCAAAAGCCCGCGAGGTGGCAGGTAGAAACTTTCCGCAGAGCAATGTTACATTTGGTGACAAATCTGGGGAATATCCTACACAGGAATACGAAAACGCTTCGGGTGTTAACAGCTCAGCCCGTTCTGGGTCCTCGACCAGTGAGTTGGATTTACCTGGGGCATCAAACGGAATAGATTTATCAAGCCACACTGGTGGCATTGAAACACAGTATCCCGATAATCAAGTGATTGAAACTAGCTCTGGTCATATTATTGAATACAATGATACAAAGGGTTCTGAAAGAATACTTTTGAAACACGCCCAAGGGTCAGGGGTAGATATGCGGCCTGATGGGTCGATTATTGTAAATGCTATGGGTGGAGGCCTTGTTGAAGTTTCAGCAGGTGGCCATAAACTTATTGTTACTGGCGACGGACAGGTTTCATATAGCGGCAACTTAACTCTAAATGTTGGCGGCGATTTTACGGTAAATGTTGGTGGTGCGTATAATGTTCAGGCAAAGACTGAAACTAAAACAATTCAAGGTGCGGCAAGAGAACTTTATTTTGGAAATAAAGGCACTACCATCCTAGGTAGTAAGTCTGATACTATTACCGAAAATCATATAGAAACTGTACTCGGTAGCAAAACCCAGAATATCAAGGGTGATCAATCGATGGCAGTTCAGGGAAGCTCGACAATTGCGTCGAAGGGTGAAATGCACCAGTCTTCCCAAACTCAATATAATAACGCATCACCTAATACGAATATTTCTGCAGAAAGTTTATCGGTGTTTGGTAATACTGGTAATATCGGTGGCGAAAATATCACAATGCATAGCTATAATTCTTTCGTGGGGCATAGTCTATGGGCAACAGAAACTGTCAACACGAAAACCGTAACGGCGACGCATACTGTAAACGCAGTTTCTTTGCATGGCGATCTGTTTGGGACAGCCAGTTCTGCTTTGGAATCTAATGTTGCCGCGGCTTCAGGTGGAGGTGGAGCATCTCAAACGGCCGGGAGTGATGCTGCGTATGACACAAAGGGACAAAATGATAAAGCAAATGCTGATACCATGATAGCAGTTGCCGCGTCAAGTGTGGGTATTAAAAAAATCACAATTGACGAAGGGGATTCAATAAAGAATATCCTTAATAAATTGAGTACCACTGATAATGTTACTGATAGACCCCTGACCCTCCCACAAGTTCGTGCAAAGAAACGCGACGCAGGTCATAATGCTTCGTCTAAATTTAATAACTATGCAGTCACATCTAAACAGCTGAACGCTGAACACTCGAATACGATTCCACCTGCGATCGCTGAAACTCGTGATCCGAAAGAGCTTACCCAGTCACCAACATTTATATTACCTGATGGAGATCCAACAGTAAGGATTATAGCATCAAATCGAAAAACAGGTAAGCTTTCTGTTGATCCACAGATTGATCCAAATTCACTTCAAGTAATTTCTTCTGGAACAAAACTAAGTGATAACATTTCTCTTTCTGAATTTGCATATGGCAAAGGCGATGCGCACGGAATAGATAATACTTTACGACTGGCACAAAAAGTTCAACTCTGCAGAAATCTTTTGCCTCAAGCCAGTTTCTTATCTCGCATACGTAAAGATAAAGAAGAATTTAAAGGATACACCCTTGAAGTTATTGAGGGGCTTTATATCCCCCACGCAAAAGAAGAGCTTGCGACTGACGGTCTGCTTGATTTGCGTAGAAGTGGTAGAGCCGTTGTTTATGAGATACTTGGAACCGACGGTGTGATCGATAAAGATAAAACTTTTGAACTTGCATGTTGGATGGCAAAAAATCTACAGTACGATGAAATCATTCTTGACTATGATACATATGACCCATTCGGTGATATGAATTGTCAAGTTATTCTCGTTATGCCAGAAGTTCCATCTAGCTACGAACTTACGTATAAAATGGAAACACAGACAATTTATAATGGCAAAAAGCAAGAGACTGGCTTTATGAAAATTATGAGCGAGGAAATCGAACCGACAGATCCGACTGACGATATTGTTCCTTCGACAGAGGATAATGGTGACGACGGGGAGGACGAGGCGGATGAAACATCTATTGTGGGTCCGCAATAAAGGATTTTCTAATTGAACAAAAACCTTGTAAAAAAGCATATAAATAATGATAAGTAATTAGGAATCAAAGAATGGCACGCATATTCTCAATAGAAGATGGTAATTTATCAGCCGGGACCTTAATAACGTCTCGGTCGGTTAGCTACTCCGACATTGATTTGACCTTTGCTAAAAAAGCATCAGGTGATGTTTATAAAAAAACAGATGCCGCTGCTGTTAAACAAGCAATTAAGAATTTAATGTTAACCAATCTTGGTGAAAAACCGTTTAATCCATATTTTGGCGGTGGATTGAATGACTTGCTTTTTGAATTGGCTGATGATAGCACTGATATTTTAATTCAAGCGGTTGTTGAAGCTGCGATTGAAAACTTTGAACCAAGGGCAAAACTTCTTAAAGTAGAACCTGTTATGTTACCGGATCAAAATACGGCGCGCGTCAAAGTAGTATTCCAAGTCATAAGCACTTCAGAAGAAGTCGTGTTTGAAACAACTGTATCGAGGCTAAGATAAATGGCAACAAGCATAAAATCCACACAACTTGATTTTAATACAATCAAAGAAGAGTTAAAAACCCATTTTCTGGCATCAACTGAATTTGCTGATTATGATTTCGAAGCGTCTGGTTTATCAAACATATTAGATGTGTTAGCATACAATACACATTACAATGGTTTGACTGCAAACTTTGCATTGAATGAATCTTTTCTTCAAACCGCACAACTACGCAGCTCAGTTCTTGGGATTGCAGAAACACTGGGGTATAATCCTAGGTCACAAACTTCGGCGACGGGAACAGTTAATATTTCAGTAACGGTAACCGGTGGCGGTGGACCAGCTGCTGTTACTCTTCCCACAAATACTGTTTTTAACGCTTCAATCGATGACGTTTCATATACGTTTAGAACTACTGAATCCTACATTGCATCTGATGACGGCAACGGCCGGTATTCTTTTCTTACAACAGCGGGTTCACCAAACATATCTATTTCAGAGGGTACATATAAGACTAAAACCTTTATTGCCGACAATATCAATGAATCATTTTATATTATTCCCGATTTAAATATGGACAAAGAAACTGCAGTCGTTCAGGTTTTTCCAACCAGAACATCCGCAACATTTGATACATATCTTCCTTTATTTGAAACGGCGAGGGTTGACTCTGAATCAAAACTTTTCACCTTGCGCGAGGCTGCAAACGGGCATTATTCGGTCATCTTTGGCGATGGTGTCACAACCGGCAAAACTCCAGCAGTAGGGTCAGTAATTGTAGTTACTTATTTGCAAACCAAGGCTGCCGCAGCGAATGCTGCTAACAATTTCATTGCGGCATCGACCCTTGACATTGATGGGACAACGTATGCCCTCGATGCAACGACCATAAGTAGAGCTGCCGGTGGCGCAGACAAAGAATCAATGAACTCTATAAAAGCAAATGCACCTATTACTTTCGCAGCGCAAAATAGATTGGTGACAGCCAGCGATTATATTGCACTTATAAAAAGAAATTATGGGTCATTCCTTGATGATGTAACGGCTTGGGGTGGAGAAGATAATGCTCCGAAGAAATATGGTTGCGTATACGTTTCTTTAAAATTTAAAGCAGACACCCCGTCGAGTGTACAGGATTCAGTTAAGACTAATATTGAAACGGTGCTTACAGATAACCTAGCAATTATGGGTGTTGATACTATATTTGCAGATGCGGTAACCTCCTTCTTAGAAACTCAAACAACGTTTAATTATGATCCAGAGCAAACTCAAACAACACCAGCTGCTCTCGAGGCAAGAATACAAAATCTTATTTCAGAGTACTTTTCAACTAATTTAAACGTATTTAATAAAATATTCAGACGATCAAATCTTTTGAGTGAAGTTGATGATTTGAGTGCTGCTATTCTTAACTCTAAAATGGTTGTAAAAGTGCAACAGAGGTTAGTGCCTAGCCTTAATATAAAGCGTTCATATGAAATTTCATACCCAGTAACTTTACAATCGCCTAACAATGTTGAATACATCGTTTCATCAACACCATTCACCCAAAGCGGGACAATTGTTACCATACGAAACATATTAAATTCTACAACACTTGAAGCCGTAGATGCGTCTAATACGGTTATAATAGACAACATTGGTTCGTATAATCCAGTCACTGGTAAAATAAATTTAATAGGACTTGACCCAACGTCGATTGTTGGATCGGCTGCTTACATAAAAATATCAGCACTACCTGCAAATCAGAGTACAATTAAACCACTAAGAAACTTTATATTTGAAGTTGACCAGGTAAATTCGTATGCAAATGCTATTGCTGATTATCAAACAGTTGGCGTGGCACTCTAATGGCCACATTAAATGAGTTTAAACCCAGATTACCAGTCAGTGTGTTATCAGACAAGATCATCGAAGTCTTGCCTGAACATTATAGTACTGATTACCCGGATTTAGTTAGATTTCTAGAAATATATTATGAATATTTGAATAAAGAATCCACTGGATTCTCTAACATTATTCAATCATTATATCAAATCCGAGATATTGATTCCACTAGTTTAGCTAATTTAAATTTACTCTTTCAAGAAATCGGCAACAACGCAACGACTGCCGATTTCTTTGCAGATCCGCGGTTTGTAGCAAAAGTCATTGCCGCTTTTTATAAAAACAAAGGTACCCTTACTTCAGCCGAAGGTTTCTTCCGGGTGTTTTTTAATGAAGAAGCCGCGGTCAGTTATCCCAAAAATTCAATGTTTATTATCAACGAGTCAAAGATTGGTACGGATTCACTACGCTATATTCAAGATGATAAACGATACCAGGTTCATTCAATTTTAATTACATCAGGTGTTTCTTTAGCCACGTGGGAAGTATTATATAAACAGTTCGTCCACCCCGCAGGTTGGTATCTTGCTGGTGATGTGGTCATCGAAAGTCATAGCATCAACGCTGATCTACTTTCAATGCCTATATCTATTCCAGCAACATCCGCTGGGCAACTAATTGTTTCGGGGACAGCAACCCTTTCAGTGGGAGCTGATAATATTATAACCGGGATAATTTCCAACACAGCTAATAGTCATACCTATGCTTCAAGAATTAACCTGCTGAGAAATATTAACACAATTGGTTCAGTCACTTTGGCTCAAATGGATGATATGTATAAAAATATATCTTCATATGGCGATATGAACGGACCAACGTTTGATGAAGATTCGGATGGGACAATTACCAGCATAGATAATGCAATGGACTTCTCGAATACTCTTGAAACGATGGATGGAAGCATATTCGATTACTGGGATTCAGATAATAATGTTTTCCAGTATCAAGATTCAGCCTAATTTATATATAAATACAGTAAACCCGACAGGAAGCAATCATGGCTAAGCAAACTATATCAATTGGATCAGCAGCAAACGACGGAACAGGTGATACTCTCCGCTCCGCCGGAAGCAAAATTAATGCTAACTTCACTGAGTTGTATGATGATTATATCTCGCTTGCAACATTAAAGACAGAAGTTGCGGCCAGTGCAGACTTCGCTGCATTCAAAATCCGCATAGCGGCATTATAAGGAAAAAACAATGGCAGCTATTATAACAGATACATTTAAACGAAACATCATTAAAGATATTTTGACTGACGTTGATTCGCAGGGCGAACTGTATTACATCGGCATTGGCCGTTCTCAGCCCTGGGATTCATCAGACACTGTAGTGGCTGTTACTAATTCCGCACGATCCGAAGTTGATTTTAGATTAAATCTTCAGTCAGTTAAACAGGGAGAAGACACGTCTTTTGTTACGGCACGGAACAACTGGACAGCTGGGACGATTTATGGCGCGTTTGATAGTAATACCGTTGGGGCACAAAATCCAGTCAATTATATAATTACTGAAAGTAACACAGTTTATATGTGTTTAGAGCAGGGAGTGAATGTGAGTGGTAATGCGGTACAGTCGACTGTGCAACCTACCACAATAACTGCCCATCCACAAAAACTTGCAGATGGATATGTTTGGAAGTTCCTATACACAATGTCGGCCATTCGGGCGAATAAATTTCTTTCTTCGAATTATATGCCAGTAAAAAGACAAGACTCTGCTGATGCCACTTTCACAGGTATTGAAATTGCAAATAAACTAATTCAAGATTCTGCTGTTGATGGAACAATTGCCAATCTTTCAATTATCGCGGGTGGCTCAGGATACACCTCTGCCCCCACAATTGCAATCCATGGCAACGGGGATAGCGCACAGGCGTTTGCGGCTGTTGCTGCAGGTTCGGTTGTTAAAATTGAAATGAAAGACTCAGCGGCCGGGCTTTTATACAGACCTGGATACAACTATGATTATGCAAGCGTTGTGTTCAGTGGTGGCGGCGGTACTGGTGCACAGGCGCGGGCTAATATTTCACACGGAAACGGCTTTGGTGATGATCCTAGAATAGACGTTAAATCCACCGCACTTATGTTTAACACAAAGCCTGCTGGTGGCGAAAACGAAGACTTTATCATCGATCAAGATTTTAGACAGGTCGGACTGATGCGAAGACTCAAAAAAGGAGTTTCTGCAGTTGACTCGGATTTCACTAGCGCAACTGGATCCGCCAACCCTACCATGACACTATCGGCCATTACTGGTACATTCACCGCTGATAAAACAATTTTGGGTAGCACATCCGCCGCGAAAGCATTTATTGATAAATTTGACTCAGACACCATTTATTATCACCAGGACAGCGCAACAGGCTTCTTGTCTTTTGTTGCAGGTGAAGGGGTGACGGAAACAAACGGATCTGGGTCAGGAACTATTGGAATACCGCACACTAACGGTGATATAGATAGATTCAAAGGCGAAGTGCTTTACATTGATAATAGAGCAGCTGTTGTGAGATCTTCTTCACAAACAGAAGACATAAAAATTATAATTCAATTATAAGATAGGTTTAGATTAAGATGGTAACGACAAGAATTAAAGATACCTTCAGCACGACGTATAACGATGACTTTGCTGACAGCGCGGGTTTTCACCGAATTCTGTTCCAAAATGGCCGTGCCGTTCAAGCTAGAGAACTCACCCAAATGCAATCGATTACCCAAGCTGAAATCAGCAGAATGGGTAATAACATATTTGTAGAAGGTGGCACGGTTTCAACTGGTTCCCTTGGTGTGTATCAAATCCAATTTCTTAAATTAAATACATCGTCAAACGCGCTACCATCGGATACATCGAGCATGATTGGTGTTGAATATACTGGAGCAACAAGTGGACTGAAAGCCAGAATTCATTCTGTTGTCGCAGGTGAAGGGTCAGACCCAGCAACAGTTTATATCAAATTTACAAGTGGGTTAGCAACTGGGGCATCTGTCAATTTCACCCCAGGTGAAAATATTTCAGACGGGTCAACAACACTTACTATTCAAACAACTAACACGACTGCAAATCCTGCGTTGGGTAATGGATTGTTTGCTGTTGTTGGTAACAGTGAATATTATGTATCCAGTAGATTGGTGTTTGCTCCAGCCCAACAAAAGCTTATTTCGAAATATAGTATTGAAATAACTGATGATTTGGGATTTAAAGTTACTGAAAGCATTGTAACAGCAAGTGAT
>TARA_R110000737_G_scaffold13690_1_pt1 | contig 22218 bp, 15 predicted proteins | sample TARA_R110000737 | Tara Oceans TARA_R110000737 (sample SAMEA4398027) | marine metagenome | biome: Polar Biome; feature: [SRF] surface water layer (ENVO:00010504); material: water (ENVO:00002006), including particulate matter (ENVO:01000060) such as... | depth 5 m | reverse complement strand
TCGGGAAAGGTTAAATAACGCCCCATGTAAATATCAATGACTTCACGTTTAGATAAGGTATTAATGGTATTGTTTTTATTCACCACCACTACGAACTCTGTGCTTGTAGCGTTATGACTAAAAAAGGCCAACCAGGTAGTTAAAATGAGTGGAAGTTTCATTTTAAAATACCACGCTAGCGCTGAAAGTAAATACATTGACTTTATGTCGTTTTCCGACATCTACGGCGTTATTTATACTCCATAAGCCACCGCCTGTTGGCTTGATGTCAAAATGGTCAATTTGGGCTTTGAGCGCCCAATTGTCTGATATCGGCCACTTTGCACCGATATTAATCGAATGTTGATGTACAACAAGCCTATCAGCAGCGTCTTTTGCCGCAAAGGCTAGCTGTTGAACTGGTAAGGATATTTGTCTCGGTGTGCCTGGTGGAAATTGAGCAGGAGTGACATCGGTGGGCTTGTGACGATTTTCTGATATTGAAATACCAGCAAAAAGCGTTGTACTATCTAGACGATACCCTACACTTAGGTAAGCGTTAAGGTTAGATGAAACAGCCAACCAACCAGACTCTGAAAGCCCAACTTCCGATTGGATTAGCCAATTATCATTATCGTAAGTTACCCCTAAAGCGGCATATTCTATCGTATGGTTTTCGGTGTTGAAACTTGCCGATAACGCAGCGGCTTGCGGCCATATATAAGGTGGCACTGAGTCTAGTAGGTTAATAAACTCATCTAACGACGCTAACTTATAACCACCAAGTTCAGTTCTTGAAACAGAAAAACGCATGGTCCAAGCATCAAGTGCATAAGTTGCGCTGAAGGTGATTAAATTGTCAAAATCAATGAAAAAATCATCACCACTGGCTTTTAACTTTGCGGTGGTGTTACCCGCAGCCAATTTTAGCCGTAAAAAGCCATCGTTTATTGCCTGACTATACTCTATATCTACACCGTCAAAATGCCCGCCAGCGCTGGCAAAAGAGTAATACTCGTGAGGCGGGCGTACCCATAAATAGGCGTATCCCACGTGAGGGTATTCTGATAGTAGATAAAGGTCACTATTTAATCTACCGGCACGAATAGCCCAATTTCGTGCTGGGCGATAACGAATAAAGGCTAACTCAAGAAAACTATCAAAATCGGTATTGGCGTGATCTTGTAAAACGACTTGGACGACAGAGTCCCAGTTTTTAGCCAAGGTGATATTTGCTTGCCCACCTATAATTGAATCACGGGTGGCTGACCATCCGGTATCGTTTTTATTCAAATAGCTTGCAGCAAAGCCGATATCTTTGTTGTCACTGTAACTAAGCGCTAGGGATGCAAAACCACTGAATTGCGCTTTTATGTCATTGGCATAGGAATTATTGGCAAGACAAGTGGAAAATAAAGCCACAGCCATAATAAATCGATAAAACATGTCAAGCCTTATTCAGTTGATAATAGAAAGTAAACGTGGGCAATTTATTTATCTAAACGTTTAAACTTATCTCAACTATAGCATGCACAAAGGCAAGACCAAAAATTTATCTCACTAGAAAATAAACCGTAATATGTGTCAAAATACTGAGTCTATCATCATGTATATAGACGCTAACAAATAACGAATTTTTCGCGTCATTAAGCGATAACGCTGCGTTATTAATGTTGATTGAAATATCTTAGCTTTAATAGCGAAGCTATTATGCAATACTAATTGTCTTAAGTAGCAAAGCCGCGTCGTCAAATTCGTAGCTTTCGATTTTGGCCATTAAATCTTTGAGTTGCTGATGATACGCTTGTTGTGGGGTCATCGACAGTAGTGTACGAATGGTATCTATGGCGGCAACATCATAATTATCGACATCAATAACTAATTGAGCAAGCAGTACTTTACAGGCTGAAAGGTCGAAATCAAGTTCAGTTGGTACTGGATGTTCTAGCTGTGCCAGCGTAGTGAGAATGCGACTTAACTCATCCTGACACTGCGCTATAATCAATGGCTTGATATCATGTTCGACCGCATTATCTTCTAATAATTGGCAATATTTATAAAGCTGCTTAGCGGCAATATTGCCAGCTACTCCTTTTAAGTTATGTGCTAGGTTTTCAATAGTCTCAAAATCCTTGTTACTTGCTGCCGCTGCCATCGATTCAATAGTGTCGGCGTAGTTATCTTTAAATTTCAGCAATAACCGGCGATAAAGTACCTGATCATTTTGTGCTATAGCTAAACCTGCTTTTATGTCGATGCCATCAAGTTCAGGCATAGTGATGGGGCTATTTGTTGCTTGTGATGACAAGGTTTTACTATTATTTGCTATGCTTGGTGTTACCCACTGCGCTAATTTAGTAAATAATTCGTGGGTATTTATCGGTTTACCAATATGTTCATTCATGCCTGACTGTATGGCTTTTTCACGGTCACCAGCCATCACATTAGCGGTCATAGCGATAATAGCTAAATCTTTAAATTTTGGATTTTTACGTATTTCTTTCGTGGCAGTGTAACCATCTTTAACTGGCATTTGGCAATCCATTAAAACACCGTCAAAATATTCACTATTAAGGAAATCTATTGCTTCTTGGCCGTTATTTGCCACCACTACTTCAATACCATGATGATTTAACAGCTCAGTCGCTAGTTCTTGATTTATTTCATTATCTTCAACAAGTAATATTTTAGCGCCTTGTAATGCTCTTTTTGTTGATTGCTCTGCAAGTGCTGTCGATGTAGATTGCAGATTAAGCAGGTCTTTGTGTCCTAAGGCTCTCAATAAACTGTCGAGTAAATTTGTCGAGGTGATTGGCTTACATATGAAGTCATACTTTTCGTCATCATAGAGTGCCTGTGTCGGTAATGCTTGTCGATTAGCTAAGATATGTAATATTGGCAAGGCAATACCGGCATCTCGTATTGAAGTTATATCTGCGCAATTGTTATTATCATTACAGTTAACAAGATCAAAAACTAAACCATCAAATGTGCTAGTTTGCTGCGTTAGTGTAGGTAAAATATCGGCGACAGTAGCATAGATTTCGGCATTAAACCCCAATGATTTCAACATACGCAGCAAAATAGCGCTATAGCTTTCATTGTCTGCAATTAAGGCGATTTTCAATCCTTGAGTTGATGATAAATAAGTTCGTTTAGCTTTAGTTTCATCTAACGCTTGGCATTGATAAGTCATGGTGAAATGAAATTTACTCCCCTTATTTTCTTCGCTTTCTAACCATATTTCACCCCCTAACAATTCGACAAGGTGCTTGCATATCGCTAATCCTAAGCCGGTGCCACCATATTTTCTCGTTGTTGATGCATCTGCTTGGCTGAACGATTGAAATAATTTTTCTTGTTGCTGTGTATTCATACCTATGCCGGAATCACAAATAGAAAACTTTAAGGTCACGTTATCGTCTTGCTTATTAAGGCATGATATCTGTACTTTGATTTCGCCATGTTCCGTGAACTTAGTGGCATTGCTGCCAAGATTAGTCAGTATCTGGCTCAGTCGTAAAGGGTCACCAATTAGCTCGTTAGGCACGTCTTGTTCAACATCAAAAATTAACGCTGTTTTTTTTTCGTGCAGTTTATCAACTAACATATTACTCAGGTTATCGAGAATATCATCTAAGCAAAATGGAATGGTTTCAATATCGAGTTTATTCGCTTCAATTTTTGAAAAGTCCAAAATATCATTGACGATACCGAGTAATGATTCAGCTGCTCGATTAACTTTCACGATATAGTTTTGCTGTTGTGGTGATAAATTTGTTTTTAGTGCTAATGCTGACATGCCAATAATTGCATTCATCGGGGTGCGAATTTCATGCGACATATTGGCTAAAAAATTGGCTTTAGCTTTCACGGCATCTTCCGCTAAAGACTTAGCATGTGCCAAGGTTTGTTCAGCCATTTTTTGTTCACTGATATCGACGAAGGTACCTAATAGACCGCCAATGCTGCCATCGGCCTTAGCAAAGCCTTTTACCCAATACATAGTGGAATGTTCTAAGCCATCCGCGTAAATAAGCGAAACCTCTTTGCGTACCATACCCATTTTCGCAATAACTTCAGTATCTTCTGCTTGATAGGCGTTTCGGTCTGCCAAGGGTAAATATTCAAGATCGAGTACAGTTTTACCAATAATGTCCGCTCTTTTTACATTAAAGGTTTGTTCATAGGATTTATTAACATTAATAAATCGTGAATCTGGCCCTTTGACAAATATTGGGTACGGAATAGTATCAGCTAGCGCTTGCTGGAACAGAATTTGCTCTGCCAATACCATATCATTTTGCTTACGTTCAGTAATGTCTCGAACAATGGCGACGATAAAACGATCGTTATGAATATCAATTGAGTTTACCGTTACCTCAGCGGAGAATTCATCGCCATTTTTGCGTTTGCCGATAAGTTCGAGTAGCTGCTTTTCCGGCTCAGGCTCGCGTAGCAGTCGCTGAAAAACATGTAAACTTTTTTCTTCGGGTAATAACCGATCAATTTTTTGACCAATAAATTCGGCTTTTTCGTAGCCAAACATGGTTAACATTTGAGAATTAACCATACTGAGCTCGCGGTATTTATCTAGCATCATGATGGCATCGGGGGCGGACTCTAATAATGCCAAAAATTGTGCTTTGGCAGCATTGCGTTGAGTAACGTCGATTAAAGTTAAGCGTACCTCTGTTAATACGTCATTTTCATCGTAAACCGGCAGCGCCGACAGCATAGTATCTATGATTTGCGTGTCACTAATTTTAACTGGAATTTCACACTCCAAAAGGTGAGATTTAGTCTGAAATGTTTGGTGCACGAAATGTGCGGGAGCAACAAAGCTTTGCCAGTTTAAGGAGAAAAACACCTCACGTGGTCGTTTAAACATCTGCGCGAATGCACAGTTGTGTTTAATAAACTGACCTTGGCTATTTAACGTAGCATACGCAACAGGTGCGTGTTCATATAACTCCCACATTGCTCGTTCGCGTTGGTGTAACTCTGCGGTACGTTGCTCAACGACTTTTTCTAATTCTTCTTTTGAACGGCGCATATACTTTGTTGAACGCTGTCCCACTGTCACCGTAAAGATATTGGAGGTTAGGGTTAATAATAAGGTGACAAAGGAAATTAACATCAACTTATTGCGTAATGAATTCACCCCTAACATGGCTTCATTAACGTCTATTTCAGTAGCAATACCAAAACCGTACTGATTATCCCATAACCAAGCCCCATAGACGTTAATACCGCGATAGTCGTTATAGCCTGAGACATTAGCGGTAACTTTCTTGTTCGATAGCAAACTGACATTATCTGAGTTTGCGCTATTCATTAAATGATTGGCCATATATGTAAAGGGCATTTGCTGAGTATTAGTGAGGGCATCCGGCGTTTGCATAAGGTTAACTTGCGGGTTTTTAAGTGCTATCAGTTGGTTCTTCTGGTTGTATTTTTGGAAAACGCTTAGGGTGGATAATTGTGCTTCGAAGCGACTTTTAGAAAGCATTTGGCCTTGCTCGCTGACTAAATAACTTTCGCCTGAAGCACCAATGCGGCCTTGTTGCATAATATCTGAAATTTCGCCACTGGTCTGAATTCTTAAGGTTAACGCAGCAATTACTTGATGATTACTATTAAACATTGGCGTAACAATAAACATGCTGTATTGATCTAGTGGATTGCTGATGTTACCAAACATTAAGTTTACATCTGATTTTATTGGCGAAACAAAACGTGTCTCACCGGCAAATACGGCGGCCAACACCTCGGGTTTGTGTTGAGCGATTAAGTTGATTTGACCTAAGTTTTCATTGCGACTTGAGCCGATGTTTATATAGTCTTTGTTGATGACAAAAAAACCTTGGCCTTTGATACTACTTTGACGAAAATATTGACGAATATTCTGTAAAGGTAATGAGGTGATAAGGCTTTCTTGTTGGCTAGATTGTTGCAGTAGCTGCTCGGTTAACTTAGTCATTTTTTCGTCAGCACTAATTTGCAACAACAAGTTTTCTTGGTCACTTATCCAGTCATTGAGTCTTGTTTTTGTTGCCTCTACGACAAACTCGAGGTTTTTTTGTATATTAGCTTGAGTGCTTTTTTCATTATCTTGTAAAGTCAGATAAATCACGCTAAAAATAATCGCTACATTCAATATTGAGATGGAATGGACGATAATCGGAAACCTTTTCGAGGACATAAAAGAGGCTAAGCGTTGTAGGGTAATTAATTTTGGTAGTAATAGCGTTATAGAAATTAAAATCAGTGATATCAGTATCATAAATATTATTAAAGCGGTGCTACCATCGTCCGTAATCTGCTTAACGCTAAAGTGGTTTAAGGCATCTTCGAGTAAAATATTTGCCGGCAAAAAAGGTCTGTCTATCATACCAAGCTGATGATAAATCTCGCTAATTTTTTCCATGCGAGTACGAGCAATGGAGCCAAGAGGAATAAATTTAGCTAAAATTATTTTACTAATTTCGTCAGCTTCAAAGCTTAAATGAGCGTGAGACTTACCTTGATTATTATACTTATCCTCAATGAGTTTAATTATTTCTGCTTTATGATTAAGGGCATATTGCCAGCCTTTGATGGTTGCTTGGCGAATAGCTTGCACGCGTTGAGGGTTGTTTTTAACTTCAGATTCACTGGTGAATAAGTTATCGCCATAAAAATCAATGCCATAATCTCTTGGGTCGATAATGAATATGTCGACATTTTCTTGCTTAAACTTAAAGGGTTCATCGGTGTTATAGATGACAATCGCATCGGTATCACCTTGGACTAAAGCGGAGAGCTGATAACTTTGCTCTTGCAATGTAAATGCGGAAATATTCTGCTTGGCCTGGGTAAGCATCGCGACAATAGGGGCATAATCTTCTAGTTTTGCCTCCATCATGATACGCTTGCCAATCAGGTCAAATGGACTTGAAATCTTGCTAGAACTTAATGTTGCAAGCGTCGCAGGAGAATGTTGAAATATCTGCGCGACAATAACCACTGGTTTGCCCTTGCTTTTGGCTACGACTAAGCTGGAATTGCCAACGCCGTAGTCAGCAATTCCGTCGATAACATAGTCATCAATTGCGCTTTGGCCATCAAACTCTCTTAATTCTACCTCTAAACCTAACTCTTGATAAAACCCTTGCTCCTTTGCTGCATAATAGCCAGCAAATTGAAATTGATGTTGCCAGTTAAGTTGAATGGAAACCTTATCAAGCTCTTGCCCTGTTCCTTGGCTGCTGATAACGAAAGACAATAAACAGAATATGGCGATTAGGCCATGCTTAATGTGGACAATGTTTAGCATACTATTCGGCTACTCGGTGGTGAGCTATTATTCAGGTAATTGCGCTTTAATCGCCAGAATCTGAGCTAAATTACTAAGAAAATCGACTGATTTGCCAGGAAATTATTTACCTGAATCGTCAAATCGCCATGCGTGCCATATTGATCATCAGGTAACTCCTAAGCCATTCTTTTATGTTAAGTGCGTTATTAGCATGTGAAAATTCTATAGTTAAAACATAGCAGTCAGCTATGAAACAGACAATAAAGTGCATTAAATTAAATGATAAATCGGCTGTTTCATTAATCAGAGAGCCAAGTATAGATTATTTTTATTTTAGGCTGCGCTCAGACCACTGCTTTATAATGCTAGCTAGCTGTTCGACACCGTCGGTTAAGGCTGCGGGACCCGGTTGTAAAATATCAGTAGAGTTTATTTCAAAGATATCACCATTTTTTATTGCCGGTATATCTTGCCAACCTGCTCTAGCGGTAACTTTGTCTTGATCAAATTTACGGCCACACCAAGAGGCAATGTAAATGTCTGGTTGCTTGGCAATAACCTCGCTGGCGTCTGCGACAATACGGTTTTTTGCTAATGATTGTGTTGAAAACTCTTGATAGCAATCAATGCCACCAGCGATTTCTATTAATTCGCTAACCCAGCCAATGCCGGTGATAATAGGGTCGAACCATTCCTCAAAATAAACTTTTGGCCGAGCTGGTAACTTTTCCGCCTGCTGTTTAATTCTGCGTAAGTTGTTTTGCATGTCCGTTACCAGTTTCTCACCTTTTTCTGGCTGGCCGATTAAACCCGATAGCGTACGTATCATCTGCAAAATTTCGCTGATACTGCGATGATTAAAGCAATGTACTTGTATGCCTTCTTTGATCAAGTCAGCAACAATATCAGCCTGCATGTCAGAAAATGCTAAGACTAAGTCAGGCTTAAGTGATAATATTTTTTCTGTTCTTGCTGTTATATAAGCACTAACTTTGGTTTTTTCTTTACGAGCCCGTTCTGGTCTCATGGTGTACGCAGAAATACCAATAATTCTATGGTCTTCCTCAATAAGATAAAGTGCTTCGGTCGTTTCTTCTGTTAAGCAGATAATACGCTCTGGCCATTTAGGTTCAGGAACCGAGGTCATAATTTTTCCTTGTTGTTATCTAGAAAACGATATTTTTATCTTATCAAAAGCTTGGGTATAATGATGGCTTTTTTAATCCATTATTTTTTAGATGCATGTAGCCATTTTAATAAGTTTCTTTATTAGACTGAGCTGAACTATTTCATAAATAATAGCAAAATAAGGCACAGAAACTTGTCAGTATTTAACGTTTATTTATTGCGCCATGGAGAGCTTGTGCAAACAGGTTTGTTGTGTGGACACACGGATCTTGCCCTATCGGATAATGGTGAGCAGCAGCTTATTAATGCCACGAAAAACTTAGCTGACATTTCCCATTGCTTCAGTTCGCCGCTGATTCGCTGTCGAAAATTTGCTGAACAGTATTGTCAACAACAGAAACTTTCATTGCAAATTTTTACCGAACTGCAAGAGATGAACTTTGGTGACTGGGACGGGAAGAGCTATCAAGTTCTGTGGCAACCAGAACAGCAAGCAGAGACTTCTTTAACTGAAAAAATGCTAACGCTAGGAAATTTTTGGCAAAACCCTTGGCAATGCCAGCCACCCAATGGTGAGACTATGATAAGTTTTACCAAACGTGTGGATCGCTTTTGGTATCAATTGTTGGCACAACTTGAACAAGCCAAGGGACAACAAAATCAACAAGTAAATACCTTAGTGATAAGTCATGGTGGCGTTATTAGGTACTTGTTGGCTAAAGTGTTGGGCTTACCCTTACCAGGTGTTAACCATATGACTAATATCGATGTACCATATGGTGCGTTAATTCACTTGCAAATTACCATTGATGACAAGGGGCAGGCTTGGTCTAAATTGATGTTATAGCACAGGCGCTTTAATCATTTAGTTTGAACTAAATGCCAGTAAGTAAGGGGGAGTCGACTGATTTTAATATAGTTTATACTTTTAACTTATATTTCCCTTAAAAATAAACCTTGCTATTTCGACCTAGCTGTCGATAATCGCGCCATTAATTTAATAATGTAGCATTCAATTTAGTTATTCATATCTCTAAAGGTAATGAATATCTATGGCTGGGAATGTGGTGAAAGTCCACAACTGTACCCGCAACTGTAAACAGAGCGATATGTTAACCACTGAGTCATTTTGAAATAAAGTGATCTGGCAAGGGGCATGTCTAGATGCTGTAAGTCAGGATACCAGGTGAATTTTTCGCATTAATTACCACGTCGAGCGGGTTACTCGGGTTTTGGATGTTTTTTCATTTTTGACGCTGTCACTTTTGATGATAAATCTACTCTCTACAACCGCTAAATCGTCTCGACATTGATCACATTATATCAGCCAATTTACGCTTTGGTTTGATATTCATTGGGTTATGAAATGTTTGATATTGACGCGCTTAGTTGCCAGCACTCAGAAAAAATTCAAGCGATAATTGACAGTAAAACTAAGCCATTAGGTGCCTTGGGGCAACTGGAATATTTAGCCAAGCAAATCGCTAAAATTCAGCTGACAGCAAGTGCCTTTGGCGCTCCTGGTCATCATGCACCTAAATTACAACTTAAGGTTCCTCATCTAACGATTTTTGCTGGCGACCATGGTGTTGCGAGCGCAGGGGTGTCGATTGCGCCCAGTGAAGTCACCAGCCAAATGGTGGCCAATTTTGCTAGCGGTGGCGCGGCAATTAATGTTTTTAGTCAACAGCTCGGTTGGCAGCTCAATATTGTCGATGCTGGAATTTTACAGCCGGTTTTATCATCAAGCGTGATAGTGCAGCGTTTAGGGGCTATTACTCAGCCGATTCATCAATGCGCCGCCATGACACAAGCGCAAGTTGAGCAAGGCTTTGCTTATGCTAAGCAGCATGTTGCTCAGGTTAAAAAGACTGGCTGTAATATTATCGCTTTTGGTGAAATGGGTATTGGCAATACCACTATAGCGTCGACAATAATGGCGACAGTGATGGGGATTCCTGCCAGTGCAGCGGTTGGCCGAGGAACAGGTGTAGCTGACGATGTACTGCTAAAAAAACAACAAGTGGTTGCACAAGCTTTAGCACTTCATCAAGAAAATCTAACGGATACTGAGTCTATTTTACGCTGTATAGGCGGCTTTGAAGTGGTACAGATCACCGCGGCGATGTTAGCGGCGGCAGAACATCGCATGTTAATTGTTGTCGATGGCTTTATTTGTACCGCTGCCGCCATGTTGGCCATTAAGGCGAATACTAACGTCAAAGATTACATGGTATTTGCCCATTGCTCTGGTGAAGAAGGTCACGCAAAAATGTTGCAATGGCTGCAAGTGAAACCGTTATTAAATTTAGGCTTACGATTAGGTGAAGGTACCGGCGCTGCATTAGCGCTGCCCATCATCCAAGCTGCCGTGGCTTTTTATAATGATATGGCCAGTTTTGCTGATGCCGAGGTAACCGATGTTACCTAAGCGCGAGCTCTTAAAATCACAATGGCAATTGTGGCTATTGGCGGTGAGTTTTTTTAGCCGTATTCCGGTGAAAATGTGCACTGATATTAGTGCCAGCATGCTAAATGAAGCCAGTCGATATTTCGCCTTAGTCGGGGTGTTAATTGGCGCCGTTTCAGCGCTGGCCTTTTATCTCTGCGCTACTGTTATGCCACTTGAAATGGCACTGTTAATTGCTATGGCCAGCAGTGTTTTGCTAACTGGCGCGTTTCACGAAGACGGTTGGGCCGATGTTTGGGACGGTTTTGGCGGTGGCTGGACAGTAGAAAACAAACTTAGCATTATGAAAGATAGCCGTTTAGGCACTTATGGTGCAACGGCATTGTTTTTTATCTTGATGATCAAATACCAAGCATTATTAGCATTAATTTATCATGATTTAGGCGCTATTGCCTCAGTAAATCAAGCGCTTAATCTGTTGGCTGTTTTAGTCTTAGGGCATTGTTTAAGTCGCGTGCTAGCAACCAGCTTAATTGCTGATATGCCCTATGTCAGTGAAGATGCTAGCTCAAAAGTTAAACCGTTAGCGCAAGCACTGTCAAAGCAGAGTTACTTGATTTTGCTTGCCACCGGCACTGTTGTGCTTTTGTTTACTTTATCTTTTAGCCTTGCGTGGCAGCTGGTGGTTATTTTATTACTGACCCGTTGGTGCATAAAACGCTGGTTCACTAAACAATTGGGCGGCTATACCGGCGACTGTTTAGGCGCGGCTCAGCAACTATCAGAAGTGGTTATTTATATCGCGTTATTATCACTGTCATCGGTGGGGTTATGATTAATATACGGTTAATTATTGGTGGTGCCCGCTCAGGTAAAAGCTCATTGGCTGAGCATTATGCAAAATCGTCAAACTTGCCGGTAATTTATATCGCGACCGCACAAGCATTAGATATTGAAATGCAGCAAAGAATTACTCAACATCAAGCTGACCGACCTGAACATTGGCAATTACTAGAGTCGCCTTTGTTATTGGCACAGACCATTGAATCGGCAATTGCTAACACTCGCTTAGCTAATGCTAATGTAAAGTCTGCCATCACAGATCAAGAACAGGGCTGTTGTATCTTAGTTGATTGTTTAACGCTTTGGCTCACTAACAGTTTGTGCCAGCAAGGTTTAAACAATGACAAATTCGTTGATGGTAATGGAGATTGTTGGCAGCAAGAAAAACAGCAATTGTTAGCGTTATTAGCGCATATTCAGCAGCATGAAAACAATGAACAAGCAAAGCTGGAGCTTATATTAGTCAGTAATGAAGTGGGTCACGGCATAGTGCCGATGGGGGCGTTGTCGCGTGAATTTGTTGATCAGGCCGGTTGGTTACATCAAGCCATTGCCCATATTGCTGATCATGTTGAATTTGTTATGGCAGGCTTGCCATTAAGCTTAAAATCGCCGGACAAGGTTAACAATAAGGCTTCATTGTGAAAACATTAATGGTGCAGGGCACGACCTCAGATGCTGGGAAAAGTACGTTAGTTGCCGGACTATGTCGAGTATTAGTGAATGCCGGATTTAATGTCGCGCCATTTAAACCACAAAATATGGCACTTAACAGTGCGGTTACCAACGATGGTGGTGAAATTGGTCGCGCTCAGGCGTTGCAGGCCATAGCGGCGAAAGTAGCCGCACGGGTTGATTTTAATCCTATTCTGTTAAAGCCTAATAGTGATACCGGTGCACAAGTCGTCATCCACGGTAAAGCGATATCCAACATGGAAGCCGCTAAATATCACGATTATAAAAAAGTTGCGATGCAAGCGGTATTAGCGTCGCATCAACGTTTGGCTAATGATCATGAGGTATTGTTAGTTGAAGGCGCTGGCAGCCCCGCTGAAATTAATCTTCGAGCTCATGATATTGCTAATATGGGCTATGCCGAAGCGGTAGATTGTCCGGTTATTTTAGTGGCGGATATTGACCGTGGTGGTGTTTTTGCTCACCTTGTGGGTACGCTAGCGCTATTGTCAGAGTCAGAACAAGCTAGAGTAAAAGGTTTTATTATCAACCGTTTTCGCGGCGATATAAAACTACTTGAATCTGGCTTAGATTGGCTTGAACAGCGCACAGGCAAACCTGTATTAGGGGTTTTACCTTATTTGCATGATTTAGCCTTAGACGCCGAAGATGCCGTTGCGCTGGATAATAAAGTCACGCAAACGAAAGTGAAGATTCTGGTACCATTGTTGCCCCATATGAGCAACCATACTGACTTTGATCCACTGCGTTTACAGCCTAATATCGATTTGCAATACATAAAAATGGGTCAATCACTACAAGGGGCCGATTTAATTATTTTACCGGGCAGTAAGAACGTCACATCTGACCTAAGGTTTTTACAGCAACAAGGTTGGCAGCAAGAAATTGAGCAGCATTTACGTTATGGCGGAAAATTGCTCGGCATTTGTGGTGGCTATCAAATGTTGGGTAAGCAGATTTTTGATCCCGAGCATATTGAATCACCTATCGAACAAATGGCGGGCTTAGGGTTATTAGATTTCACGACCACGCTGACCCATAACAAAACCTTGTGCCAAGTCTCTGCCAGCATGCTGCTGAACGGTGAAAACTGTCAGTTAACCGGCTATGAAATACATTGCGGTGTTTCTACTGGCCCGGCGTTGAATGCGCCATTGCTAAATATTCATCATAAGTCGACAGCACAGCCAAAAAGCATGCCTGATGGTTGTATCTCAGACGACGGAAAAATTATCGCCACTTATCTCCATGGTTTTTTTGATTGTCCAGAGCCAACCCAACTAGTGCTAAATTGGTTAGGCGTTAAAAACTTACAAAGTCCGCTGGTTGATATTAATCAGCATCGAGAAATACAACTCGAGCGCTTAGCTGATGTGTGTAACGAGCATTTAGCCATGGATAAAATTTATCAAATCATTGATCAAGGTGTTGATACGCCAAGTAATACCCAAGCCTTGATTTAACAGAAAAAGTTTAAATAAGCGACAGTAGCTAAATACTTTAGTTACTGTTTTATATAGTAAGTTTGAGGGAAGAAGATGAAATTTCTTCACTGCCCCCGCAACGGTGTTCATGGCTTTGCTATGTCAGTCCGAGCACTTGAACGTACTTAATTAAACCGCGTTAAGCGTGGTAATACAAATGATGCGGAGGGCATCGTTAATGAGGTCATATGAACATTAAGCAAAATAACATTTTTAAAAAATCATTATTAACACTCGCTGTTGCGGGTGCAATGTCGACAACTTTTATCGCCGCTGCAAATACTAACAATGCAGTAAAAGATATCGAAGTTTTAACGGTAACCGCAACACGCTCAAGTTTGAACATTGACGATGCGCTGACCAGCCAAGTGGTGATCACGCGTGCTGATATCGAGCTAGCTAATCCTATTTCTATTTTAGATCTCTTGTCGTCAGTGCCAAGTATTGATGTCGCGTCAAACGGTGGCAAAGGTCAAACCGGCGCTATTTTTATGCGTGGTACCAGCTCAGATCATACTTTAGTGCTTATTGATGGTGTGCGGGTGAGTTCTGCGACATCTGGCGGCACAAGTTTGAATACTATTTCACCAGAGATGATTGAGCGTATTGAAATAGTGCAAGGTCCACGCGCAGCGTTATGGGGCTCTGATGCTATTGGCGGTGTTATTCAAATATTTACCCGTCAGTTAGCCGATGGCGAATTATTTGTTGGCGCAAGTTTTGGTAGTGACAACTATAAAAAATATAAAGCGGGTGCGGGTATTAGCCATGGCGACGGTCAAACCTCTATTACCATTAGTAAAGAATCAAGCGATGGTTTTGATGTGCAACAAGGCAGTGAAACGGATGATGATGGTTTTGACTTTACCTCGGTTGCGATTAGAGGTCAGCAAAAAATCACTGAGGACTTTTCAGTAGATTGGTTATTATCAAGTGATAGTGGTGATAATGAATACGATGGTTATTATAATGGCTCGGACTTTAAAAACCATGCGTGGTTAGTGCGAGCTAATTATGCCGCAAAGATTAGTGGTATCAGCAATAATACTATTTTTTCTCTTGGTCAAAATCGCGACAGTATTGATAGTTTAAGGGATGGTGAATTACAAAGCGTCTTTGAAACCCGTCGCGATCAATTTTCAATGGTTAATAACAGTCAGTTTTCGGATGAATTACAAGTAAATCTTGGTGTTGATCATTATCAAGACGATGTATCAAAAAGTACATTAAGTGTTTTTGATCCTACAAGTGGATATGTTGTTGGCAAGAGAGATACTACAGGTGTCTTTGCACACACGCTTTATACCAGTAATGCCTGGACTTATGAAGCAACGTTACGCCATGATAATGTTGAAGATATAGAGTCAGAAAATACTTATAACTTAGGTTTAGGTTATCAAGTAAATGCCGATAGTCGAATTGTGGCTAATTACGGCACAGGTTTTAAAGCGCCGACCTTTAATGATTTATATTACCCTTTTGGAGGCAATAAAGACTTAGTTTCTGAGTTTTCTAACTCAGCGGAAATATTTTTCGAAACTAAAATTTCAGCGATAAATGCCAGTGTTAATTTTTATCATAGTAATGTTGATAATCTTATTGTTTGGGACGCTAGCGTTAGCCAATCGGGCAATATTGAAGAAGCTGAAATTAAAGGTGTTGAATTTGCACTTAACTTCGAAAAACTTGGTGGTGTTCATGACTTTAATGCGTCGTATACCGATGCAGAAGATAAACAGACTAATGAGCAGTTAATTCGTCGAGCAAAAGAGAAGTTTAACTATAAATTTACCACCCGATTAAGTGAAGCTGATCTTTATGTCGAATATCAGTTTATTGGTGCAAGAACTGATAGTGTTTATGGTATTGGGCAAGTAGATTTACCCGCTTTTCAGTTGCTTAACCTAGGCTTGAATTATGATGTCTCAGATAACTTCAGTATATCTTCTCGGGTGACTAACTTGTTAGATAAACGCTATGAAACGACGAGCAGTTACAATAGCCAAGAACGCGCACTTTATTTTGGCATTACCTACCACAACTAGGCGGTATCGATATTGTAGCGTTTAACCCTGTTGGTAAGGTTTAAAGAGCGATAACATAGTAAAGGCACCTATTGGGTGCCTTTTTTATCATCAAGCAGATAAAAATTAAATGTAATACTTTTCCCGAGAATGATGTCTATACCAAACTTAATAGAGTTGATATTGGCCGGTTATTTACTGTTGGCGGAGCCAGTTCTTTGATGGTCTAGCAGATGCAGAAAATACGCGCGGCTTAGCAAGGTTGTGATTAAAAAATGGCGTAATATAACTGTGTTTTTACTGTTCGTCGCTAGCGCTTTGTTGAAATTTCGGATTTATTCAATAGCACCATTAGGTAAAGCTAATGCTCATAAATGTCAGTGTAAATCTGCGCTAGAGCCGCTTAGTTTATGCGACTTTATTTTCACAATAATATTTACACAATAGCGGCTAATATCAGTGCTGAAATACTATCGCTGTTAGTCGTGTATCTTGCTGGCAAAACAACTTATATAAATGCAGTTGATTTTCAGCTCTAACTAAGTTGTGCCTAGGGTAAGTGGTTTTAAAGTACTTATCACCATTTAAGTAGTCAGTTAAAAACCGAATACTGAGCATAAAGGGCATTAACTTGATGCCCAGTAATAAACTTGTCTGCTCAAGGGAGGTTAGCGCGCCATTAAAACCAGCAATATAAGCCTTGGTTAATGCTGCTAAAATATCAAAATCAATGACCATCGCATCTAGCTCGGCACTGTCTTCGGCAATTGAGGCACAGCAACTGCGTACCATATCGCCAAAATCATGCATCAGATAGCCTGCCATGCAAGTGTCTAAATCAATCACTGCTACTGGCTTATTGGTCTCTTTACTAAAGAGTAAGTTGTTAATTTTAGTATCGTTATGGGTGACACGCAACGGTAATTCTCTAATGATTTCAGCAACACTGTCGATAAAATCTTGTTGAGATAGCATAAAGTCAATAGTTGCCTGAGCTTTACTGGGTATAGTATCCGAACAGTTTGCTATTGCCTGACTAAGTTGTTTGACGCGCATAGACAAATCATGAAACTGTGGAATTATCTCAGCTAAATTTTCGCTGTCAAAATCACTGAGTGCATTGGTAAATTGTGCAAAGGCACTAGCGACATCACTGGCTTGCTCTATGTTAGCGATAGACTCTAAGGTATAGCAGTTTTCTATGTAATCTAGGCCCCGCCAATACTGGCCTTGAACATTAACATGATTGTTATTGTCTTGGCTACGTAGTTGCCCGATAGGCATTAACGCATACTCGTCAACAGCGCACTTAGCTTGCAAATGTCTGCTGATCAAATCGGCATTATTGATTACCTGCTCTGGGCTAGGAAAAACCTGCTGATTTAACTTTTGTAAAACGAAGCTTTTATCATTAGCTTTAACTAAATAGGTGCTATTAATCAAGCCATTACCGAGTAAAGAAACTTGACAATTCTCTAGCGCATACCCCAATTGAGTTAAGACTAATGCCAGTGAGTTTTTGGGCGATTTTTGGGTCATTATATTTGATTTACTGATGCGTGCACGGCAACATAAATTCGCTTTAACCGAATAGTGAAGATATGTTAAGTCATCGGCTGTCAGATGGGAAGTTTTCAGTTACCTTCATGCATTGTTGACGAAAATATCATTACAGCATTATTAGAGTAAGTTTTTTGTCAGTTACAGGGGCAGAGAGATGGTAAAGCAGGCACCGGTTGGCACATGACTTGGCATGGTTTTATTGAAATTTTCTGGCGCGTTTTCTGCCCCTAGTTCAGTGCTGTTTTTCGCGTGAATGGTGCCATTATGCCAATGAACAACTTTAGCCGATATCGCTAAACCTAAGCCAAAATGCCCAAGCTCACGAGAGCGATCAAGATCGAGTTTAACAAAGGGGTCGAAAATACTCGCTATACTCTGTTCGGGTATACCTTTACCATCATCTTTAACGCAGATGTGTAAGCGGTTATTCTGACAATAAGCGGAAATTGTTACTGTGCTTTTGGCATATTGCACGGCATTACTGAGTAAGTTTTGGATAGCTCGATAACACCAATGAAAATCAATTGATAAGCTTATTGCTTGGTTAATGAATTCACTGTTGGCTTGATAGTTAAGTGTTACGTTATGTTGTTCAGCAAGCGATTGGAAGTCATTATTAATGGTTTCTAGAAATTGATTTATATTGATCATTTCACGCTTTAAAAGAAAGCCTTGACGCTCCATACCAGCATAATCTAAAAATGCCGTGGTCATTTCTTCCATGCGAGTCAATTCAGTTTCCATACGAGCAAGGTAGATATCCTTTTTTGTCAGATCTCTGGTATCCATAGCCGCCTCAACACCGAAACGTAAGCACGACATAGGTGTGCGTATATCGTGTGACATACTGCGGGCAAGAATTTTATTATCGGCGACTAATTTTTCAATTTGCGCCGCCATACGATTAAAACTATTCTCCAATAAGCTGATGTAAGAAAAGCGGCTTTGTGGCATACGCGCATTTAAATGACCAGCACCAATTTTTGCCGCGGTATTGGTCAGTAAATATAAACGCCGTGTTAATGGGAATAGCCAGACTAACAGGATAATACAAACGCCTAAATAGAGTATTGCGGTCAGCAAAATATTGATGTTTTGGTCTTCTAGCTCTAGTGCAGGTAATGATAATTGCATTACGTAATCAGGATGCTGAGAAAGTTTTTTTATTAAATAGGGTTGGGTTTCTGACGCTAACAATAAGCCGCCGGTTTGTGTTAATTGCTGGTTGAGTTCTTTGGGTAAGGCGATATTTTCGCTTTTATCTAAGTGCAGTTTCACTTGATATGCTTGACTCAACTCTTCACTAAAGGTGATTAATTTTTCAAGTTCGGTGGCTGAAAGTTGCAGGTCAAAACCTTCTATCAACTGATGATAAATGGCATATTCGCTTTGCACTTGCTCGGGAGCTTGTTTAGCAACAATTTTATCTAGTCCCCAAGTAATAATAAAAAGTGAACCCATAACCGTTAAAATAATACTGATATATAAACGACGCATAGTTAGACTTTTATCTCACTCTCGGAGCCCCAAGCATCGGCAACAAATAGATAACCTTTGCCCCAAACGGTTTTAAACTTTTTTGGCTTTTGTGGGTCATCATTAAATATTTTTCGTAAGGTGGATAACATGACGTCAAAACGACGATCTTGGCCATCATATTCACGATTTTTTAGTGCTTTAAATACCGTGTCGCGATCAACAACTTCACCGGCATGACGGGCTAAAAAGCATAAAAAGGCGAATAAACTCGTTGATAAATCTATTTCCTTGCCTTGATAAGTGACGCGGTTTGCTTCGATGTTGATTAACAGGTCACCGTGCTGGATATCAGATGAAACATCAACAACCGGTGTGGTTTGTTTTAATGCCCCAGATATACGAGCCAATAAAGCCCGTGGTCGTACCGGTTTAATGACATAGTCGTTTGCACCGGCTTCTAGGCCAATGACTTCATCAAACTCATCGGCGCGTGCGGTTAGCATGATAATAGGGGTTTGCAGCTTTTGTCGAATTTGCCGGCAAACTTCAATACCATTTAAACCGGGTAGCATCACATCAAGTAAGACCAGATCCGCCTGAAACCTATCTAGGCATGCCATCACTTTGTCACCGCGTGTGCAGTGCATGACTAAAAAACCTTGTTCGGTTAAATACTCGCGCACCCAATCGCCCAAAGTAAGATCGTCTTCTACTAATAAAATTTTTGCTAATTCATTCATTATTTTACCTAAAACAAACGCCATCGACGTTTTCTCGGAGAAGCTTTATGTACCCAACTGACTTCGATATGAGTATCGGCTATCACTTGTTCGCTGTTATTTTCTACCAGTGTATATTGCACACTTTTACTAGATTCAAATTCAAATATTAGGGTGTTTTGTTGTTGATTGTACCAACAGTCTAAAGCTTTATTGGTGCCAACTTGATAAATACAATAGTTGCCGATAATTGGTGCTTGCCAACGCAAGGTTACGGTGGCAAAACATTGTCGTCCTTGAGTTAACGTGACGCATTTTGCCGGCATTGCTGATAATAGGGTACTGAGGTTGATTTCAGCCGATTTTTGTTGCGCTGAAACCGTAAATGTCAGACAGTAAGAAGACATTAATAAGACAATTCCTATGTCCCATTTAGAATACATATAGCACCCCTAGCATTACCTGAGTCACGTGTTGGGTGTCGACAAGCGGGCTTTCTTTGGCACTCTTTGAATAATAACTGTGGGTTACACCACCGGTAAATGACCATTTATCCGCAATCGGATATTGGGCAAATAACTCTAGTTGTATGCGGTCGCCAGCATCTGATTGATGAAAAGGGCGCGCAGAACTAACTTCATTTGCGTCAATACCGTAATAATAATCCATTACCTTTTCTGAGTAATGGGTATATCCGGTACTGAGATAAATATCCCAATTTCTATACGGCAAGACATAGCTATAAAAAACATCGATAATCCAGCCGTCAGCGTCACTTAAGGGCGATAGTGTGGCAAAATCAACTGATAATACTGAGTTATGATGATATCTTGAATAACGCAGACCAATGCCGTTGCCAGCAGAGCGCTCTTTAAGCCCTTCTAATGTGGGAATGTTTTTGTTGGCGTGGTCAATGATATCTTTGGGGGTGTAACTGGGAAGGTAAGTTTTACTAATAAAATCTAGCTCCCATTCAGGTGTTACAACAAGTTGATAGCCAAACTCAGCACCTTGAAGTATTCCAGAGGCACGTCGGTGATTAGATTGAATAAAAAAGCCTTTGTAATAGATATCAAGTAAGAGTGATAAACCAAGACGGTATGGCCCATTTCCTTGGTCTTGACCTTGAAGTAGCGATGGATTATAGATTAAAGCGATATTCCCCATGGCCTGCCAGCTAAAGGTTTCATTGAATACAGTAGTTTCATTCTTGGGGATTTTTTCATTCGCTGAACTGAAAAAAGCGCTGACCAATAATATTATGCCAATGAACGTAAGTAAGCACTTAGCTGGCATAATGAAACCTTTGATATTGTTGAAGTGTGATCATGTTTTTATACTTTTCTATATTATTTTTATTTTGAACTTACATGTTATCAAATGTAAGGTAGTTTCGGCATAGCAGAGCACTGAAAAAATGTTTAAAAAATGTAAGAATAATACCTCGCTAAGCTAATTTTATTGATGACCCTAGTCGCTAATGCGCGTGCTTACGTGCTAAACGTTTTAAATTATTAATGGCCGCAGACGACTTTGAGTAAGCTAGCACTATTTCTCGGGTCAATTGTAAGCCTGCTATTGGCCTAAAAACTACGTCGCTTTGCTTAATAATTTCACTATGGGCTGGTAAAAATGCACAACCTAAACCCGCATGTACTAATCCAAGTGCATAGTCGATAGTGGTGATTTTTGCTCGTACGTCAAGGCTAATGCCCGCCAGTGCTAAGGTATCTTGTAAATTGTTCCAAGCACTGCAAGGTGTGCGTTGAATAAAAGGTAAGCCATCTAGCTGCTTTAAAGTGATGGTATCGTTAAGTGCAAGTATGTGATCATAGGGTAGGGCCAACAAATAGTCTTCATGCCACATATCGATATACTGTTCACTTTCACTGAGTTCATCTTTTAAAATAATGCGTGCATCAACGTTTTCGGTATGGGGCATTAAAGTCAGTTCAACATAGGGTTTTGCTGCGGTAAAATCTTTTAGCAGTAAACTCATGCGCTCAACACCTAATCCACGGGTAACACCTAAGTTAAAAGGCTGTTGACTGGTTTTTTCTGAAAAAATAGTTTTGATTGCCCCGGCTTGTCCTAACAGTTTCTTGGCTAATGGAAAAAGTTTTTTACCTTGCTCCGACGGCGTGACACCGCGGGCATGGCGAATAAAAAGCTGGACGTTAAGCTGTTGCTCCAATTGTGCTATAGCGGTTGATATTGAAGGTTGGGCAATAAAACAGGCTTTTGCCGCGGCACTAAAGCTTTTTAATTCATAGACTGAAATAAAATAATTGAGTGATTTTAAATCCATAGTTATCTTTTTTTCTTACATATAGGTAAAAACTATAGCAGATAACGAAAAATAATATTTTAACTTTGGCTAACTTTTGCTTATTATTTTTGCACTTTCATTTTCAGTAGGTAATTTCATGTCTAATTCAAGTAGTGCACACCGTCCCTCGTTTAAGTGGCAAGATCCGCTTTTATTGGAGTCTTTATTGTCAGAAGAGGAGCGAATGATCCGCGACAGTGCACATCAATATTGCCAGGAAAAATTAATGCCAAGAATATTAATGGCAAACCGCAATGAAGTGTT
>TARA_R110000737_G_scaffold349591_2_pt1 | contig 22225 bp, 14 predicted proteins | sample TARA_R110000737 | Tara Oceans TARA_R110000737 (sample SAMEA4398027) | marine metagenome | biome: Polar Biome; feature: [SRF] surface water layer (ENVO:00010504); material: water (ENVO:00002006), including particulate matter (ENVO:01000060) such as... | depth 5 m | reverse complement strand
CCGCCTTGAGAAATCAAGGCGGGATTTTTTTGTTTACGTATCAGAGCAAGAATAGGATTTGTATAATTGGTTATAATTTAGTACTTTACAAAAACAACAATTCAAAGCTTATGAAACGCAAAATTACTCTACTTTTCGCGGCGTTCACTTTCGTCCTTATCTCTGCTGACATGATGGCGCAGCAAGGAACTGTACCCGAAATATTGTATTACAAATTTGATCAAACGGGTTCATCCGTTACCAATTCGGCCTCTAACCCTCCTGTTGGTGCAGCAACTGGAACGATAGTCGGTGGTCAAACTCAAGGAAGCACGGGGCTATGTGGAGGTGCGCTTATAGGAACTGGTGGTTCAGGAACGGTTGATTATGTCAGTACTGGCTGGAATACGACTTTAGGGAATTCAGCTTGGACTATTGCATTTTGGATAAATAATTTGCCAAATAACACAACTTTACATTACCAATTTGGTGATCCTGGTGCAGCCAGTTTCAGATGCTTTAACAATGGCGTCGCTGGTGCAGGTAACTTTATGCTTAGAGGCCCGGTTACGGACGTCACATGTACTGGTTGCGCTCCTAGCGGAGTTCCTTCTATGTCTACTTTTGTTTATGATCCGACATTAGGAAACATCAAGGCTTATCACGACGGAGTTCTAGTAAACACTGTTGCTCAAGGAGTCTTGAATATTAATGGATCGGGTTTTTCGGTTGGTGGCACTTCAGGAACTGGTATGGGATCTGGTCAACTCATGGATGAATTTAGATTTTATGATAGAGCATTAAGTGCAACGGAAGTCTTTGATACTTATAATGCATGTTTGCCCTTAGTTACGGCACCAAATGATGCAGGTATTTCAAGTATTCTTGGATTTACGCCGGCATGTATTGGAACGTATCCTGTTCAAGCTGTGGCAAACAACTTCGGTATCAATGCAATTTCTGGTTTAACCGTTGGGTGGTCTGTTAATGGGGTTCTACAAACTCCCTATACGTTAACATCTACTCTGGACACTTTAAACGGTGTTGGTCCAAATACACAAACAGTGACTTTAGGAAACGTCACAATTACTGATTCAACTCAAATAAAAGTTTGGACCTACTTACCAAATAACGTTAATGACACCGTTAATGACAACGATACAACTTCAATGGACATTTTGCCAATGCAAGTAATACCTAATTTAATAAACGGGATCAACTGTAACGGCGGTTCAAACGGAGTAGCTCAAGCATCTGTTATATACAACACTGGAGGAACAATGACTTATTCGTGGTCAAATGGTGTTAATGGAGGTCTTTTAGTTGGTGTTCAGGCAGGAACCTATGTATTAAGCGGTTCTAATGGAACATGCACGGATACAACTAGTATAGTTATCACTCATCCACCAGCTATAGTTCATTCTGATGTTACTACAGGTGTTAGTTGTTTCGGTGATTCTACTGGAACGTCAACATTGACGATTTCAGGAGGAACGCCAGGTTATACAGTTTCATGGGCTGCTGGAGGAACAGGATTGTCGAATACGTCACTTCCAGGCGGAATGAATGTATTTACAATTACGGATGCTAATTCTTGTCAAGTAACGGATTCAGTAAATGTAACTCAACCAACAGCGTTGAATTTAACATCAACTGTTACGCCTGAGACATTAGGAAGTGATGGAGCGATTGATCTTACAGTTTCTGGCGGAACACCTGGCTATACTTATCTATGGACTAACGCAGCAACAACTCAAGATTTGAGTGGCTTAAACAGTGGAACATTTGGCGTTACCGTAACCGATGCAAACGGTTGTACTTCAACTTTAAGCGCTGTGGTAAACTCAGTTGTTGGGATAAACGAAAAATCAGATGACTTCGGTATATCTATTTATCCAAATCCGAGCAATGGACATTTTACAGTTGTGCTGACTAATGGGAATAAGAATGCGTCAATAGAGGTATTTGATGTTCTTGGAAAGAAAGTCTACGGAATTGACAACCCAAATTCAACAACAGAAATTAACTTGAATGTTCACAATGGTGTCTATTTGGTTAAGGTTATGAATGCTAAAAACTCTTACTTAGAGCGAATCGTTGTAAAAAAATAATAAAGATTTCAAATGAAAAAAGCTTATGAAGCAATAGACTAAACCTAATTAGTTTAAATCCCGCCTTGAGAAATCTTGGCGGGATTTTTTGTACAGTTTGTTTTATGAAAAGAGAAAAAAAAACGAAAAGTTGTGGTTGAAAAGATTAAAATTATCTATCCTAGTATTTCGGATGAAGAAGCCGAAGCGATTTTAAAAAGTTTAGAGGTGTATTGTGAGTTGATTATTTATGAAGATGCAGACTCAACACTGAAGGAAAATAGTTGATTAGCTTGAATCGTCTGTTAAAGCGTTTATAAGGTGGTTAAAATAAATCCGAATAGTGCTAAAACTATTGACAACCCAATCTGGTTATTTAAGGATGTCTAAGCGGAGTAGGGGGCAAGCGCGTCAGTAGAAGGCAATCGAAAAGTCCATAAAAGACAAAACCCCTAAGATATTTGATACATCTTAGGGGCTTCTAGTCCTCCAGCCATAGAGGCTTATCTTTTAACGCCAGCGTTTTGCGGTCTGGGCGTGGACTTCTCGGCTGAGCCGAGACGCCCCCCTGCAATTTCATATTTTATTTAATTCGTTTTTCTCGGAATCAATTAGCCAATCTAGATATTTATGATTTTGTCTTTTTAACATTTTCTCAAATATTAATGCTTCATATTTTGTATTGAAAGATTGTAAGAAAATTAATTTCCAAGGTCCTCTTTCGGAAGTATATTTCCCTAGTGGTGAATTATGTTCTTCTAAACGTCGAGTATAATCAGTCGTAAAACCTTTATAGTAGATTCCTGTTGGATTTGAAATCATATAAACGAAAAAGTTTTTCATGAAAGTTGGTTTTCTATAAAAGACAAAACCCTCAAAGAATTGATACTCCTTGAGGGTTTCTAACCTTTCAGCCATAAAAGGCGTATTTTTAACGCTAGCGTTTTGCGGTCTGGACGGGACTCGAACCCGCGACCCCCTGCGTGACAGGCAGGTATTCTAACCAACTGAACTACCAAACCAATTTTCTTGCTCTTTCGAACTTCTACAACAGTAGAATTAAGAAATTGTGTAATGCTTTGCGTTAAAAGCGTGGGCAAAAGTAAGTATAAATTTTGTTTCTGCAATAAGAAAGAGAAAAAAAACGCATTTTTTTATTCTGTTACCCGCTTGGTTTTTGTGCAGAAAAATGTAGGTTATACAAATCACTGTTAAAGAATGATTTGCTAGCTTTACCTCATGAAATTTCTTATCATTTTTTTGACTAGCCTTTCATTTTGTTTAACTTCTGTTGCACAAAATCTAGATATTGACTTATTACGCAAAGCCAATGTCAATAGAAATCAAAGTTTAGATGGAACATTTAAATTCATCTCAAATTCCGATACACCAATTATTTTGGCGGGTCCTTTAACTGTGCTAACGGTTGGATTAATAAATAAAGATAAATTGACTATTCAAAAGGGATTGGTGATGGGAGGGACGCTTTGTTTAAACGGAGCACTCACTTTAGGATTGAAATACGGTTTTAATCGCCCTAGACCTTTTGTAACTTATCCTGAAATACAAAAGCTTGACAAAGCAGGTAGCTACTCATTCCCTTCTGGGCATTCTTCAAGTGCTTTTGCTTTTGCTACTAGTATTTGTTTGGCTTACCCAAAATGGTATGTAATAGCTCCTTCGTTTGCTTGGGCTGGATTAGTTGGTTATTCTAGAATGCACCTTGGCGTCCATTATCCAAGCGATGTTTTGGTAGGGGCATTACTAGGAATAGGAAGTGGATTTCTTATGCACTATCTTGGAAAAAGGGTTCTTTCCGAATACCCAGGCTACTAAAAAAAATTGGCACCAAAAATAAATTCGATGCCAATTTAACAGTGTAGTAAGCTAAGCAATAGATCTAAACAATTAAAACAATCCTGCTTAAGCAGATGTCAAATTTATCACCCTTTAAAGGATTTACCTATACTCACTTTTGGGTATATTCTATGAAAAGAATGAGTTTTTGTAGTCTGAAATGTCTGAAAGTGACTTGATATTAAGTTTTTTCTTAGCATTTCTCCAATGTGTTCGAACGGTAAGTTCCGATAAGAACAATTTATCTGCAATGTTTTTTATTCCCTCGCCTTTAGCATAGTGCTTAAATACTTCTTTTTCTCGGGAAGTTAAGGTGAAAAATTTTTCAGTATTCTCTTTAAGAAAAGCGTTTTCCTTTATGATATGGTTGAAGGATTTTAAAGTTGACTCTGTGTTTTGAGATGAAGTTTCTATTATGAAACGACTTTTACCTGCCTTCGTTTTGCCATTAAATTTAATCTCAAAATCATTGGATTTAGGTTCCTCAGGAAGTGAATCATGCAAAATCCAATCGATGGCTTCTTTTTCACTACTGAAGTGTTTTGGTGAAATACAAGACTTCACCTCTTCGAAAAAGTTAAATACTTGAATCTGTGCCATTACGTCCTTACCAACCACAAAAGCACATTTTTGTAATCCCCAGTTCAAACAGTCAATATTTACATTTTCTTCTATCCACATTTGATCCTCAGTGGATAAATTGGTTGCAAAATCTTCTTGTAACCAAAGCACGCTCTTTGGATGGTGAATAGAAAAATGCTTTTTGAAGGCTAGTAATTCTTCGCGAAATTCGTTCTGCGTTAAAGCTGAATTGTGATTCCACTCTTGTGTAAACAAACTGTTTTTTTTATCAAAATTGATCTTAAGGTGTTTACTATTGTATAGTTGAGTATAGTTCAGAACTTCTTTAGCCATATCTTAAGTACGTAGTTATTGCATGCCGAGTTGGCTATAATGCAAGACAAAAATAAAAAAGAAACGGAGAGTATTTGTTAAAATATTCTAATTTCTACGTTGGATTGTAGAATATTTCACAAAAAAAAGGTTGTCATGCTTTACAAACATCCTTTCGCAACCACGTCAGTCCCAATAGCTATCGGGACGAACCTAAGACCTATAAAAATTTGTGTAACAAAAAAAACCAGCTTCTAAAAGCCGGTTTTAAATCGTGACCCCATCAGGATTCGAACCTGAGACCTACTGCTTAGAAGGCAGTTGCTCTATCCAGCTGAGCTATGGGGCCAATTACCTAATTTTTTTACCTCATTACAACATTTAAGTTGCTCTGTCTCCGCCGCGGCGGAAGCTATGGGGCCAAAATGGTTTAAAACCATTTTAAATAAAAAAGGGGAAGATTTCTCTTCCCCAGTGTCGGGGTGGCAGGATTCGAACCTACGACCTCCTCGTCCCAAACGAGGCGCGATACCGGGCTACGCTACACCCCGAACTTTAAAAGTTCGCTTTGCCGGCTTTTTTGTTCATTTGTTTAACCAAATGAATCGCTTAAGCGAGTGCAAAGATACTGTTTTAATCTAAAACTACAAGTTGAAAAAGTAAATAAATTTATTTTTTCAACAGATCATTAAGATAAAAACTATGCGGAGAGAGCGGGATTACCTCGCATGAAATTCTCTTTGGCTTTCGCCAATAAAAAATATGCTGCTCGGTGGTCTTCGCTCTGCTACGACTCGAACCTATAAGGTTCTCATCCTGCAAATAATATAAACCATTAAAAAACTATGCGGAGAGAGCGGGATTCGAACCCGCGGTACAGTTACCCGTACGTCAGTTTAGCAAACTGGTGGTTTCAGCCACTCACCCATCCCTCCGGATGTTCAAAGAACGTGCCGGCAAAAGTAGTAAATTCATTGGGACTAAAGAATGTTTTTAGAAAAAAAAGTTGTTTTCACGATAAAAAGTACAAACTCAATTCTCTAGCTAAAATAAATAGGGGGATGTATAACCAAAAACTACCTGAATTCTGGAACAGTTTATTCGTTTTTACAAGATTTCGAATGATTAATGTTGCGGGTATAATTAGCCAAAGTGGGGAAGATAAGAAAAGGATTATCGCAATTAAAACGACGGAAAGAGTGAACTCTGTTCTATTGATCTCAATTGTCTGTTTTCGGTTCTGCAAGTAGAGAATAGGAATCAACAACAAATGAGCTAAAATTTTGAAAATATCAGTGACCAAGCTTTGGGATAGATTTTCTAATTTCTCATCGGACAGAAAAAAACTGTAATTGTATTCTAAGCCTAGAAACTGAAACAAGCCATATAAAATGAATACTCCCGATAAGGTTTTGTTTTCTTTCCAAACTTGAAATGCGAGAAAAGTGCAAATAAGTAAAAAGCCAGTTTCGAAAAAAGGCAATGGTAATACGAAACTTCCCAATTGAAACAAGCTACCTAAACCATAAACCAACAAAGTGGCAAAAACGGTGTAAAACAGCTTTTGTTCGGTCATTACTTTTTGCTTAGCGCTTCAAGGATATAATCGAAGGTACTCAATATAACTGGCTGTCCATCAACAACAGCTATATCATGCTCGAAGTGGGCACTTGGTAAGCCATCAGCTGTAACAATAGTCCAATTATCATCCAATTGTTCAACTTTTTCGGTTCCCATATTGATCATAGGTTCTATGGCGATTGTCAATCCATTCTGGATTTTCTTTCCACGCCCTCTACGACCATAATTGGCAACTTGCGGATCTTCATGCAAAGATTTCCCTAAGCCATGTCCTACCAAGTCTCGAACAACACCATAGCCATTTTTCTCAGCATGGGTTTGAATCGCCCAACCTATGTCATCAATTCGATTTCCGACTTTGGCTTGTTCAATTCCCAAATAAAGACATTCTTCCGTTACTTTCAATAATTTTGCCTTCTCATCACTGATTTCTCCAATGGCAAAAGTATAGGCATGATCACCATAATAACCTTTGTAAACAGCTCCACAATCAATAGAAACGATATCACCTTCTTTTAAAGGAATATCAGTCGGTAATCCATGAACAACTTGCTCATTCACTGAAATTAAAAGTGTACTTGGGCAACCGTAAAGTCCCTTAAAACCTGGAACGGCATTTTGAGAAATGATATATTCTTCCGCAAAAATGTCCAATTCCTTTGGGGTAACCCCAGGACCAATGAGCTCTGCAACTTTTCCTAATGTTCTACTGACCACCTGCGCTGCATCACGCATAATTGCAATTTCTTCGGGAGTTTTATAAATTATCATATTGAAATGCTTGCCTATAAAGTTAATTTTCTTCTATTTATTTTCCCGATTGACCTTTTCCTATTGCGAAAATAGTTGGAATTTTTCCTAAATCGTATGCATGTTCGCGCCAATCAACAACTGTTTTTGTTTGAACCTTTTCGTTCAATCCTGTCAAGTGACTAGCAATACAAAGAGAAGTATTATTATTTAGTTCATTTAAAAGATCATCCAATACATTCATGTTGCGAAACGGCGTATCCATAAATAAATTGGTGTGCCCTGTTTTTAAGGTGTTGAATTCAAAATCTTTAATGGCTCTTATTCGGTCTTTTCTTTCTTTAGGCAAATAGCCATGAAAAGTGAAAGATTGACCGTTGAATCCACTGCCCATTAATGCCAATAGGATGGAGGAGGGTCCAACCAACGGTTGAACAGGAATATTGTGATTGTGAGCAACGTCAACTAATGCAGCTCCTGGATCAGCGATACCAGGACAGCCAGCTTCACTTATAATTGCTACATTCTCTCCGTTCAACAAAGGTTCTATCATTTTTTCGAGTTGATCGGCAGGTGTTTTTTTATTTAAGATAAAAAATGTACTATCATCGATAGGAAAAGTTCTGTCCATTCTACGAAGAAATCTTCTAGCTGATTTTAAATCTTCAACTGCAAAAAAGCGAAATTCTTGAACTTTTTTCACGACTTCTTCAGGTATTACCATTTTGAAATCCTCTTCACTTATCGGGCAAGGAAGTAAGAATAAAGTCCCTTTGTATTTTGGTGGCGCACTCATATTACGTTTTCTTCTATTTGTTCTACAATTGCATCGGTTGCTGCATCTAAAAGTTTATAAACAACCTCAAATCCTTGTTCTCCAGAATAATAAGGATCTGGAACTTCATTCAAATGTTCGTCAGGTAAAATCTCCAATATTAGTTTCACTTTTTCGCGATCCTCATCGGTTTCCGCTAATTCTAGTACGTTATACTGATTCGTTCTGTCCATGACATAAATCAAATCAAAATTTTGAAAATCTTCTTTTTTAAATTGTCTCGCACGTAAGAAGCTTATATCAAGATTGTGTTTCAAAGCATTTTCTCTTGTCCTTTCATCTGGCTGATTTCCAATGTGATAAGCAGAAGTTCCTGCCGAATCCACTTCAACATCTAAGCCTAGTTTGGCTACTTTTTTACGTAAAAGCGCATCTGCCAAAGGTGATCGGCAGATATTGCCCAAACAAACCATTACTATTTTCATGCGGCAAAAGTAGTCAAACCTTGTGGTTGAAAAAACTTTCTTTTCCTAAATCCTCTTAAAATGAAGGATTTCGTCGTTCTGTTTAAGTAAAAATTGTTAAAAAACAAAATATATCCAACTTTATTTGAAATATTTCGTCTAATAGTTAGAAAGGTTTAATTAAAACCCATAAAACATGAGACAATTAAAAATTGTAAAACAAGTCACCAACCGCGAAACCGCATCCCTCGATAAATATTTATTGGAGATAGGTAGAGTGGATTTAATTTCAGCTGAAGAGGAGGTGGAATTAGCGCGTAAAATACGTGATGGAGACAAGGCTGCATTGGAAAAATTGACGAAAGCAAATCTTCGATTTGTGGTTTCTGTGTCTAAACAATACCAAAATCAAGGACTTTCATTACCCGATTTAATCAATGAAGGAAATGTTGGTTTGATAAAAGCAGCTGAACGTTTTGACGAAACAAGAGGATTTAAATTCATATCATACGCAGTATGGTGGATTCGTCAATCGATTTTACAAGCACTAGCCGAACAGGCGCGTATTGTTCGCTTACCATTGAACAAAATTGGAAATATTAATAAAATTAAAAAAGCATTTTCTGAGTTGGAACAACGCTACGAGCGTCCACCTTCAGCTGAAGAATTGGCAGAACATTTGGACTGCTCTGTTGCGGATGTTCGTCAATCGTTAAATAATAGTGGTAGACACGTATCCATGGATGCTCCATTGGTTGAAGGCGATGAATCTTCGTCAAGCATGTACGATGTTTTGCCAAATGATAGTTTGCCTGGACCTGAAAGAGGATTGGTGATTGAATCTTTGAGAAAAGATATTGACCGTTCTTTGTCTACATTGACGATGCGCGAAAGCGAGATATTGAAAATGTATTACGGTTTAAACGGCAAGTATCCATTGACCCTAGAAGAAATAGGAATTAAATTTGATTTAACGCGTGAGCGTGTTAGACAGATCAAAGAAAAAGCTATTCGTCGATTGAAACATACCTCAAGAAGCAAAATGCTAAAATCTTACTTGGGTTAAATAGGGTCAACGTCGATAGAAAGTCGAATTGATTTATTTCCCGGAATACTATAGAATTGGTCCAGCAAGAGCTGGACTTTTTCTTTTATAGCTTTATCCGAAACACTTTTTTCGTACTTCAGTTTGATGACTTTAATAAATTGATTGTTTATTCTTGGAATAATTGCGTATTCTGGACCAATCACTCTTTCTTTAAAGACTTGCTTCAATCTGTCACCCAAATCTTTTGAACCTACTGCCAATACGTTTTCGTCTTTGTGTTTCAAAACGAACTGAATGATTTTGTAAAAGGGTGGATAGAAGAAATTTTCTCTTTCAATTAGTTCGTGATTGAAGAAACCATCATAATCATATTGATATACTTTTTCTATTATCCAATGATCTACCTGGGCAGTTTGGATAATTACTTTTCCTCGTTTGTGTTTTCGACCAGCTCTCCCTGCGACTTGTGTCATCATCTGAAACGACTTTTCGAAAGCACGGAAATCTGGACGGTTGAGCATATCTTCCGCATCAAGAATTCCGACTAAACTAACATGGTCGAAATCCAGACCTTTGCTAATCATTTGAGTTCCAATCAAAATATCAACCTGTCGATTTTCAAATGCATGAATAATATTTTCGTAGCCATTTTTGTTTCTAGTGGTATCCAAGTCCAACCGTCCAACTGTAGAATCTGGAAAAAGTAAAGACATCTCATCTTCAATCTTTTCTGTGCCATATCCTATCATTTTCAATCGATTGCTTCCGCAGCTTCGACAAGAACCCATTGGTGCAGCTGCATGCCCACAATAGTGACATTTTAGCGTATTAGTCGCTTTGTGGTATGTTAAGGAAACATCACAATTGACGCAATGTGGAGTCCAACTACAAATTTCGCATTGCCATCTTGGATTGTAGCCTCTTCGGTTCTGAAAAAGAATTACTTGTTCTTTGCGATTCAGCGCTTCACGCATTGAGTCGATAAGGAAGGTACTAAAGAATTGAAAATCTTTGTTTTGTTTGCGTTCTTTTCTTAAATCGGCCAATAAAATTTCGGGCATTTGAATTCCTGAATACCTTTCTTCTAATTTTACTAAACCATATTTATCGGTCTTGCAATTGTAATAAGATTCCATGGAAGGAGTTGCTGAACCCAATAGAACTTTGGCTTTGTGAATTTGTCCCAGTACTACCGCGCAGTCGCGTCCGTTGTATCTTGGCGAAGGGTCATATTGTTTGAATGTAGATTCATGTTCTTCGTCAACGATTACCATACCTAGATCTTGGAATGGTAAGAAAACACAAGAACGGGCTCCAACGACAATACGATAATTATCAGGGTTGTTCTCTAATATGTTGTTCCAAATTTCAACTCGCTCATTTTGGTTGAATTTCGAATGATAAACACCAACTTGCTGACCAAATATTTTTTGTAAACGAACGATCAGTTGGGTTGTCAAAGCAATTTCAGGAACTAGGAACAGAATTTGTTTGCCAAGCTTAAGTTGCTCTTGGATTAATCGAACGTAGACTTCCGTTTTTCCTGAACCCGTAATCCCATGTAACAAGCAAACATTTTTATCCTCGAAAGTTGATTTTATTTCAGAAAGAGCAGTTTCTTGTGCTGGGCTTAATTCAAAGGTTCTGAATTCGGTTTCATCGTCTTCTTTGTTTACTCTTGAAATTATCTGTTTGTTGATTTGTATAATATCATTTTTCGCAAGTGTGTTCAGCGTGCTACTCGAAATGCCTTTATTTTCCAGATCTTTTTTCAATACAGGAAACATGGCATTCATACTATATTTGCCCTCAGCTAAAAGAGCCAGCAGCGCTTGACTTTGTTTTACTTTGGCTTTTTTGTCTGCCCAATCCGTTAACAAAGAATTGATATTCTCTTCTTGAAGATAATGATTTGTTAGTTCTACAAACAATGCCGTTTTTGCTGTGAATTTATCATCTAAACTTTCTAAAGTCAAAATGATATTTTTATCCAACATTTTTTTGATAATCGGCTGTATGGTCTTGATGCCCACGATCTCTGAAATTTCTTTCAAATCGAGTACTTCTTGCACTTCCAAAGCATCGACGATTGCAATTTCTCTATCTTCAGTTAATGGTGTTAGAATATCAAAATCCGGGTGAAGAACGATTTTTGTTTCGCTCGCTAATTTAAAATTAGACGGTAAGGCGGCATTCATGACATCACCTATAGCGGCCATATAGTATGTGGCCATCCAATTCCAGAAAGTCAATAATTTTCCTGTTATAATTGGCTGTTCATCTAGAATATGTTCCAAATATTTGGCTGCGTATTCTTTAGGTGGGTTTTCATGAACTTTGATGACTATTCCAGTGAGTAATTTTGATTTACCAAAAGGTACAATGACGCGAATCCCCTGTTGAACATAGGTATTTAACTCAAAAGGAACTCTGTAGGTAAACGCTCTGTGAATAGGTACAGGCAATATCACATCAACAAAAAGGGTTTGCCTTTCACTCATATGATAAAGGTACTGACTATTTGTTTTTCTTTGATGGAAAAACTAGTCGCATTTGTATGGTTGCATAATGTCTCCCGGATGCTGACTGCAAAACAAAGCGCCAAGCCCAGGGATTAAACCTGTGCAAAGAGATTTTGTTGTTGGTCCATCAATACAGCGCACAAAAGTCTGATTTTGGAAAACAAATGGTTTAAAAATCTTGGTTGTTTTGCGCGCGGAGAATATTCCTACTACAGAATAACCTTCGGTTACCGATAAATTGGTAAAACTTGGTTTTGATTGAGTTAAAGATGTAGAAGGTTTGTTTACCAATATGTAATTGTACAATTCTTGTGCCCCCCCCGTAAAAGTAACTTCAAATCCGAAAAAATTACGTTTTGTAATTGTATTGTCATTCGTGAGTCCATCTTTAATTCTTTCGAAAAATGATTGACCTTGGGCAACTGCCGAGATAAAAGCACTTTTAGCAGTTGTCTCAGCGACATTCCAAGGAATATGAATTAACGTTGAATCGTTATTGCCACGATATTCGTAAACTTGGAGATCAAGAGAAACGTTTCCAAAAGCAGCCGTACCCGCATCACAAGTAATCGAAGTACTAATGTATTCTCCATTGCTTTTTGCGAATCTTAAATTAGAATTTGTGGAGTTTAAACTTGTACCGCTATTTGCTGCAGTTGTTGGTGCAAAGTTCCGAACCAACTGAGTTTCGGCGGTAACTTCTAATTTCCCTTCGTCAATATTAACAGTCAATCTATAATTGCTTCCTTCTACCAAGGGATGTGAAGAAGTGCTGAAATAATAAGCTTTGTAATTTGGAGAAAAGAAAAGTCCGTTAGTGCTCTTCGTTGTTAATATAGTATCGCGTAATTCCCAAGTGTAAACTACTTGATTGTTAATGACTTCTTCGACTTTTGCTGACACGTTTTTAAAATAACTTGAGTCTGGTATTTGTGCTATTTCAAATGCATTACCAGGACCGATAAACCCACGATTTATTTTGATAAACTGTAAATCCTCACTCTGGTTTAATAAACCATATATTACTGGAGTTTCTTTAAATTCTTGGTTCAGCGTAATTTCTTCTTTACACGACTGAAATGACAGACCAAGCAGGGTAACAAAGGAAATCAAAAGGAATTTATTCATATCAATTTTATAGTTCAACAAATGTAGAGAAATAACAGGGATTTTCATAACGGCTGAATCAGTCAAATAGACTGTTCAATCAAATTAATCACGAACTTTGCTCAATCCCATTGCTTTCAGCATGAATTTTGGCAAATGTTTTTCTGGATTTCTTTTTTTCAGATTGATGTACCAACCCCATTTTTTCATGACAGGAACTTTATGTGTTTCAACAAATTCAATCCAAGTGCCATCTGGATCTTCTATATATGAAAAACGTCCGCCTGCTTCTCCCATATCAAATGTTTCTCCTGAATCAACGGTGAAAGGGAAGCCTGCTTTTTCACAATCAGTTTTAAGAATGTCCATACCCTGAATGTCGAAGCAAAGATGAATGAATCCCCAATCGCCCCAATATCTATTTTCAAATATATTTCTACAATCCGTTCTGTCCATACATTGGACCAATTCAATTTCCGTTGAACCCAATAATTCTGCAAACGGGCCTTTTCTTTTCTCTGGATGACCTAATAAGACTCTACGAAATTTGGATTTTCCACCATCGATTTCGCTAAAACAATCAAATATATCGGTTTCATCATAAACTATTTTAGAATAGCCAAGAACGTCAGCATACAATTTCATAGATGCGTCAATATCACTAACGCCTATCATTGTTCCGGCCACGGCTCCACAATAGCTAGGATGTTTGGTGTCAGAAAACCAATCCAACCCTTCAACTATATTGAAAATATTGCCATTCGGATCTTTTACAAAAAAGTGTTTTCCACCATCTGGTCGAGTTGCTAAATTTCCTAGTAATTCAGCTCCATTGGCTATGTAATAATCAAATGTTTTTTGAATATTTTTGGATTTTATGCGACAAGCAAAGAGACCGTAGTCACCCATTTTTATGTTGAAATCAGCTTTTTCAGTTCCGCGAGAAGTGTATTGCCAGATTTCAAATCCACCACCTCCATCCATAGAAAGAGCTAGTGTCGCTGTGCGAGATTGAACCTTATCACCAGTATATCTTGTCATCAAAGGCGCCTCTGCAGCATCTTCAAATAATTTTACGTTCACTCCGAAAAATTTGCGATACCATTTCCATATTTCAGGAACGTTTGGCACACCAATTCCCATTTGCTGAATTCCACTGATAATTTTTTGCATGAACTAGTTATTTGTAGATTGTAAAGATAAAAACTTGCACGAATTGCGAATTTAACGAATGGCTCTTTCGTTAAAAAGAACGTATCCAAAACTCAATTGAAAAATAAATGGGTTATTGGTTTGTTTTGGAAAATAATTCAAAGTAGCTCTCAATGGTCCAATTGGTGAATGATAGATTGCTGAAACTGAAGCTAAATAAGATTCTCCTTTAAAAGGTTTGGAATATTCAAACCCACCAGTATCGTTCTTGATAAGCTGAACAAGCGGCTGATAATAGAAGCCATCGAAACGAACATCAATATTTTTAGGTAAGCTGAAAATTAGGTTTATACCTCCACCAAAAAATTGTGGTGAACGATATTCTGGCAGAAAAAAGGTGTAAGAATCAGGAATAATATTAAAAGCAGTCAAAGATAAAAGTGAAGCTGTATAATTGCCAAATAAACTTTGACTGTTAAAGGTAGCTCTACCTTGTAAACCAATATGGAAGTATTTTGTACTCAGAGGAAAGCTTTGGAAATCAACATTTAAATTAACCCACTGATGGTTTTTGTTTTGATCTGCGTTATTAGAAGTAGAGCCGCTAATGGTCCTTTCATCACCGTGAACGTACCTAGCTTTGAAGCTAAAATAATGACCAGAACTCGCGAATTGTTTTCTGTTTAGTGAATTCTGTTCAATTTTCCAGCTGTAAGTTTGTCCGTTAAAATAGGTAATATCACTGGTATCTTGGGCAGTAAATACATCTGTTTGGTAATAGTCGTCCTCAAGATTAAATATCCGAACATCATAAGTACTCTTACTATTATTGAACAATGGATGAGAAATACTCAATCCATAATACATCTCATTTTGAACTAAGAATGAAGGTTTAACATCTTCAAAAAATGTGGCAAAACTTTTAAAGTAATCCCAACGATTCATGGTGAAATATGGTTCAATTGTAACTGGGAACAGAGCAGGTATTTCTATTTTAGCATTTGTATTAATGGATCCATAAAATTTACCGAAGTAGGATTCGGCATGCAATTTTAAGGCTGTTTTCTTCAGTCGATAATAGGTTAAACCGACATAACCAGTATTTATTGGTCGTGATGATATTAGTCCGCCAACATCTAGTTTAAATCTATTCTTTTCACGAAGAATCAAGTTCATATTGTATTTGCCCGATGAATTTGTATCAATGGTCGGAAAAAGGAAGCCAATATGATCTGTTGCTGCCAATCGGTAATATCTTCGTTCAATTACAGATGCTGATAATGGTTGTTTCTTTCTCAAGCGCAACATAGAATTCTTCACAAAAAAGTTTATTTTCCTGTCTGTTCCGCTATATATACTGTCAATAACTAATTCTGGAATAAATTCTCGAAAAGCTTTACGTTGTTTATCCAATTCTGAAGGTAAACGCAATTCTTGAATAAAAGGTAATATGCTATCGGCATATTTTAATCCAGTTTCGTAACCGATGGCAATGGCAGATTCAACCTTGTCAAAGTCGAAAGTGCCGACATTTAATTCAGGTTCAATTATTATTCCTTCTTCACATGGCAAGGCAAAATTAGAATAACGAACCAACATGTTTTCAATTTGAGAGATTAAATCGTATTCTTGAGGCTCATCTGCATTGTAAGATACATTACTTCCAATTATATAATCGGGACTGAACTCATGATAAAGCACGTCAGCCGGGAAGTTATTGTATAGCCCGCCATCAAATAATAATCGTCCATTGACACGCAGCGGCTGGATGTAAAAAGGAAAGGTCATTGACGCTCTAACGGCCTCGTTCAAATGCCCGGAATCGAATATTACATTTTCTTTTGAAACAATATCTGAAGCCAAACAACGAAATGGCACGAACAAATTATCAAAGTTATTTCCTTTTGCAGCGGCAACTGTGCCCAGTATTTTCATCAGCTCAAAATCCAGAAAAGTTGAATTTGTAAAATTAGTGGGCAAAGATTTTTGAATTAAACTATCAATTGAAAATCGGATGGAAACAAGATCGCTCTTAGGTTCATCTTCTTTTGTGAAGAACTGTTGTTCTGGTCGCAATTCACCTGTTGCCATTCTAAAAAAGTCCTCATCTTTACAGATGTTACGAATTTGAAGTGGAGAAAACCCTACTGCATACATCGCTCCAACAAGAGCTCCTGCTGATGTTCCTGTTATATAATCAATAGGGATTCCTTTTTCCTCGAGAGCTTGGAGAACGCCAATGTGAGCGAAACCGGTTGCTCCGCCGCCACTTAGTACCAAACCGACTTTTTGTTGTGCTAAAATAGAATTTGTAGCAATGAAAGGAAGGAATAGTAGAAGAAATTTATAGAGAAATGACTTCAAATGCGTTCTTTTGTACAAATTTAATAGTATTTGCGAACATTCAAAGCAATATCTAAGGCGAGAAAATGACAGAACAAGATAATAAAAACGTAGGCGAAGAGCTGACAATCACACTTAAAACTTTCTTTGGATTTGAGGAAGTTTTAAAGGAAGAACTCGAAGAGTTAGGATATTCAGACATCACTGTACTAAATAGAGCTGTGCAACTAAAAGGGGAGTGGAAGGATGTATATTTCCTAAACTTACATTCAAGATGCGCGGTTTCAGTTTTAGTTCAAATTGCCAAGTTTCGCATCAAGAATGAAGACGATTTGTACAATAAGGCCTTTAAAATTGATTGGACGCAATATTTCTCTAATGACAAGACTTTTGCTGTAAAAGGAGCAGTTTTCTCAAAAATATTTCGTCATTCTCAGTTTCCTCATTTCTTGTTGAAAGATGCAATTGTTGACAAATTCCGAGAAAAAGGTCAGGATAGACCTGATGTCAATGTAAAAGCTCCTCAAGTTCTTTTCGATTTGTATATCCAGGAAACTGAATGTATTGTTTCATTGAATACTTCTGGAGTTCCATTGTTTCAGCGTGGATACCGCGAGGCGATTGGTGAAGCTCCAATAAATGAAGTTGTTGCCGCTGGTTTGGTGAGAATGTCAGGCTGGGATAGAAAAACAGATTTATATGATCCGTTTTGTGGTTCTGGAACAATATTAATTGAAGCCGCATTGTTAGCTGCTAACATTCCTTCAAATCTCGAAAGACATCATTATGCATTCAAAAATTTCAAGAACTTCCAACCTGAAGTTTGGGATGAAATTTATGAAGCGGCGAACAAACGTTGTACTGGACTTCCATGTAAAATTGCAGGTAGTGATTTGAGTTCGGATATGATGCTCAAAGCAAAACGCAACTTACGCGGCTTGCCCGTTGGACGATTTGTAGAAATTACTTCAGACGATTTCGCTGATTTGAAAAAACCTTTTCCAAATGGAGGAATGGTTATTACAAATCCTCCATATGGTGAACGAATGGGGACGGATATTCCTGAAATGTACACGGCATTGGGTGATTGGATGAAACAAGAATTAACTGGATTTACTTGCTGGATTATTTCTGCAAGTGAAGAAGGATTGAAAAATGTAGGTTTACGACCTGAGCGAAAAATTCAGTTGTACAACGGAGATTTGGAATGTAGTTACCGAAAATTCACGATATACGAAGGTTCTAAAAAAGATCGTTATGATGAAGAAGGTAATTTGAAGGAAGAGTTTAAGGATTAACGTGTTTCAATACTTGAAGTATTCGCAATTTCCTTGCGAAAAAAGATATAAAAAAAGCTTGCCCAATTTAGGCAAGCTTTTTCTTTTTATCAATTTAAGTTTTAGTGACGAATTATTATTGGCAAACGTTTTGTAGCTCCCGATGTGATAACTTCGATAGTATACATACCATCCGCCATTTTGGTTAAATCTAGAGTTAACGATGTTGTAGATACACCCAATTGTTCCGCTACTTTGCGCCCAGCATAATCGAATACTGTTAAATTACTAATTGGCATATCCTCTGAATTAATAGTCAATATTCCAGTTGACGGATTTGGGAAAATTTGAATACTTGATTGAGTATTTTCGTTCAAACTTAAACATCCATCAACCAAAATAATGGATGTAGCTGAATTCGAACAGCCATTTCCATCAGTGAAATTATACGTTAAGGTATTGGTTCCAAGTCCAGCTGAATTAGGGTCAAATTGATTTCCGCTTATTCCGTTCCCACTGTATACTCCGCCTGTAGGTCCGCCTTGAGTAAGAGTTATAGCAGGATTATATATACATATATCCGCCAATGTACCAAATGTGACAACCGGATTTGGGTTTACTGTAACACTTGTTAAGGTTGAACTAGAAGAACAGCCATTGAAGTCAGTATAAGTAACTCCATAATTACCAGAAGTAAGAACCGTAATAGATGGAGTTGTTTGATTGTTTGTCCAAGTATTGCCTGTTGTAGATGAAGAAGTCAACACTACTGAATTTCCTTCACAGAAAGTCGTCAATCCACCTGCCGAAACATTCGGTGTAGCGGGATTGTCATTCACTATTACTATCATAGGAACCGATGTTGCAGAACAACCAGCTGCATTAGTATAGGTAACGCTATAGCTACCCGATGCAGTAGCATTTATTGATGTCGTTGTAGAACTATTTGACCACGTATTTCCTGCTAGAGCAGAGGATGTAAGTGTAACCGATCCACCTGAACAAAATGTTGTTGGCCCTGATGCAACAATCGATGGAGTTGCAGGAGGAGTTGGATCGTTTAACCCTTGTGAAATAGGATTAGATAAACAACCAGCAGCACTAGTAAAGGAAATTGAGTAAGATCCAGCCGATATATTTGAAATAGAAATTGGCAAAGAACCACTAGCTGTGCCAGTTCCAGTTCCAGACCAATTTAACGTTCCAGCTCCCGTTCCAGTAACTTGGATACTTCCTGTTGCTGTTCCACAGGTAATTGGATTTGATATTGTTCCAATAGCGATAGCTGGCAAAGGGTTGACATTAATAACGGATCCTGAAGATGCTATAGATGAGCATCCGCCAGTAGTTGCGCTAACTGTATATGTTCCGGCTGTTGAAACAGTTATTGATTGTGTCGTTGCTCCAGTTGACCATAGATTTCCAGTCGAAGAGGAAGATGTTAATACTACGGAACCTCCAGCACAGAATGAGGTCGAACTACCGGCAGTAATTGTCGGTGCAGATGGAGCTGGATTAACAGTAACCGCAGTTCCTGCGGAACTGGCAGACGAACAGCCGGTTTGCGTAACAGCGACGGAATATGTTCCAGAAGTTGAGACGGTAATGGATTGTGTTGTTGCTCCAGTTGACCATAAGTTTCCTGATGCAGACGAAGATGTTAAAACCACTGAACCTCCAGCGCAAAAAGTCGTCGAACCACCTGCCGAAATTGTCGGAGTTGCTGGAATTGAATTAATTGTAACTGAGGTTCCTGCAGATGTTGCTGAAGAACATCCAGATTGCGTGACACCCACTGTATAGGTTCCCGCCGCTGAAACAGTAATGGATTGTGTTGAAGCACCAGTCGACCAAAGATTTCCAGTTGAAGATGAAGAAGTTAATACAACGGAACCACCTGTGCAGAAACTAGTTGAGCCACCAGCTGTAATTGTTGGTGTTGATGGAATTGAATTAACTGTAACAGTTGTTCCTGAAGAGCTTGCCGATGAACAACCAGAATTCGTAACTGCAACAGTATATGTTCCGGTAGCTGAAACTGAAATCGATTGACTAGTAGCTCCATTTGACCAGAGATTGCCTGTTGAAGACGAAGATGCCAAAACTACCGAACCTCCCGAACAGAATGTTGTTGAACCACCAGCTGTTATTGTCGGAGTTGACGGAATTGGATTAACAGTTACGGAAGTTCCTGAAGACAAAGAAGATGTACATCCTGCTGTTGTCTTTGAGACTGTATATGTTCCTGCTGTCGAAACCGTAATTGATTGAGTTGTAGCACCAGTCGACCAAAGATTACCCGTTGTAGACGAAGCTGTCAAAACAACTGATCCACCAGAGCAGAAAGTTGTTGATCCACCTGCTGAAATAGTTGGTGCAGTCGGAATAGGATTAACCGTAACTGATGTACCTAAAGATGCTGATGATGTGCATCCTGATGAAGTCACAGCAACCGTATATGTTCCTGAAGTTGAAACAGTAATTGATTGGGTTGTAGCGCCATTAGACCAAAGGTTACCAGTGGCAGATGACGAGGTTAAAACAACTGACCCACCAGTGCAGAATGTTGTTGGTCCACCTGTTGAAATAGTTGGCGTTGCAGGAGTTTGATTTACGCCGATGTAATTCGTGAGTGTTGATGTATTCGACCCACTTGAGTTTGTAGCAGTGAGCGAAACTGTATAGGTTCCAGCTGTCGCGTATGTGACTGTTGGATTAGTGGCCGTTGAAGTTGCAGGAGTTCCTCCAGCAAAAGTCCACGAATAAGATGTTGGCGAACCTGCAGAGTTATTTACGAAGGTCACTGATTGCCCGTTACAAATTGTCGTTGGCGTTCCAGTGAAACTTGCGGTAGGATTGGTAGGTACTGTGGTACCAGTTAGATTAATATTATCCACATATAAATAATTTCCATACCCACCCAGGTTTCTAAAGGCGACGATTACGTTTGATTGACCAATGAAGGGTGTCAAATCCACAACATCATTTCGCCATTGAGTTGTCGAGGGAGTAAAAGCTCCTGTGGTTGCAGGGGCAGTGGCTAAGACCGTATAAGATTTAGAATATACAGTAGTAAATGCACCACCACAATTGGTAGAGACTATAACTTCTAAACCATCATAATTAAAAGGGTCGTAAGGAGCATAAGCCACGTCAAAAGCTAACTGAGCTGAAGTTAAGCCAGTTAAATTTACCGATTTGAGATGTATCTCGTCATCATCGGAATCATTCAAATTGTAATTATCGAATACCATTGAGTTTCCTGCGGTTGGAGCGGTACCAGTGCTTGCACTTCTTACCCAAGTTGAGGAAGAATTGGTATTTATAATAGACCAGTTGGTTGGTGGAAAAGTTGTACTTGTAAATCCTTCAACTAATGGCAAAGCGGCACCAGATCCAGCCACGACAGTAATATATCCTGTTTTCACCTCTGAATCTGTTCCATTTACATTTGTTACGGTCAAAGTAACATTGTAGTTTCCAGCTGTTGAATATGTAATTATTGGATTCTGCGCTGTGGATGTCGAAGGTGTTCCTCCCGGGAAAGACCATGACCAAGTTGTTGGAGTATATGATGATGCGTCGGTAAAAGGTACAGTGTTTCCTAAGCATACTGTTTGCGGCGCAATAAAATCAGCAACAGGTGCAAAATTACTCACAACTGCCACGTCACTTTCCCATGTTCCTCGACCATAAGTTCCCGCTCGAATTTTTGAAGTTGGATAAAATATTTCTAAATCACTAATTGAAACTCTTGGTAAACCACTCATGTAGTTTTGCCAAGAACTCATGATATTGTCAATATAAAAGACGCCAATGTCGGTGCCAACATATACAACATCATTTGTGGTGCCACCTTGGTAAACAATAGTATTACAAGGAACATTTGGCAGACCCGTACTTATATTGACCCATGTTGTTCCACTGTTTATAGATTTATAAACTTTGTTTGCTGCCGAATATCCAGAAAAAGTCACCCAAACTATGCTCGGATTTGTGCTCGATATAGTCACATTCGTTATTGAAGCAGTTCCAACTGGTAATGTTCCAGTTACATCGGTAAAAGTTGTACCTCCATTAATCGATATTGAAATAGCGTTTTGTTTTACAGCATAAAGGATTTGATTGTTGCTCGGCGCAATGGCGAATTCCAACACTCTGTTTGAGCCAGAAGGCGTGCCGACGGCTGACCAATTAGATCCTCCATTGGTTGATTTGTATAATGCGGCTCTACCCGCAGCATATAAGGTTGTTGCTGAAACTGGATCTTGATGCCAAGGGCTTAACCAACTGGCATTTCCAGCCCCATTTGGAAGACCAGTGGTAATAGTTGTCCACGTTGCTCCTCCGTTTGTCGATTTATAATAATCACCATAGACATAAGAA
>TARA_R110000737_G_scaffold36395_1_pt1 | contig 22237 bp, 13 predicted proteins | sample TARA_R110000737 | Tara Oceans TARA_R110000737 (sample SAMEA4398027) | marine metagenome | biome: Polar Biome; feature: [SRF] surface water layer (ENVO:00010504); material: water (ENVO:00002006), including particulate matter (ENVO:01000060) such as... | depth 5 m | reverse complement strand
ACGGTATATACAACGGTATTAAGCATATTAAACAAAGAGCAGCGAGGATACATAACTCCTTTTGAGTTTGATCAATTGGCTACTCAAGTTCAATTAGAACTATTTGAAAAGTTTTTTGAAGACTATAATCAGTATTTACGTATGCCAAGAACCAACGTAGAATTTGCTTCAAGAATAGAACATATAAGAAACGAATTTCAAGTTTTTCAAACAAATAATAGTGCCTCTTCTCATACAACTAATACTTACTCACAACCAGTAGATTTACACAGATTTGGTTCAGTAAACTATAATAAAGGTTTTAATTCTCCAGAAATAGAAATAGTTAGTGATAGAGATTACACTGAACAAACTCTATCACCACTAACAACTCCTACATCAGACTTTCCTATAGCTAAGTATAAGCAAGATAAAATAACTGTATTTCCACCAGTTACAAGCACATACACAAATTCCGATGTGACATTTAATTACATTAGAAAACCTGCTAATCCTGTCTGGGGATATAGTGTAGGTAGCTTAGGCCAATATGTATACGTTCCTGGAACTTCTCAAAATTTTGAGATTAGTGATACTCAACAAACAGAAGTTATTTTAGAAATATTAAAATATTCAGGAATAATAATAAGAGATCCAAGTATAATTCAAATGGCTTCTCAAGAATTACAACAAGAAGAAGTAAATACAAAAAGATAAAAAATGGGATTACTAACTCAATCAAACGAACAATATTATGCAAGTCAACAAGTTTTTGTGGCAACAGCTGCTCAAACGCAATTCGCTTGGACAGGTGGTGCAGACAGAAGCAACAGCGCTTATGGAGTTAATTTAATACCTTTTATTGATGGTGTTAGTATGTCAAATTTTGAAGTATATATAAATAATGTAAAAATAGATCAAGGCTCTGGTGCGGGTAAATATCAAGTATCCTCTACAAATACCATAACTTTAGGTACTGGATCCACTTTGAATGACGTTGTAAAAATACTACTAAAAGATATAAAAGCTGGTAAATGGAATAACCATGATACTTATCAATATGTTAGCATTAGAAACATTATAAATAATTTTAAAATGGCTTATGTAGGAGATGGCAAGCTTATAAATAGAGTTAATAGAGCTGATATAATATTTCATGCTAAAAGAAGTTTGCAAGAGTTTAGTTACGACACTTTAAAAAGTACTAGATCTCAAGAATTAACAGTGCCTAGCAGTTTATCTTTATTAATACCTCAAGATTATGTAAATTACGTTAGTTTTTTTAGAATAGATAATGCAGGGGTTCAGCATCCAATATATCCAAGTAATTCACTTCATCAAAGCCCTCAACAAGTACCAGTACAAGATGGCTCTGGAATACCAACACAAGATGATGCAGCTGACAATCTTGAAGGAACTTCTATCACTAACGAAAGATGGGGTAATACAGCAGACTACAAAATATCAGGAGCTTATACAGATCAAATGTTTAATGATGGTATTTATGATTGGGGTTGGGAGAAAGTGTCTCTAGGGCAGAGATACGGTTTAGAGCCTCAAACTTCTCAGTCTAACGGTTGGTTTAATTTCAATGAAAGAGAAGGTACAGTAATGTTTAGCAGTAATTTAGCTAATCAATTAATTATTTTTAATTATATATCTGATGGATTATCTGCAGACGAAGACATGAAAGTTCCTAAAATGGCAGAAGAAGCAATGTACATGTATATGCTGCATGCTATACTTTCTTCTAAAATTGGAATCCCTGAATATATAATAAATAGATACAAACTTCAAAAAAGAGCAGCTCTTAGAAATGCTAAAATAAGACTATCAAATATAAAACTACAAGAAATTGTTCAAGTTATGAGAGGTAAGTCTAAATGGATTAAAAGTTAAGTAAATGGCACAAGCAAGAAACAACTTTATTAAGTCTAAAATGAATAAAGATTTAGACTCAAGATTAGTACCACCTGGTGAATACAGGGATGCATTAAATGTTTCTGTTAGTAAATCAGAAGGTCCGGATGTTGGAGCTTTAGAAAACATATTAGGCAATGTACTGCTAACGCAGTTTGGTTTAGAGTCAAGTTCAGACCCTGCTGTTAAGACAATAGAAATAATAGGTTTTTTCATGGATGTAAACACAAATAGAATATTTGTATTTATGACCAATTATGTTGATACTTCTTCAGATAGATTATCTAACTTTGCTCCTGCAGCTGCTCAATGTTTAATATCTGTTTTCAATACAGATACTAACGATGTTAACACATTAGTTTCTGGTAATTTTTTAAATTTTTCCAAATGTTCACCTGTATATGGTGTTAATTTAATTAATTCTAATTTATATTTTACAGATAATAGAAATCAACCAAGAAAAATAAATGTAGACTCAGCTATAAATGGATTAGCGTATACTAGTGAAGATCAAATATCTTTAGCCAAATATTATCCATTTGAACCTATACACTTAACAGATGAAAGAGTAGTAGGATTTACAACATATAACAATGGATCTGGCTATGCTACACCACAGATTAATGTTGCCACAACAAATACCAACCCGTCTGGTTTGGGATCTGGACTGACAGTAGATGTAAACAATGTTAATGGTGTTACTTTTACATATATAAACAATCCAGGAAATAATTACGAAAATGGTGATGTAGTTAATATTGTTAATTCAAATAACGCTGGTGGAGTTGCCGCAATTACGCTAGAGGTTGGTGTTGTATCAACAATGAAAGATGTGGTTAGTGAATTTTTACCAGGCGGTGGAAAATGTGAAGTGACTAGTAAAGACGCAACGGCTGGAGGTTATTTTGGTATAGGAAAAGTAAAAGGTCTTCCTCCTAAAAATGGACAAACAGTTACATCAGCTAGCATAAATCAATCAACAAAAATCAGTGCAGATGCTCTTATTATAAGCGGATTACCGCCATATCCAAACAGATACCAACTCACCCCTACAAATGCGTTTAATCAAATTAGCATTGGAGATGAAATAATTACAAATAGAAACCCTGATTACAACCCTAATTGGCCAGGTGATAGAGATTACTTAAAAGATAAGTTTGTTAGGTTTGCTTATAGATTTAAATACGATGATGGAGAATATTCTTTAATTTCTCCTTTTACTCAAGCTTGTTTTGTGCCTAAGCAAGATGGTTATTTTTTACAATACACTCCTGTTACCGCTATTGTATTTGGTAGTAGTGGAACATTAAATGCGTCTCCTCTAGTTACTGATTTAGATAGAACAATGAAAAGTACAGAGGTAGATTTTTTTGAAAATAAAATTAATGATATAGATTTAATGATACCTCCTCCAGCTGGTTTGCCAGACTGGAATGGAGCAGCTACTGCTTTTAAAATAAACTCTATTGATATAATATATAAAGACGACTCTCAAAGCACTTTAAAAGTTGTTGATACTTTAGAGTTTAATCAAATAGTGAATGTTGTTAGTAAGAAAATAAAATATAATTACCAATCTGTAAAACCTTATAAAACACTACCAGTTGCAGCATTGCTTAGAGTTTATGATCAAACTCCAGTTAGAGCTTTTACTCAAGAAGTTATTGGAAATAGAGTTATTTATGGAAATTTTGTAGATAAACATACTCCACCTACTTCTTTAGAATATAATACTTATATTGGATTTAAGAATAGTTTTCCAGATGGTGTTCCTAGCACTATAGAAAAAAACCAAGTTAGAAAAGAATATCAAAACCATAGTTTAAAACAAAATAGAAATTATCAAGTTGGTATAGTTTTATCAGACAGATATGGTAGGCAGTCTGATACAATACTTTCAACTATAAATGATCAAGTCTTTACTTCATTGTTAAAAGGCTCAACAGTGTTTAATCCTTACAAGGAAGGTGTAAATGAAGGTAGTGGAATAGATCAAACTCTTGAAAATTCTTTTAGTTATAATAGCTATCTTGGTAACGACGTAGTTCCATCTAATACTAATTTATTTGTAGCTGATTACAACGCTTCACCTAACCCTATTGGAGACACCTGGCCTGGTGATCAATTGAAAATTCAATTCAATGCTGCTATAAGTTCTGCGTTTAATAGCAACTTAGGAACTCCAGGGCTGTATAGTTTAACTAACCCTACTGGTTGGTATAGCTACAAAGTAGTTGTAAAACAAAATCAAGTAGATTATTATAATGTATATGTTCCAGGCGTATTAAACGGTTACGTATCTGGGGAAACAGCAGGTCCTTTAGCAGCTAATTTAACAGAGCCTATTTGTCATTTTGTTTTAAATTCTGATAATATAAATAAGATACCAAAAGATACTAGTTTAGTAGGTCCTAATCAAAATATTTTTAGAACAGCAAGACCATCTTTTAATGAAGATTCATCTTATTATCAATTTACAGATACTAATGGTGTTAAATTTACAGCTGATCCATATACAGAAGAAGGCGAAAACTTATTAAAAACTAGAGATAGATTAAGAGACTTAGATAGTGGTAGTCAAGTTAATAATGCAGCTGTTGAACTTTTTACTAGAGTGTTAAACCGTCCATATTCAGTCCCAAACTCCGCCACAGGAGAAAAATCTCAGCTTTCTGGTCAATACTATCCAGGTGAAAAATCAGAAGTAGTTTCTGCTATTGGAACAGGTAGTGAATTAGGATTATACGACCCAGCTTCACTTATTGGATATCCTTTTAATACAGCTCCAGTTTTTTATGGCTTTGAAAATAATCCTTTTATTGCGAAAATGAATTTATATTCAGCTGAAAATGAATCTGAAGTAAAAGGTTTTGGATTACGTGGACCATCTCAAGACGCTGCAGTTTATAGCGTGGAAATGCCTTTTGGACAAGCCTCTCCTACTCTTCTTGGTGGAACTAACTATCCCCCAGATGCAAAAGGAGTTCCGATTGTTTTTAATGAAGATGTTGCTACTAATTCAGATGTAACTGAATTTAAAAATAGATTTCTTCAAGTAGATTTTAAAACAGGAACGATAAGTGGCACACCTTCTAGCCCTGTATTTAGTGACAACGGCATTGTTAATAATGTAGTATTAACAAATCGAGGTAAGGATTGGGAAAAAGCAACATTTAGCAGTATAGGTAGTAGCGTAAATATGGAAGCTATTGCCACTATAGAGGCTGCGGGAGATGGAAATTGTCAGTTTCCTGTTAGAGTTTATAAAAGAGAAATAGGAACAGCACAAGAGCGAGCATTAAGATTTCCAAATGCCAGAAATATTGGCACGTCTATTTTTAGTGTGTTTGAGACTAACCCATTAGAGTCTAAATTAGATATATATTGGGAAACTACTACTGCAGGTCTTATATCAGACTTGAATGCTACTATAATAGCTAATGACACTACGACTCCAGAAGGTTTTAGTGATTTAATTTTTGTAAACAATACCGCACAAAAAACACAAACTTTAAATTGGGTATATTTAGAAAGTGCTCAATTAGACACAAATCTAACGCCTGGTAATACTACAATTACTGGAAGTCTACCTGGCTTTATACCTACCGATTATAATGGAAATCCTATAACCATGTTTAATGGAGGGTTGTTAGCTCCTAGAGTTACTTTAATATCTGTTTTTGATTCTTCGTCAACACCTAATAATATTACCAGCGGTTTTGAATTAACAGAATTGTCACTATCTATTGGTTCTAATATTCTTTATTATTATCAAATAAAAAATAAAGCATATAGAGCTTATTTAAGCAACTCTCAAGTTATTGATGATTATACTATAACATTAAGAGTAGTCGCACCTAGCAATAACTATGCTATTGATGGATCTTTAGTAACTAGAGATGTTATATTTGGAACAGCTCCAGCAGCATAATAAAATAAAAAAATAAATATAAATGGCAACATTTTCAGGAAACCCAACAACAAGCTTAACAAACGTGGTTCCAGTAATTGGAATTGAAAGCGTAAATACGTCTCAAGCTGGTACTAGTATTAATAGCGGTACCGGGTGTGGTACTTATGATATAGATACAGTTTTTGGAAATAATGATGTTATAACATATTTCGCTAAAAACGGAAGTACTGATATTCTTGGGAATAGTTTAAAATATCAAGATATAACCTATGACATTGAATCTGTAGTTACAATATCTGGAAACGGGGTATTAGGTTCTACACTTTTTTTAACTTTATCTTCTAACAATAGGCAGGCTTTTTTAAACGTAGGAAGTGCTTCTTCTGAACAAGGTACTACAGTTGAAGTTGCTACTGTAAATGTAAGAGTTACAGATGGTGGTGGATTAACTGCTACGTGTTCTGTTGTGCTAAGAGTTAGTGTAATTTAAGTTTTTAACGAGTAATAATATATATTATGGCATATACAATAGGAGTAAATTATTTTAATTCTTTTTGGTTAAAAAAGATTCAGGGACCAACAACAGATTTTCCATCAATACCAATTTTCGGTATTTTACCTGAGCAATTGAGAGTTGGCGATTGGCCTGGTTTACCTTGGAATCCATTTGGTTATCCAGAATTTCCTTTTGGTGGTGCGCCTTTGCCAGTACAAGCCACACGGATAGGTGCAAATGGATTACAAAACTTTTATATAGAAGAAAATAGAATAAGAGGTGGATTTAACAACCCTCAAATTGCTTTAGGAGTTAGGGCATATGTGGTTAATACTAGTTTAGACTCTTTAAGCAGAGAACATAGCCTAATACACTCTGGCTTATTAAACACTAGAACTGGTTTTAATGAGACTAATGTGTTTTCAATAGCTGAAGCAATAGTAACAGAGCTAGATCCGTTAGATGGCTCTATACAGCACATCTATGCTGAAGACACTAATTTAACTATATTCCAAGAAAACAAAGTAAATAAAATATTAATAAATAAAAACTCTATATACTCAGGAGATCAAGGTTCTGCAGAGACTACTAATATAAACGTTTTTGGACAAGCGGTTCCTTATTTAGGAGAATATGGTATAAGTAGAAATCCAGAATCGTTCGCCGTTTTTGGCTATAGAAAATATTTTGCAGACAGAAACAGAGCTGCTATATTAAGATTATCAAGAGATGGTATAACTGAAATATCTGGCTATGGAATGAAAGATTTTTTTAGAGATGAGTTAGGTAAAATATCTGATAATTACGAAAGAGTCGCGTTTGTTTCTGGTAACATTGATCAAAACCTACAAGGCGTAGGAGATTCACTTTTTGTTAATTTCGACAATTCGGTAGCTGAAAAAGCAGAAATTGGGGCTCAAGTAGAGGTAGTGGATTTCAACGGCGTAGTATTAAATACGCAAAGAACTATAATAGAATTAATTAGTGATAAAAAATTAAAATTAAGCGGATTGTTTGATTTTGGAACTACTGGTGGTGGTAGCCCAACTTCATTATATCAAAGTGCTAATTTTGTTACTTTTAGAAAGCCAAAAATTTTAGGTGCATATGATGCTTATACTTCTTCTTACACTATGTCTTTACAGACTTCAACAAGAACTGCAAGCACTGCTGATGATTCCTTTGAAACTCTTAGTTTTGATGAAACAATATTAGGTTGGACTAGTAGGTTTACTTACAAGCCTGATGAGATGGGAAGTTTGAAAAATAATTTCTTTACTTTTATTGATCATGATCTATATCAACACTATTTTCAAGATGCTAGTAATTCAAATAGATGTAAATTTTATGGAGCTACGGTTCCAGCTGACTGTTTTGTTCAGTTTATATTAAATCCAAACCCAACAATAGTTAAAAACTTCAATACTATAGCTTACGAAGGTAGTAATGGTTGGGAAGTAGAGTCTTATGTTTCTGATTTAGAAGGATTTGATTTTAACTCTACTCAAGTTCCTACTTTTAATCAATATCAAGATCAAACAAGCGGTGTGAAGAGTTATATAGAAGGTCAATATGATTCTGCAGGCAATGTAGGATTAGCTGCTACCGTTCAACCTATACAAAGAGTAGGTTTTTCAAGAAAAGAAAATCACTATGTTGCTAATTTAATAAACAACAGCTCAATAAGGCCAGGACAAGTTATTGGTGGTGTAAAAATGAGTGGTGTAAAAGGCTACTTAATGGTTGTTAAAATGAAAGTTGATACATCAACTCAAGTAGGTGGAGCAAAAGAATTATTTTCAGCTTCTTCAGGTTATGTGGTATCGTCAGTGTAAATGAGTCAAGAATATAGTGATTATTTAAGTATAGCAGGTTACACTGAAGAAAGATTTGTTAAAGAAATTGTTAATTCTCACGAAGTAAAACATGAGAACAAAGAAATACAATTAAAAAAATCACCTATACACGGCATTGGCTGTTTTGCTAGCAAAAACTACAGTAAAAACTCTTTAATAGGCAGAGTATTAAATGGTAATTATAAAACCGAGCTAGGTAGATATGTTAACCACTCTTCTAAACCAAATGTATATTTAAAGAATAATAAATTCTTTGCTCTAACTAATGTAAGCGCAGGCGATGAATTATTAGTTAATTACATAAGCAATTTAATCATATTAAAAAAAGAAATGGAATCAACTTTAGTTAAAAGCCGAAAAAAAAGTATAGAAAAATTTGCAGCAGCAGCTTTAAAAATGGAAGATGGTGTAAATATAATTGGAGACGGAAGTAAATTAGTAAGAGAAACTGAAACTATAGAAATAATAGATGATTTTACTAATGGCGTATACATGAGACGCATGGATGTTAAGAAAGGCACTATAATAGTAGGCGCAATACACAAAGAACTACATTCGTGGTTTTTAATGCATGGAATTGTGCATGTCGCATGTGCAGAAAGTGTTGATTATTTTAAAGCTCCTTATTATACTAAATCAAAACCTGGTACTCAAAGAATTATAGAAGTAATAGAAGATGCCGTTTGGGTTAATATACACTCAAATCCAGATAATAATCAAGATATTGACGTTATTGAGAAAAGATTATTCTCAATGAATGCTAAGGAATATAAAAAATATTTAAAACAAAAAAAATAAGATATGTCAGGAGTAATTACCGGAATAGCTGGAGCTGTAATAGGACTTGGTTCTCTAACAATGGGTATAATTGGGAACAGCAAAGCAAAAAAACAAGGAAAAAATGCTAGGAGAAAAGCTAGAGCAGAAGAATTAAAATTAGAAGCTTTAGAAGCTAGTAGACAAGAAGTAATAGACGTTTCTGACGATATTAGAAACATGAAAGATGCTGTTTTTAATCCTTACCAAAACCTAGGTATAGCCATGCAAGGCGTTGATTTACAAATGGAAGAAACAGATGAAGCTTTAGCAAACACTTTAGATGCTTTAGGTAGATCAGGCGTAGGTGCTGGGTCAGCAACAGCTTTAGCTAGACAAGCTGCTATGAGTAAAGCTTCAGTTGCTGCAACTATAGAAACTCAAGAATTACAAAATCAAAAACTTTATCTGCAAGGTGAACAACAAACCATGCAAAAGAAAATGGAAATCGAACAAGCAGCTCTACAAGAGGAAGTTAATTTCTATGGAAGACAAGAAACTAGAGATGTAGCGCAGTTAAATAGACTAGCTGGACTTCAACAAGGGTACATGCAGCAAGGCATGGCTTATGATGCTGGTGGGCAACAGGCTCTGGCTAGCGGCGTACAAGGTATGGGAGCTGGACTATCATTATCAGCAGCAGGAATTGCAAAGATGAAATAACAATAATAAAAAATAGAAGAATATGGGAGCATACGATGATCCAAAAGTAGCAATGCCTATTATGGGCCAAGCAGCAAGAAGTATTGAAGCTTTTTATAAGTCTATGACAGCAGCTGGTAACCAAGCGTTGCAAAGTTTTAATCAAGCTCAAGTAACCGCAGAAAGAGCAGCCTTAAGAACTAGAAAGTTTGAAAAAGACACTTATAGCGGTAGTATTGCGCAAGCTCAAATAGCTAAAAATAAAGTATCAGGACTTGAGAAAGGCACAAGTGAGATTTTCAAGGGAGATCAATCAAGGGCTAATTTAGAAAGAATGAGAGACAACTTTCATGAAGCAATTAAAAAAGCAGGAGGCCAAGACGCTTCTCAATCTAAGATAACTGAGATAACTGGTGAGTTTGAACAAAAAATAATAAACTACAAACAATCGCTAGAAGTATTTGCTGTTGGTTTTGAAAAATACAGAGAATTAATACAAATAGAAGGCAATGCTGATAATGCAATAATGGAAGGTTTAAACCCTGAAATGATAGGTATGTATGAAAGAATGAATGATCCTAATGCTACTGGAGAAATAGGTATTGTTGAAGATCCTAATGGTAGTGGTGATTTTATTGTAGCTGACTTTACGCTAGATCCTCAAGGAAAGATAGTAGTAAATGGTCCAACCACAACTACAAACTCGGCTGGAGTTACAACAACTACTGGAGGAACAGTTCCTGCTAATTTAAGCAAATTTAAAAGAGACCTTGGTTATAATGGTAACACGGGCGATCTTGATAAATTAGAATATTTCCAACAAGTAACAGGTGTTGATAAGATAGAAGGTAAAAGGTTTTTAGATGAATATTTAACTAATAATTTAAATACAGGGTCTAGTTCTATAGCTCAAATCACGCAAGTGCCTGTTATGGTTAAAAATCAACAAGGAGTACTTACTCAGGCTTCTACACCTGCTAGTGGTGGTGCAACTCCATCAAAAAAGTTTAAAGAAAAAATAACTCTTAATAATAAAGAGTTTGATAAGTTTTTAACTACTCCAAAGGGTCAAGACATGAAAAATGCTTTTTTTGGTGGTGATGATATAGAGACTGTTTACAGATCTACTTGGGTACTAGATCCTAGCACTAGTACTTACGCGCCACCTAAAGATGCCAATGGAAGTGTATTAACGGCAGAACAAGCTACTAATCAAATCATGTTTGATTTATATAAATAAATATGCAAGAACCAATAGAGATATTATACAATAACTATTTAGAAACATTTGGTGGTGACTTAACTCAAGATGAATTTTCTACAAAAGTTAAGAATGATGGGCAGTTTGTAACTGAAGTTGTAGAAAGACTTTATGACTACAATACTGAAGTCACAGAGGCTATAGATATTTTATTTACTGGTAGCGGCGGTGGTAGTGGTTTAAAACAAGGAAATACTACATACGAAGACATAGAAGTAAAAGAAGACATAAACCAAGAAGAAGAAGAAAAAGCAAGAGAAGAATGGGAACCATCTGAGTTTAATTCTGATGGCTCAGTTGATACTGATTATTACGATAATCTCCCGATGATGGATCGTGATTATCAACCTTATCAAGACTGGAAAAATTCTCAAACAGAAAAAATTGATAAAGCTGATCTTTCTGAAGTAGCTGAAGTTACCAGTGTAAACTCTGGAATGCCTATACAAAAAGATCAAGTAGCTACAATAGTTACTAAAGAATTAAAAGCTTTAGAACCTATATTAGCAAAAAAAGCCGCAGAAGATGCCGAAAAGTTTAGTGAACAAGAAGAAACTTTAGAAGAAGAAGCTTTTGATATAGGCTTTTTTAGTCCTTACGAGGCTAAAGGACAAGGTTTGTTCAAGAATGATGAAATAGGAATAGAAGGATTTAGACTTACTTTTGAAGATAAATTGCCTGAAGGTTTTAAAATATGGACTCCAGATAATTCTTTTAATAAATTAAATAATTCTGTTTTAGATGAAAACTTACCGCAGCAAGTTTTAGATTATCAAAAAAGAGCAAAGACAGATGGTAATAATTTTATATTTGTACAAGCGCCAGATGGAAAACTTCATGAAATTAAATCTTTAAAACCTAACTCTAAAACAAAACCTAAGGATTCTCAAAAAGATTTTTTGAAATTTGTATCTCCATATTTAGATGCAGATGGAAAAGATCTTTTGTCAATAAAAACCAGCATATTAGAAGTAGAGAAAAATGTAGAAAAACTGTTTAAAGATGCAGATATTGACTTAGTTCAAAAACAAAAAATAAATAAGTTTACAGGTTTAGAAGAAGATGGAAGTGGCGAATTAGGGCTTTCTCGTAAAGAAAGATTAAAAATAAGATCTGAAGTAAATAATATATCTTTTAGTTTAGTCACTAAGTCAAGTGAAAACATGGATGGTGAGCGAACAGAGTACTTATTTAGACCTCATGAAGATAGGCTTGAAGCAGCTTTAGAAACTATTAAAAATAGAGACAATGCAAATAGAGTAGAAAGAGAAGAACCTTTGAATTTAGACTCTAAAGAAGTTCAAGATTTAGTAAGAAAAGAATTTATAGTAGAAAAAGAAAGAAAAGAAAAAAACAGAAAATGGCAGAGTTGGGTTGATGGAGACATTAAGTTAAGTTCAAAATTAGAAGAAGAGGTAGTTAAAACTTTTAGTAATGTAGGTAAAGATAAAGCTGCTTTTGCTGCTGAAAAAGCTGAATATTTAGCTACAATATCTCAAAAACAAGTAACTAATTATTTAACTTATGGAACTGGTAACATAAATGAATTAAACAATTTTATTAATAACCCAACTATAGTATACAACATATTGCCAGGTCAAACAGCTGTTCGATTGAAAGACGGTAGAATATTACCAAAAGAATTGATTGACAATGCTGAAAAAGAAAGATTAATTCTAAGTGCTAAAATAGAAACCTCAAGAGATTCACAAGATTTATTTTATAAGAAAGTAGATAAAATGAATAATGCTGATGATCAATGGAATTTAGTTAAAAGAAACTATAATGATGCAGCTAAGTTTGCTACACAATTTGCAATGAATAGTGCAGATTTAATATTTACTGTTGGTTACGCTGCTAAAAAATTAACCAATCTTTTAAATCCAACTCAAATAATGCTTAGCTCTATGGGTGTTGAAGACCCTGTAGACAACTGGATGATTTCTTGGAATAATTACAAATCAGAAGTAAGTGAAGGTTTAGCTGAAGACGTTGCTTTTGGTGAAATAGACGACTTTCAGGACGTAACTCAATATGCTTTACAGTCAATAGCATCTCAATTGCCTATAATACTCTCTATGATGGCTACTGGTGGTGCCTCGATGGCGTTAGGTAGAGCAGCTGGATTAGGAGTCAAGGGATTAACAAGACTTAGTACTATATCTAGTTCTACTTTTGTTGGTTTATCTAGCTTTGGTGGCAAGGTTGCTGACATGAACTATGAAGAGTTTACGACAGGTAAAGATTTATATTCCGATGCTGAAATAATTTTAAAAGGATTAATGTATGGTGTTGTTGAAGGTGGTTTAGCTGCTGTTAGTACAGCTCCATTACTTAATAAAGGTGTTGCTAAATACAAAGGTTTTGGAGGAACAACAAAAGCTGTAGTAGATGAGTCTAAAGCGCTTGGAAGAGCGGCTTTTGCAAGAAAGTTCTTTACTAAAGAAATATTACCTGAAACATTGACAGAAATGGGTGCAGAAGGTTTAACTACTGGATTACAAAACTTAATAGACGGTAGACCTTTTTTAGAGAACATGGCTGAAACTTTGGTTACTTCAGGTATTTGGGGAGCTGGAATGTCTGGAAGCGTAGGTGTTGTAGGTTTAGGACAAAAAAACTTTGCAAACTCTAAAAATCTTGGAATTATTTCAAAACAACAAAAATTAGCAAGTAAATATCAAAATAAAATTAGCACATTAATAAATCAAAAACTAGAATTAGACGGCAAAGGACTACCTGTTGACATAAATTTAGATGCTGAAATAAAAAAATACTTAGACTTAAGAGATATTGCTCAAAATAAAGTTAATGAAGCCGTAAATCAAACAGAGATAAATATAAAGAAAAAAGGAATTAAAAAAGAAAGGTACGTAAAGAATTTTGTAGATAGTCAAGTAGCAATGGCTGATTTGAGAAATACAGCAGAAAGCATTGTAAACGACAAAACTTTATCTAAAACTGAAAAAGAGCAGCAATTAAGTGATTTAAACAACACATATAGATCTATAGAATTTTACCAAGAAAGTTTTAAAGATTCAAAAACTTTTGGTGATGGATTTAGTGCTTTAGCTGCAGCAGCGCAAAACTCATTGCCTTTTAGTAAAGTTAGAAAAGAATATAACAAATTAAAGCAGGAAGCCATTGATTCTTTAACTAAGAAAAATACTGATCAAGACTACAGTCCTAGTAAAAAAGAAATAACAGCAGAGGCTAGTGCTATATTTTATAAAAACGAAATTAAAGAAAATATTGTAAGAGATAAAGCTATATCAAATAAGCTTAATTTAGGCTTTAAAGATTTTCAAACTCAAGCAGAGGCTAACTTGTTTATTAAAAAAGAATATAACAAATTAATTAAGCAGGCAGAAAAAGATGGTAATACTGAAAGAGTTGAGTTTTTAAAAGGAGAAAGATCAACTATCACTAGTAAGATAAGTAAAGGTAGTTTAAATGGCTTTAATGACATGAATTTAAAAACTTCTGTTGTTGTAGTTGATAACATGAAGAACAATGAAATAACAACTACTGGATTACACGAAATTACTCATGGTATTACTAATGAATTTCTAGTTGGTGATAAGTATAAAGGTTCTTTTGACAAGATGGCTAATCAAATAGTTCATTATTTACAATACACTAATCAAAGTGCTATATTAAACAAGATGGCGTTAGATAATAGTAATTTACTAAATGAAGATGGAAGCTACAACAATTCAGAGTTAATATCAAGTTTCATGGAGGCTGTTTCCGATGAAAAAATTGATTTAGAAAAAATGGATAATCAAATAGCTGTTTTAGGTAAGCTATTTAATTCTGGTCTGGCTACTGCAAGTGAAAATAGTTTTGGTGTAGACTTTTCAGGTGAAACTGAAATATTACAATATTTTGTAGGATTAGGCAAAGCATTAAAAAAAGGAGACTTAGGATCTTTAAACAATAAGATTACAGAGTTTAAAAATAAGATGGAGGCTGAAGCTAAAGCTAACGCTAAAGATGGTAAAGTTATAGAATTAAATCCAAAGCAGCTAGAACAAAGAGCTAGAGCTTCAGAAACTTTATATGAAAAAACCAGTACCATAATGGATAGTGATGCAACCTTGAAAGATAAAGGATTTGCTGTAGGTGAAATATGGAAAAATGAAATTAGATCTAGACTAATTAACGGTTATAAACTTGGCGGTCAATTTTTAAAACCTAGTACATGGAACGGTTGGAGTGGAGAAGTGATGCAGGACGTAATTCAAGACATGACAACAGGTGGATCTGGTATACCTGGATTAGTCAAGAGTTGGGAAAATAGAAGTTCTAAAGATCAAAATATAAGTTTACCAGCTTGGATAAATAACAGACTTAATCAAAGGTTAACAGGTTATTTACCAAATGATTTAGTTTCTACAACTACCTCTATAGATAGTGAAACAGCAAGACAAATAGAAGATGTTAAAGCTGGTAATTTTGATGAAGCTATAGACACTAAAAATGATAAAGGAAGAGAATTAAAGACTGTTGAAGAATTAAAAATAATTACACCAGAACTAGTAGTTGAAATAAAAGATATAATTGTTAAGACTTTAAAAAGAACTGCAATAACTAAAGGTATTTCAAAAGAAACAGCTTTATCTGATATAAAAACAGCTATTGAAAAAGAAATGACTAAAGTCATTAAAGACAAAATGGGTCCTATAACTAGATCTGTATTAGGATTTGCTCCAAAGCAGTATGTCGATTTCATAAAAGAAGAAATGAATACTATAATTGGTTCTATGCCAACTAATGTTATAAAGCAAAAAGCTAAGAGTAAGGCTTGGGCAGAGATATTTCAATTAACAGAGATAGGTAGAGAAGATATTAAAAAGGTAGATCCAGATGGGAAAGTAACTAACTACAGGAAGCAGATATTTAAACTAGAAAAACCTAATGCTCAAAAATTTCAAAAATACTTTACTAGAGCTGGCTATACTACTTTAATAGAAAGACAAAGATCTTTGATTAAGCCAATGGCTCAACAACTTACAGTTTCTGAATTAGCTAGATTAAGAAAAGATAATGATTTTATAAAAGATTTAGTAGATAGAACCGGCATGACTGAGCTACAGGTGTCTGAACTTTTTATAGATAGCAGTATTAATGATATTCAATCTGAATTAGATAATACAGCTAGTGAAATACTATCTCAAGACAATGTTAAATTTAGTGATACTTTAGCTGCTTCAGACGCACAAAGCAGACAAAAATTTATAGATGGTTTAAAAAATCCTACTTTTAGAAAAATGCTAGCTGACAACATAGCGAACTCTAAATATTTAAATAATAAAGGCAAAACTTCTGCGGTTAGAGTGACTATTGAAGAATATTTCACAGAGTCAGAGTTTTCAGATTTAACTACAAGAGACATCTCTCAAATAGCTAGAGATTTTGGAGGATTAAATAAATTAGTTTTTCAAAAACAATTCGCTGCTGAAAGTAAAATTTTAAATGAAGAACAATTAGCTAATTTAATAGCTGAATCAATTGAGAGTAAGGTAGAAAACCAAGCAGATTATAAAGAAATAGAGTTAGCTTTAGGTATTTTAGAAGTAGACTTTGATCCTAGAAGTTTAACTAGTGTAAATCAAGGTAGAGCAATGGCTATTAAGTTAGCTAAACTAGTAGGTAGAGAAAAGTTTATTAGACTTTTCGCTCCTGGACTTGCTGGTCCTGGTGGTTTAGCAGGTTTAATGGTTACTCAGCCAAATGGAAATCAAATCACTGAATCTGAAATTACTGGTTTATTACCAAAAAAAGGAGAAATTGGAGGTAAGGCTGTACAAAAACAAAATAGTAATATAATAACCTATAGTGGAACTAAGTCTCAAGTTGATACAATGTCAAAATTATTAAATTTTAGAAACATTGAATTCACAACTAAAAACGGTAAACTAATAATACCAGAAATATCAGGATCAAGTAAAAATGCAGAGCTGTCTACTATATCAAAATATGCTAGAGAAGGAGGTAGACAAGGTAGTGGTTTGTATTTAAATATGCCAGATTTAGAACAAAATGTTATTTACGCTAAAGACGAAAAAGGAAATTTCATAGTTAAACCTTCTAAAGGTGATTACGGAAAAGTTACTAATAAAGGAAGGTACGATAATAGAGCTACTAACAAAAACTGGTTTAAAAGTAAAAAGTTTCAAGACCTTGGCACTAGTGGTAAGCTAAAAGAAATGAACGATATAAAAGACGTTGGAGACGTTAACAGAAGCTTATTGAGAGAGACTGTAATGGATCTAGCAGGTAAGTTAACACCTACAGAGGCTAGATGGTTTGTATATGTCAATAGTGCTGATATGACTGGTGGAATAAAAGCTTCTGCTTCTTTAATAGGTATTCCTTATTTAAACCCAGCAGATTTAGCTAAAGCTTTAAATCTAAGCCCTAATGATGCCTATGTGCTAGAACACATGACTCCGGCTAAATATATGGCCTTATTGACTTATAAATTTTTATTAGATCCTTCAGGAGCTAATGCAACAAAGTTTAATGTTGAATTAGACAACTTTAATACTTTTATATTACCTAAAGGAGTTGATGATATTCTTTTCTTTGAAGGTCTTGGTAGTGACATGGGTTTAAAACATGAAGTAGGAAAAGATCCTTTTGAAACTAGATATAAAGAGGTTCTTAAAACAATGCAAATACTAAAAACTGATGGCGAGGTAATTGGTAATTTTACATCTAAATATAGCGAAACGAATAACAACCCTAAAACTCAAGAGTTTAATTCTAATTTAGTTAACTCTAGTAAGGTAATGAATTCTGAAACTAATCAGAACAGTGGTATATCAGTTATTGAAGCAGAAATACTAGACAAAGCTTTAGCTATAGCTCGTGATCCTAATGCTCCTGTTAAAAAAATAAGAGTATTTGACTTTGATGATACTTTAGCTAGAAGTGATAGTAAAGTGTTTGCTATAAAAGGAGATGAAAGAATAGAGATGAGTGCAGAAAGGTTTGCTAACGAAGGCGCTAGCATGCTTGAAAATGGATTTACTTTTGATTTCTCAGACTTCAATGTTGTTAAAGATGGTAGGCCAGGGCCAATGTTGGAAGTAGCTAAAAGAATTCAAAATGCTAGAGGTACTGAAGATTTATTTGTTTTAACAGCTAGAGCTCCTGAATCTCAACCTGCTATTAAACAATTTTTAGATGGTTTAGGTTTAGACGTACCATTAGAAAACATTACAGGGCTAGGTAAGAGTTCTGAATTTGCTAAGTCAAGCTGGATAGTAAACAAAGCTGCTGAAGGTTATAATGACTTTTATTTTGCTGATGATACTGCACAAAATGTTAAGGCTGTAAAAAACGCGTTAGACTTGATGGATGTTAAATCTAAAACTCAACTAGTAAAAGAAAATACAATAAAGTTTAGTGAAACTGGTGGTAAAAAATTAGATTGGAAAACAGATGAAGCTGGTAATATAAATACTACTTTTAACGTAGGTGATAAAAAATATAATTTCAGTTTAGACTCCAGAGATAGTAAAGGAAGTTTTGATGTAGATTTTAGCTTAGGTGGCAGGCGAGATCTTACTGGTACGGGTAATGCAGTTACAGTTGTTAAGACGGTATATAACGGTTTGCTAAATGCAATAGATCAAAACAAAAATATAAAAAGAATTGAGTTCTCCGCTGATCAAGCAGAGGTTAGTAGAGTTAAACTATATACTACTTTAGCAAATAGAATATCTAATAAACTTGGATGGGAACTAGATGTATATGAAACAAAAAGTTTTGTAGGTGGTGTAAATAGTTTTGACTTTGAGTTAACTAAACCTAGTCCTGTTTATAGAGCTTTAGATGTAGTAGATGTTAAATCACCGGCACAAAAAGCTGTAACAAGATTTAGTGAAACTGTTGATCAAGCTATGAATGATATTATATACCAGAAAACAGGTATTGAATCATTTAAAGAATATTCAGACGTAAGAGCTAAATCAGAAGGTAGAGACAAAAGAAGCTTTGATTTAATACCAGCATCTGCAGAGGATTTTGGTGGTTTATTATATAATTTATTAGGTAAAGGAAAAGAAGGTGATGCTCAATGGCAGTGGATGCAAGAGAACTTAATAACACCTTATAACAGAGGCGTTAATGATTTAACTGTTGCTCAAAACACTTTAGCTGCTGATTTTAAAGCTTTAAAAAAAGGATTAGAAGGTGTACCTAAAAACTTGCAGAAAAAAGCTTTTGGTGGTTTTACATTTGAAGATATAGTTAGAGTAAATGCTTGGACACAGCAGGGCATAGCAGTTGAAGGTTTATCTAAAAGAGACTTAAAAGAAATAAATAGTTTTGTTAAAGAAAATCCAGAAATAGAATTGTTTTCTAATCAATTAGTTAATATATCTAAAAGTAGTGGTTATCACTACCCAGGAAAGAACTGGATAGCCGGTACTATAACTACAGACATGAGAGAAGGTCTTAGAACTGAAGGTAGAACAAAGTACTTAGCTCAATGGAATGAAAATATAGATCAAGCCTTCTCTAATAAAAACTTAAATAAATTAGAAGCTGCTTTTGGTCCTAAGTATAGAGAAGCCTTAGAAGATTCTATTAGGAGAATGAAAACAGGTACTAATAGAGGTGCTGCTATGGGTAGAATAGAAGCTAGATTTTTAGATTATATTAACAATTCTATTGGTGGTGTAATGTTTTTGAATTCTAGATCAGCGATACTACAAACTATTTCTTCTTTAAATTTCATAGAGCTAACAGGTGATAACAACCTTTTAAACGCTGGAAAAGCTTTTGCTAATCAACCGCAGTATTGGTCTGATTTTATGACTTTAATGAATTCTGATTATTTAGTTGATAGACGTAATGGTTTAAAAATAAACGTAAGTGAATCTGAAATAGCGGAAGCTGCAAAGACAAGTACTAACAAAGCTAAAGCCGTTGTTGCAACATTGCTTAAAAAAGGTTTTGTATTAACTCAGATAGCTGATAGTTTTGCAATAGCCACTGGTGGTGCTAGCTACTATAGAAATAAAGTTAACTCTTATTTAAAGCAAGGATTAAGTGAAGTTGAAGCACAAGCTTTGGCTTTTGAAGATTTTAAAGCTAAATCTGAAGAATCTCAACAGTCTTCTGATCCTAGTAAAATATCTCAACAACAAGCTAGTACAGCTGGTAAAACTATATTAGCTTTTGCTAATACACCTAGTCAGTATTCAAGAATAATGAAAAAAGCTGCTTTAGACATAGTCAACGGTAGAGGTGATTGGAAAAACAATTTAGGTAAAATAGTTTACTATGGTGCTTTACAAAACATAATATTCACGACACTACAGTCTGCTTTATTTGCTATAGCTTTCAGTGACGATGAAGAAGACGAGTCTTTTTTAACTAAATACAAAGGAGCTAAAACTATAAACAGTATGACTGATAATATACTAAGAGGCTTAGGTATTGGAGGAGCAGTAGTATCAACATTAAAAAACATTGCTATTGATATTTATGACAGATCTCAAAAGTCAAGACCTGAGTATGCTGACGTTGCTTTTAAATTACTAGATGTTTCTCCTCCTGTAGATATTAAAATTAGCAAGTTTAGACAAGGTATGACTACTTGGGAATATGGTAGAAAAGATCCAGAAGCTAAAGATCCTTTCGATATAAACAATCCTGCTTATGAAGCAGCCGCAAAAGTAGTAGCTTCTACAACTAACATACCCGTTGATAGACTTTATCAAAAAGTTGAGAATGTTAAAGGAGCTTTAGATGATGAAAACGCAAATTGGAAAAGAATAGCTATGATTTTAGGGTGGCCTGAATGGCAACTAGACTCTAAAAAAGAAACTGAACAGAAAAGAAAAGAGGAAAAGAAAAAAAGAAAAGAAGCTAATACTAGAAGATATGCTTATAAACCAATGTTAGATGAAGAAGGTTATAAAAAACAAAAAATAAAAGAAGATACTGAAAAGTATTTTAAATTAAGAAAACCAGAACAAGTCAGAAAACTAGATAGTCTTGGTCTAACCCCTAGTGAGATAAGGTCTTTGAAATATGAAAAAGACAGAGTTAATAAACTTTTAGAATTAATGAAATAATGAAAATATCTGAGAACACAGAATTTAAAATTGATATAAAAACAGTAATAGGTATAATAATGTTAACAACAACCTTTGTTGGTATGTATTATTCATTACAAGATGATATAGCTGAAGCTAGGAATTTGCCACCTGTAGAAGTTAAAAGATTAGAATATGATTTAAAAGAGCAATGGAATCATTCTAATATACAAGATCTAAAAGAAAGAGTTGACATGACAGAGCAAATGAATGATATATTATCTGAAGAAATAAGAGTGCTTTCTACGTTGGTAAAAGATGGTACAAAGACTGATGGTAAGCTAGATGAATTAGCTAAACAAGTTTTAGCATTAAAATCAAAAAAACGTAAATAATGGGAAAGAAATTTAAACCTCATCCAATGTACAAAGACTGTAAAGTTAAAATGGCTTTTAAAAAAGAGGATCACGAAAAGCTTAAGGAAAAAGGATATGATCATAATAAATCTAAAGACTGTAAGAAATGATAGCTAAGAGAAGAAAAAAAAGAGGAGATACTTGTTGGAAAGGTTATGTTGCTAAAGGCAAGAAAAAATCACCAAGTGGTAAAAAAGATGAAAATGGTAAAGTTAAAATGGTCAACAACTGTGTTAAAAAGAAAAAATGACAAACGCTAGTTATGAAAAGTCAAATCGTAAAATGCGTTCTGATTATAAAAAAGAAACAGGTAAAACACTAGGCTCAAGACAGACAAGTGGTAAAGGAAAACGTAGAGTTTCTTTCGCTTGTAGATTTGCTGGTATGAAAGGACCTATGAAAAAACCTAATGGTAAACCAACTCGAAAAGCCATAGCATTAAAGAAATGGGGATTTGGAAGCGTTGCGGCAGCTAAGAAATTTTGTAATTCAAATAAAGAAAAATAACATGGCATTTAAATTAAGAACTAGTTACGATACTAAAGTAATGAACACCTCTGTTAGCCATGTTAACGAAGATCCAAATGTATTAGGTAGAACAACTCTATCTGGTAACATAACACTAAATAAAGATATACCTGTTGAAGAAGTAGATCCAGTTATAGATCACGAAATGGGTCATGCTGATGACGTTAAGTCAGGTGCTTTAGCATGGGACGATAACAATTTTTATTGGAATGGAAAAGCTTATAACAAACAAGAGTGGCAAGGAAAATTAAATGCTCCTTGGGAGAGAAAAGCGAATAAAAAAGCTGGAACTAATTACGGACGTTAGGAACAATAAAATACTGGGCACCATACCCAAAGTTCCTGTAACCAA
>TARA_R110000737_G_scaffold68684_1_pt1 | contig 22243 bp, 27 predicted proteins | sample TARA_R110000737 | Tara Oceans TARA_R110000737 (sample SAMEA4398027) | marine metagenome | biome: Polar Biome; feature: [SRF] surface water layer (ENVO:00010504); material: water (ENVO:00002006), including particulate matter (ENVO:01000060) such as... | depth 5 m | reverse complement strand
AGTACCCCGGCTGTGGACAATTGTATTGATAATATTTGAAGTTGACCTATAGCTTCATCGGCGCTGATCTCAATAGCAGCACCATTAATGACTTTGCCATTTTGTGGATATAAGGCAAAGTAAGCTAATAAATCAGCTATTTGTATCTCTGGGTCTTCTATTGCGTCTTCGGCTTTAACTCTTAATAAATCACCCGCCTTGGGGAACTGAAAGAAATAAATGTATCTTTCTTGGATTGCATCCTGGATGAACCTGTTTCTTCTACTACTATAATCATACCCGACACCATGTCTCTCTGATGTTTCAAATGATTCAGCATATGGATTAATAATTTTCTTTTGACGATCTGTGATGGACATAGTTTATTTAGTTTACGTGGTTATATTTGCTTCGAAAATCGAACTTTGCAAATGGGTTTTTGTCGCTATAATTCATCTTGTGGAACGAGAAATTTCTCTCCTGACAAGACAGGTTCATTATTTCTGCCGGCATACGTGACAAAAGAGATGTTAATTTAGCCGCACTAGCACCCGTAGGATCAGTAAGTGAACCAACTGATGCTAATATTAACTCTGTCTGGAAGGCAACTGATGAATGTACATCTTGAATTAATTCCAACAAGCTATCTAGAACCTTGACAAGGTTATCGCCCTTAACCATTGGTTGTAGATCTGAATCATCATTGCCGGCTATAATATCTACACCTTGAATATTGTCACCAATAAACAATCCCGATGCACCGTTGCGGGTGTCTGTACTTGTTACTAACTTTATTCCTTCTCTCCCGATAATTCGTACCGAGTCTGCCTTTATTGCAATTGCAGATCGATTTGTAAGATAGCCAACGTTTCCTTTTGCAAGACTAAAATATTCTTTTGAATCAATATCTTTTGCTCGCTCTGTTATATAAATTCTAGCAGAGTCAATTTCTGTGCTTTTATTGGTTACTACACGAGCACCTTTACTGTCTGTCTCCCTCTTTATAGGACCAGATAGACCAGCGATTATGTCGATACAGCTAACATTAGTATTTGGACCAGCACCCGTGCCAGAAGTAGGACTTCCAGGTCGATCTCTACCTAGGACAATTATTGAACCCTCTTTACTTGCAATTACATTTTCGGCTTCGGTTATGTTATAGGTTGGACTTGCACTCTTTGATGCTGTATTGTTTATACCTTTAGTGTCGCTAGTACTTGGCGGCAGGGATGCGGCAAGGGTCTTTGACTTACCAAGCAGTGCTTCTAGATCTGTTTTTTGAGTAGCCATTATCTGTTACTGATTCCTGCTCGAACTTCTGACATAGCTTTCCGTCCTTTTTCTTGCCTCTCGGCAGCAACATCTAAATAAAACCCTCTTCTAAAAAATTCTGTAACTGGGTCTTTTCTGTATTTAAAATTTTGAGCACCTAGAGTAAATCCGCCGTTCTCATTACCTAACACATATTCAAAATGCAAATGTGATCCGTCTCCTCCGTTTGAAGAGATAGATAAGCCACTGTTTCCACCTAGGCCGATTTGATGTCCTCTTTTTACTTCAGCACCTATGGGTACCGACCTACTCCTCCCACCATCATTATTTGCTCCAAGATGTCCATATAAAGTATAAAATACAGTCGGAGGATCGTCAGGGGTCATTGAGTATTTGGTATGTTCTAATACAATATAATTTCCATAACCACCTTCGTTAAATTGTGATTTTATTACTTTGCCGTCAAAAGCAGCCAATATTTGAGCATTCATTGATAGATCATAATCTGTCCCTGCATGAACTCTTCTAACAACTTCTCCTCGACGGTTTTGATAAGTTCTTAATTTTCCAAATTGAGAAGTAATAACTTCTCCTGTAGCTACTACAAACCTTGGAAAAACTAATTTCTTTGATTTTTTTGCTGCGGCGGCTGCTTGCTGTTTAACATCGAGACCTGCCCCTGAAACATTACCTACAATTAAACAAGGGTCGTTGATAATATTATTGGGATTTGAATCTTCAGGGAGTGGTGGTAATTTTATATTAGAACAGCGATTGATAATAGAATCACCTATATTATCAAGACCACCAACTTTTTTAATCACTGATGCTGATTCGAAGTAACTTGAATACGGCGTTTTATTATCCTTGAATAGGACTTCAACTAGGTCACCAGCTTTTAGAGTGGATACTGCCTCACCTTTAGCTAATTCATACTTCGCTAAAGGATGTATGTTAATGATCTTATTATTTTTGTCGCCAAGATTTGATTTTGGCTCTGGTAACCACTGATGCCTTCTATCACTTATGACCCTATATCTTATCAACTGAATATTGGAATCAGCGTCGTCTGGATTTCTTATTTGATATAAGGATTTTACATTTTCTTCTATCCTTAATACTTGTGCTGTTATAACAATTTTGCCGTCTGTTCTTTTGGCACTATGAAACTGACGGATCATATCCTTAAGACTACCAAACGGTGTTGATTTCTCAAGGTCCCATGCCTTATCTGTATAAGACTCTCTAATTGTTTCGTCTAGAAAGGTTGTTATATTTTCATCAGTATATAAAGTTTGATTAGCTTTAGGGGTTTGTTCAGACATCCTATTCCTCCTTTAAAATATCAAACAACTGATTCTTGTCATCATCTGTGAGGCCTGTTTGATTAGAGGCTAGATCTTTCTTATAAACCAAGGTAGCCAGCTTGACTAACTGTTCGTTACTTCTTTGCAGTGTTTCTACAAATTTGGCAGCAGTTGGACCGGAGTCTGAATACCGGTCTTTAGAAACGCTCATATACTCCTTTAAATTGTCTAGGAGTATTTCTGTCTCTTGTCTGTCCTTGTTAATGTTTTCAAGGGCTTGTTCTATTAATGAATTTAAATCTTTTTTCATACAGTAAATAGAATGCTAGGAAATTTCTCCTTCATTCCACTTCTTTTTAAAGGTTCTATATTTTTCCCGCATTTTATTAAGAGCACTTACAATCTGTTTAGTATTGAGATCTGTTATTTCTCTCATATACAAATATACTGCTTTCTTATTGAATATTTCTATTTGTTCTATGTTTTCCATTAAAGTGATAACAGCGTTAAGAACCTTTTCTTCGTTTAGCTTGAGTTTGAGATTCTGCCAGCTATTAATTTCAGTGAGAAGAGACATCCAAAATTCTCTCTCTTCAATCTCGGTCATCAAATTGCCGGTACCGCTGGAGGATACAGCTTCGACTTCTCTGACCATCTCATCATAGTTTACTTCACGGCGGTTCTTCTTTGTTTGTTTCTTTGCCTTGTGTGTAAACCAGTTTTTTGTTACTACTGAAAAGTATGAGAAAGCTTTCTTGTTTTTAGAAGGATCAAACTTACCTAGGATAGTCGTGAGCCAAATTTTACAGTCATCCTTGTGATATTCGATATTTTCAAGGGACGTAAATTTATAAGTATAAACAATTTTATTAACTAACTCGTCAAATGCAGGCTGAATATGTTCTACATAAAGCTTTGTCCTCTTAGCCAAGCTTTCAGTGTTACAATAATCTACAATTGCTTTTTCGGTTATTTCCGTAAAATAATATTTATTCTTGCTCTTTTTTCTAGGCATCAGGCTCTTCCTTGGTTAAATCTTCGTTAGCCGAAACATATTCTTGTATTTGATCAGCTATGCGATTAGTGTGTTCTAATAACGATTCCAGGGTAGGGTCGCCGTAAAAGGTGTCTTTACCATAAACATCATTAAGATGAGTTTCATATTCTGCGACAGAAGATAGCATTGACCTAGCTTCACCATTAGTCATTTCTAAATAATTAAGAAGTTTTCGGGTATACCAAACAAAAAGAATGTTAATAGCCACTGAAGAAACAAGGGAAATTATTAAAAGTGTTGTTATCATTTTTTAGTGTAAATCCGTTTTTCTTGTTTCTTTTTATAAGTCTCAAGTTCTTGCTGACCTTCTTCGATAGCTTGATTAACTTGATCACCCGTCTTCTCTTTATTATTATAACACTTTTTTGTTGCCTGTAAAACCCCAGACAAGTTTTTCTTAATGTTCTGGGATTTACACAGGGAACAAGCCACTTCTTTAGCATTATAGGAATGCCTTATATTTATTTGTTGCTTGCAGTCCAAGCAATCATAAACGTATAAAGGCACTATTCAGTAACCGTGTCTGCTGCAAAAGAAGGTGGATTAGTTACCACAACTTCATTGTCTTTGATTTCTAGGTTCCAGGATGATAGCAATTCTGTGATATCTGTTTGTTCGGTAAGACACTTCTGAAGAGTCATCAGTAGAGCGCCCACGGCTTGGTTTGATAGTTTCATTTTAATTCTCCTTTTTTGTTTTGAAATTATAAATCAAAAATTTGTTTTTTAACGGATTGTAATTTATTGCTTAGAAGCAAGCCTAATTCAGTTTCGGTGCTCATCGTTCTGTCCACGGAATTTTCTGTTTCCACAGGATTAACAGTTAGATTAAGCTCAAACTTTTCGTTTATATAACTGACTAACTCAAATTTATTTACTTTCCCCGAACACAAATGGGTTGTTCCATTTGTGTAAAGTTCTTCCTCAATAATGCTCTGGCAAATTTTAGCATATTGCTTAGTAGTTACACCATTCCAGTCGTGATTTGTAAAGCCATTTACACTCTTTCCTTTCATAGATTTAACCCAAGCAATTAGACTAGCGTCCTTATGAATTTCTTCTCCAATGATGCTTGTACGGATAACCATACAATTGTGCGGCTCGCCTAATGATTTAGTTTTTCCATAGAAATCCAAACAATCGTGATTTGATGTTTCAGAATAATCACCGTCTTGTCCCGAGAATACACAATCAGTCGTGATATGAATCAATTTCTTATTAGTCTTACTACAATAATCAGCTAATTCACGAGGGTACAAAGAATTTAGATATATACTTGCCTGGGGATTTACGTCAATAAAAGGCTTTATGACCCCTATGCAATTAATTATATAATCACAGTCAAATGGCAATTCCACCCCATTGTCAATAGGGTCATAGAAAAATTTGTTATCACCGAACGAAACTTCTTCGTTCCTAAAACTTGTGAAAATTTCGTGTTCAGTATTGGAAAAGTGTTTAGCAACAGCATTCCCTAACATTCCTGTACTACCCAATATTGCTATTTTTACCATTTTATGCGTCCAATCATAATATCTTTAAGCATTACCCAATCACAAGCTTTAGCCCAAATAGGTCTAGAAAATGCTGCGGGCTTGTTTTTTTCAAAAAAGAAGTGACCACTCCAGGCGAATGGATAAACGATGAAGGGGGTTAGAATAATCATAAAGTATAAACCCATCCCTATACACAGGGCAATATAACTTAATGTGGCAAGCTGTCCTAATACGTGTAATCGTCGAGTCCACTTATTCTGATGTAGGGTCAGGTAATGCTCGTAATATTCCGTAAAAGTCATCGATAATCATCTTCCCAAATGTTCCATTTATCCCAGTCAAACCTAATATCATCGCCGTGGCTTTCTTTTATTGTAGATGTAGAGAAGAACATAATAATTGTGTCTTCTTCTAAATTTTTAAAACCATTAGCATACCCAGGTGGAATATATAAAATAGAGGGACTCTGGGACGATAGGGTAAATTTATTAATTTCTTCCGTCTCCATATTAACTGCCCCAACAAGTGCAGTTCCCTTTGCTACATAAACATATTTTCCTTCTTTCTCATGACCGTGCCAAGCTCTAATATATCCCTGTGTATGGTTTTCTACTTGATAAAACCTCTTCACATCAGAGAAATCAAAATCATTTACAAATCTAAGGAACCCTCGGTCGTCAGCAAATACTCCACCTGGTATTTCATTCATTATTATGTAGCATCCTTATGTAAGCAGCATTTGAATAGGTCGCATCAGCAGTATCTCGAATTCTACCCTCAAGGATAAGACTTGATATTTGTTCTACGCCATCTGCTAAAGTATAGCTCGGATTCCAACCAGTGTTAATATATTTATCATTTTTAACTTTATAGTTTCTCAAGTCTTCAAATTTCATATCAACATATTTTACTTTACATTCGGGGATTACCTTTTTAATTTCATCAACTATACCGTCAATCTTAAAGTTTTGATATGAGAGATTATATATCCCACTAATATTATTATTTAATCCGTGAAGGATGGCTGTAGAAACATCTCTAACATGTAAAAGAGGACGCCACTGATCTCCTCCAAACACTGTTAGTTCTTCTCCTTTGGCGGCTCGCATAGATAAAATATTAGCAACCAAATCTAACCTCATTCGGGAGTGGCGATCGCCAAGACCAAATAAAGTACCAAGACGGAAAACCAAAGAATCAGGTCGGTGTTCTAATACATATTTTTCAGCCTCTAGTTTAGTCGCCGCATAAAGAGATAAAGGGTTTGGTTCAGCGGTTTCGTCAATCAAATTATTGTTGACACCATATACCGAACAGGTAGATGGGAATATAATCTTTCCTTTATAATTATCGACAAGCCAGAGAAATGAATCAACATTGACCACTTTAGTGAGCGAAGGATTTACCTGACAAGCGCCGTCGCCAACCATACCCGCTAACCAAACCACTACATCATATTCGTGAACTATTTTATTCAATTTGGAGGAATCTCTTATATCTCCCTTTATGAAACTACACTCTTTCAGGAAGCGATCCTCAAATAACAAGCTATCATATATTGTAACTCCATGCCCATTTTCAGACAAGTGGTCTGTCAAGAACCCGCCAATATATCCTGCGCCGCCTACAACTAAAATATTCAAACCTCATCTCCGTATTTTTTTACCTCGGCGTTGAAGCCGCCAGTAGAATTGCCGCTTTGAAGGTGTGCAATCATAGATAACATCTTTTCATCTATACACCGTTTAAGTCTAGATCTTTCTTTTACCAACTTTACATCTTCTACTGATGCCCAGGAACAAAAATCCTTATCTTCTTGCCGTCGCATAACTTCATCCTTTAGAGTATATAACTTAAAATTGACAATAGATAGCCGGTCCACAATTTCTCCAAAGCTTAATAATTCCTCGAAGGGATTACCTAACTCATATGACCCATCGTATTTATCAATGGATTGTTTTATCAAATTATTGATTAAGTTATCCATCTTTTTTCTCCAGCCACTCTATTACTTCTTTTATGCTTTCTTCCAAAGTAACAGATGCTTCAAACCCCAATACCTCTCTTGCTTTTGTAGTATCGGGAATTCTTCTCTGAACATCATAAACATAAGGATCATCACTGACAACGTTAAACGGCTCATCAGGGTTGAGAATAGCCCACACGATCTTAGATAACTCCAATACAGTGGTAGCTACCGGAGTAGAAATGTTGAAATCTTCGTTATTGGCTGCTGTTGACTCGGTGGCGAGTCTAACCCCTCTGGCGATGTCTAAGCCGTTAGTATAACACCTGACTTGTTCGCCTGAACCTAAAATGTGTAAAGGGTTTTGTCCTTTTTTAATCTTGTTTATAATATCTGGTAAGACATGGCTGAGCATCATTTTTATATTCCCTGATTTTACCTCATGTTCTCCAATAGCGTCCTCTTCGCCGATGCCCACACAATTAAATGGTCTAATAATTGTATAAGGAAGATTATATTGTTCCAGCGCTCCCTTACAAAAATATTCTACTGCTAATTTTTGGAACCCGTAAGTGCTCATAGGGGGCGGGCAAGTAAGAACTTCCTCTTCGGGCGTTGGGTAGAGCGTTGTATTTTCATACACCATGCTACTAGAAAGAACTGTTATTTTCTTTAAATTGTGGTTCTTGTATAAGACAAGCGCAAGATCGAAAGTAGATGCCAATATCCTCTCATTAGTCGCCAACAGATCATAGGCATATTTATGAAAATATGAAATACCTCCAATCATTGCAGCGCCGGCGATCAAATGGTCAATATCCCTAATTTCCTCAGGAATATTGTTAGGATCAAAATTTATAACATCCATTTCTAGAAGTGAGAAATTAGGATGGTCATCTTGAGGTCTTGTCACTGGACCGTATTTGGAAAAATTATCTACTCCAACAACTTGATATCCCTTGGAAAGGAATTCTTGGCATAAATAAGAACCTATAAAACCTTGACTGCCTGTTATTAAAATTTTCTTCATTTTATCTCCCTGGGCGACCTGATAGTGCATGATATATCACGCCGTCATTATATGAGTAAGCTATATGTGGGTCAGCATAGTTTAACCTGCCGACGGCAGCAGACCAAGAAATTTTCTCCTGATCCAAACACTTTTTCAATTCGTCGCCCAGACATTGTTCAGAAGTATATGGATTAGAAATAATAGTGTTCCTAAAGGCTGAATGTTTTTTTGCGAAATGTCCCTCAATAAAAAATAAACAGCAAGCAAAATCAGTAATATCATCTGATTGGAGTCTTCCTTCCGGAATAAATTCTCCATCTTCTCCTGTCGCATGAAAACGTTGACCTATGGCCTGGGATATAATTGCTTTCCTGTTATGTATTTTTATATCTCCAAACCTGCGAGCAAAAGAAGTGGAATCAGTCATAAGAGTGTCTGCGGTTAGAGCTACAACACAATCAAAATTATTTCCACTATCATACAAATCTGAAAAGCCTTTATTTAAATTGCGGACGATACAGGCGGAGGCTAATGTGTGGGCATCAAAATTTTTGTCTAGTGCCAAGTTTGGCAAAATATAATACTTGTCAACTAGATTAATAATTTTTTCCAAAGAGGCGGTTTTATTATTATCATCGGAGTGGACAACACAGATATAAGCTTGGTGGCAATTCTCCCTAATTTCTTGTATAGAGGATAGAACCAATTCATGTTCATCAAACATTGTGATTACGATACCGAATTTCATAGAAATATAATCTCACCGTTTATATTTTCTAGTATATCTTTTTTTATTTCATCTGTATAGGCACCCATGTGACAAATTACATATGCCTGATGGTCTGATAATATTTTTGGGGAATGAACATTTAAATTTGTGCCGTATAATTTTTTACCGATTTTCTCTTCAGCATTATCCAGTATTCCTGTTATATTTGACTCTTCAACTCCCATAGATAAAAGTAGTTGAGCCGGGAAATGAGCACCATATAAATAAACTGGTTTTTTTACATTTGTAATTTTTTGATTGAGGTCTTTGGCTATAAAAGACAATTTATCTAACACTTCTATCACTCTATCACATATTTCTAAACCATGTTTATCATTTCTTTTGGTAATCCCAGTAATTTTAGACTTGGAACAAGATAAAAACAATGAGTGGTTTTTATAATTTTTGCATTCCTCTATGATAAAGCCTGCTTTATATAATATGGAAGTGAGAACCTCAATATCCAAATAATAAGTGTGTTCAAAGTGCAATCCGGCGGGGGGAAGACTGCCCTGGTCCAATAAATATTTCATATCGGGGATAGAGATGATGAGACGACCATCTGGGGTTAATATATTTTTTATTTGAGCCAGAGTATCAACTGGGTTATATAAGTGCTCAAATACATGTGAAAGAACAACGGTATCATATAATTTATTGTTCGGCTGGTAGTTATCAAACCACATTTTTTCGTATCGCACCTGAGGAGGGGGAGGAACGGTGGTGTCGGGATTGGGCTCTATAATCACCCACTCGTAATAGCTAGATTTCTGAGCACACACTAAAGCTGTTTTAGCTGAGGGGTCTCCGATCTCCAGGATTTTATCACAGTTAGAATTCTTTATTATAAAAGAACCTAATTGCTCAAAATGTTGAGTCCAAGTTTCGCCAATTATTCCTACATTGTGGTTAGATTGATATAATATTTCAAGAGGTATCAGTTCACCAAGCTGTAAAGATGAACAATTATCGCATCTCATGTACCTAAGATTGCCCAGGTTGAAAGAGGCTTTTCCATCATAAACCCCCATATAGGCAGGGAAATCTTTAATTTCTTTTAGCTGAGTGAGTTTTTGAGATTTACAAATTACACAGGCAACCCTCTTGATATTTATACCTCTTTGACGAAGGCGGAAGAAATGTAATACTTTATCAACAATTGTCATTTTTCACATATACCTTTAAATCTTCGGGCGTCCCAATACCCCACATTTTATGAACATAAAAAGGTATTAGAGTTTTACCATCTTCAATTAGTTCGTTATAAACAGGAGCTATATAAAACTCATTGTTTACTCGGACATCTTTTTCTATCATTTGTTCCGCATATTTGACGAAATCAGAACCTTTTCTATACCAGTAAATTCCACAAGTTGCAATATCTGATATTGGTTTTTTCTCTGCCACCTCAGTTATAAAACCTCGTGCATTTGTTTTAACGAACGACCATTTGGGATGGACGGCGTTGAAAGTAAATACAATTGCATCCACATCAAGCATACTACGAAACGTTCTAAAATTTTCAGGTTCATACTCAATGATTTGATCTGAATTAGCTATAAGAAGATCATCGTCGTTGTTTATTAGGTCTTTCGCCAAAAGCGCAGTACACGCCGCCCCTTCGGTTAATTCATCAACTATAACATAATTAAACTTTCCATTAGTTATTCTCTTTAAGGTATGTAATAAACCATCATATTTTTCCATATGCTCTTTGCGGACTAGAAAAATATATTCGCAATCAAAATCTAAATTTTCAACGACTGATTGTATCATCGGTTTTCCGTTGACGTCTATCAACGGCTTTGGAAGGGTATATCCTTCTTTTTGAAATCTACTACCCTCACCCGCCATCGGTATTAAAATTTTCATCTATAAACCTTTCTAAAGAGTCCTTATTGACTTGTATAGCGTTTCTGACTCTCATAACTTTGGCTCCCGAGGCGTTAGCAGCGGCGATACCCTTGAGCGAGTCTTCCACTATCATACAATCGTTTGGCAAGAAATTATAATTTTCTATTATTTTTATATATCCTTCGGGATCTGGTTTAGGATTGTTTACATCCTCATTTGATATTATAATGTCAAAAAAATCTTTTATTCCTGAACCTGTAAGCATGAAATTTGTGGTTTTTCTGATGCTATTAGTGCAACAAGCAACTTTACAACCTCGGCTCTTTAGCCACTTCAGGAGGTTAATCTTCCCACTATCTATAACTATATTTTCCTGTATTAGATCTATGGTAAACTCTTGTTTTAAATTGTGTATCTGGGGGTTATCTTCTGGTCTTACACGACCTTCTAAATTAAGCATTTTAAGTTTGGTCGCTGTAGGTAGTCCATTATACTTTTCAATATGTTCTTTCTCCCCTATGATATATCCAGATACCTGTTTTAAGGCCTTGTTGAGGGCAATACGGTGCCATTCACACGCATCAACTAGAACGCCGTCTAAATCAAATATTACTATTGTAGGTCTTATTATACTTTGCAATCTCATCACTACATACTCCTGCGCATTGACTTATTTTAGTACTGGTTATTTTAGGTAATACACATATGGATAAATCAGTTAAAGGCTCGCCAGGAAAAGTCCAAATATACCCTTGCGATGTTAAAGTAATTTTATCGTTTTCGTGCCAAAAACAATGTGCCCCTATTCTTAACATTTCCCTCATTGCTTCAATATTTTTAGCATGGCACCATATGTTTGGATCTAAAAGAAATTCTCCACTAATAGAATATTGAGGATTATCATGACCTAAAAACCATAGATGGTTATAACTCCAAACATCTACCTCTACATTATATCCGGCAGCAATAGCTTCCAGAACATATGTTGGATTGTTTTCTAGATTTTCGTCTTTCCCGTTTTGATTACCCCGGTGAGAGATTAATCTCATTCCTCTCTCATCCCATCAAAAACTGTCACCTCATATCTGGAGTTTTCATCCAATAGGTTCTGGAAGAATTTAACATCCAGACCTTTTCTTAAACATAGGGCGTTTATAGCTTTAGTGTCTTTTGGTAAACACATGCCTCCGAAGCCTCTGAATTTGTTATTACAGTCCAGATAAATATCTTCTATATGCTCTCTCAGGATAGCTGCATTTTTTACCTGGGTATAGTCAGCGCCTACTGATTTGCATACTTCGTAAAAACTATTAGCAAATGTTATGAGGGTTGCGTTATAAATATTATTGAAATATTTACTCAATTCCGCCTCAGTTGGGGATAATTTCTTGAAAGTGTCCGGCAAGCTTCCGTGGGCCTCTAATATCTTTTCGTAAACCAATTGGTTTTCTGTGCCGATGATACATACATCATGATTTTCAATAAAATCCACTGATGCACAACGCTCTCTTAAGAATTCAGGGACAAAGCAAATTTTATTATTACTATATTGTTTTATTAAATTTTGTGTAGTCCCCGGAGCCACTGTAGACTTGATGGCAATAATTCCGGTAAATTCTAATAGATGTAAATCATCTATAACTTTGGCTACAATTTTAACATCACACTCGCCATCAGCACCAGAGGGTGTAGGGAGACATAAAAAGCATATTTCGGTGTTTAACACATCTTTTAAAGATGTATTGAGGCGAATATCATGACAGGCCAATTGGTGTCCTATTTTCTCAAAACCATACTTAACAGCCTCGCCGACAACTCCTATCCCTACTATTCCAATTTTCATATGATAATCCCCTTATTATTGAATTTCAATTGATTCGCCCCTTACAAAGTGGTATGTGATACAATCTCTTGTAATATAAGATTTATAACCTGCACATTGTAAACGATCATGTATAACTACATCGCCAGTTACATTGTTCTCTATAATCGGGAGAGGACCATATGTTTCCCAGTCGGATCTCTTCATCATCCAAGAACATCCGTCAGTTCGGTTTATCTGCCCCAAAGTAGAGAAAAAAGGCGTTGGTTTACCCCAGATATTTACTGAATCCTCTATAGATAGTAAAGAAGAGGTGGATTCATCTTTGAGACGAGTGCATAAAATTTTAAATTCTTTATAATCAAAGTCTTCAAACGTAGTTCCAAGATTAGCCATTATATGCCTACTCTGTAGGTTTCGTGCTTCATTTTCTACTGTATTCGCCTGGAATACAATTTTCTCATTCTTCCGCTCTAGTCCCTCATTATATAAAGAAATAAAAGAATCTTTTGAAAATACCTGGTCTGAACCACCCCTGAAAACATAACCGTCTAATGCGTGTTGATACCCCAGATTCCAACACGCATATAGGTTTTGTATAAAAATATTATTGGGCTCTGGATATTCCACAATTTCAGCGCCATATTTCTTACAAATTTCTGTTATTTTATTTGTTGTTTCTACAGGTATTGAGGAATTAGTATAAACGATTACAAGGAGCTTCTTTTTGCAAGTCAGTTTATTAAAGCCAGCATATTCAGTTATATTATGTAAATGACCTTCCAATAAAATTGGATCCTTGCCTATAATTGTATAATAAGTGAAATTCATTTTATTACTTTCAGTTGGTGTGTTACGTCCGGTCCGTTAGGATAATTAGGGATACTTTTTGATGTGACTGAAAAGTTTATGTCATCCCATCCATATATTTTACCATTTTCAAATAAAGGCTTCTCTCTATCAAAAAAATCAAATGTTCTGGTCGTAAGGGGCATCTTATGAGTGGGATCTGTCCAATAATTATCTGATCCTGCATAAGGGGAAATAATAGCAATCACTGCACCAGGCTTTGAAACTCTATACATCTCTCTTACAATTTTTATAAAGTTTTGAGGCTCAAAATGTTCAAAAATATGTTGAAACAACATTTGGTCAGCGCTAGAGTCCTCTAGGGGCCAAGGCGTTTCTTCTATATCAAATTTTTTATCACAACGGCAACTACCATTATCTACATTTACCCAACCATCTTTATAATCATTCCCACAACCAAAATTGATATTCATGATATCTCCTTTATTTTTAAAACTGTATCTAATAATTTCTTAGCATAAAATTTGTAATTATATTTTGCCACTCTTTCTCTTCTTCTTTTTGATGGTAGTTGGATTTCATTCAAAATTTCTGCTAGTTGTTTTTTATTTCCCGGTGAGAATAAATAATCAACCCTAATATCATTTCCCATCCACCCCACATGTGAACTTATTACTGGTATTCCTTTAGCATAAGCTTCAAAGATTGCCATTGGACCGCCCTCCCAGAGAGATGGGACCAACAAATAATCTATTTTATTATACAAGGAAGGATAATTTTCGTAATCTTCGTTGATTATGTGTTCTGCCTCAATGCCTTCTTGGGCATATATATCTGATATCTCTTCCCAGTCTTTTCCTACAAATAGAAATTTATATTCTTTTGTAATTGGGTGACTTGCCATATCTTTCATAAAGAAGTGACCCTTACCCTCGTGACCACCTCGTTGAAATATGCCTAGTGTTGGCTTTTTTAAACCAAATGAAGTTGGGATTTCCCCCGGCAAGACAATACTCATTTGATTCTCTGGGTAATAATCTTTAAAAATATTATAATATCGTAATCCATGGTGAAAAATATAATTTAATGACAGCCATTTTTGTTGTAGGTGACGAGGACTGTCTTCATGTAGGTGGGTAAAATATCCAATATCAATAGTTGAGGTTGGCCCTGAATAACAATTTCCTACATCAATATAAAAATTTGAATCAACATCTTCTCGGGGTGATTGACCCAAGCTTACATCACAAATCAGAGACAGTTCAGCCGCTATTCTTTCGGCAATTTTTTGAAGTATCCAACCGCTATCTACAGTTACTAGATGGATTTTAGTCATTTTTTATTTTTTCCAACAAACAAGGGTCAATATCATTCTTTATATTAAACCATCCTGGTAAAAGATCATCTGACAATCTCATTACTTTGAGAGTTTTTTCATCTAGAAGTCGGTCCAGGGACCAACCACTTTGACCCCTATTTTTATAAATATGATATCTGGTTGTTATTTGTTCGTCGGTGGAAAATCCACGATGAATAAGACTTAGGTTTTGTACTCTGCCTACATTATTCATTCCATCAGGGAACTGGTTTTGGTGCAACCCGGCTGTTCTTGGGAAAGAAATATTACCATTATTTTTCCAAAAAGCTAATACTCCATTGTTGTGTAGCCAGTGATATTCATTATCTATTCTATAATGAACATCACTTCGCCATAGATTATAATGCCCGAGGCTAAGACCATCTAATTCTCTTTCATCTGCTTTCTTTAATAAATATTCAATAGAAGTGCGATTTGCACCAGACTCTAAAATAGTGTCCCCATCCATCCAAAATATCCAATCTGTGTCTGGGTGCTCTTTTAGTAAAGTTTCTAAAAGAAGGGACTTACACTTTATTTCATTTTCAAAATTATTAGTATCAGATTGGATTACTCTAACATTTGGGTACTTTTTATAATATTCTTTACTGCCGTCTTCAGAATTTTGGTCATAGATATAAATATAATCACAAAATCTCATTGAAGTAAACCAATTTTCTAAATTGCCTTTTTCTAATTCATTATGTAATTGGCAAAACCCTACAATTTTCATATTTTATCTCTTAGAATTCTTACAATTTGTTCAGATGTGTCGCCCGTGCCAAGCCAGCTATATTTATTGTTTTCAGAAAATGAGGGACTTATTGCCCATTCTATATGGTTATCCCAATCCTGTTTATTATCTAGAATTAACATTTTGCTACAACCATTTGTTACAGATTCAGGTCGTTCGGTAAATTCACGAGGAACTATTACAGGTATATTCAATAATGCTGGTTCTTCCTGTGCCGTGCCGCTATCACTTATTATAAAATAACTATCCTGCATAAATTTTATAAAATCTTTATATCCCATAAGCGGGATAAGTTCTATGTTTCCTAAATCTAAATTATTGTCTTGAATTATTTTAGTTGTTCTACCAAAATTTAACATTTTTATATCTTTGCCAGTTTTTTTGTGGGCTAAATTGGCAAAATTAATAATGCTCTTCATCCGAGAAAGATACTTAAAATTTTCTGGTCTGTGAATGTCTAATAGTATATGACTCTTCTGTCCTTTATATTCTAAATTAGCAATATTGTGAAGAGGTTCTATAATAGTATTTCCTACTACAAATATTTTGTCAGATGCTATTCCTTCTTTGAGCGCCTTTTGTTTATAATTGTTGTGGTATACGAACAAAAAATTACTTACATGATCACACACTTTTCTATTGATTTCTTCCAACATTCTTTCATCATAGCTTCGCATGCCAGCCTCAATGTGACCAATTTTATATCCCTCTTTTTTCAGTGGAACAGAAGAGAGAACAGAATTACTATCCCCTAAGAATAAAATGACATCTGGTGTTATTTCATAATCTTTAAATAAATTTATAATAGCAGGGCCTAAGCTCGCTTGCTGCTCATAGTGAGATTTACCTGGACCACCTATAGAAAGATTGTAATCAGGTTTTCTGATAGAAAGATCATCAAAGAAAATATCAGATAATAGTTTATCATAATGTTGGCCAGTATGAATAAGAATGTGGTTACACCATTCCGCTTCATCTAATTTTTTGAAGATTCCCGACATTCTAATAAAATCTGGGCGTATCCCAGTAATAGTAACAATATTTTTCATAGTTTATTATAACCTATACCTATGATAATTTAAATCTATTAGATCCCAAACTCTCTTGTTGGCTTCCGCTACACAATTCCGATTTTCCATAGACAGAGAATCTGTGGGATTCTTATGTGTGCCTAGACATTCGTCTATATATCCTACTTTAGATTTTAGACCCATAACAACTGACATATAATAATCTTCGCCTGGAATAGTTAGAAACTCTTCACACTCGTCCTTAAGCCTAGTGGTAAACATAAAATTAACCCCTTGGTAACATTGTTCTCTGTTGATCTTAATCCAGTCATTAACAACATATGATTGCCCCGAAGGTTTGTTGTCGTGCGGTGACTGGAGGTTTATATGCTTAAACCCAAATTCACCGTCGGGAACATAAGCCCTAATAATTCGATTAAAATACTCAGATCTATATGCAGAAAATGCATACTCGACATGTCGATTATCCTTAAGAAAAGTAACCATTTTTTCAATCATATTAGGATTTTTACGATCGTCAGATGAAAACCAAGTTGAAAACTCACCTGTTATTTTTTCAAAACCATAATTTAAAGCGTCTCCAGTGCCGCCATTTTCTTTATTAAAATATGAAAAATTACTATATTTGGTGCAGTATTCTTTTAAGATCTCTTCTGTGTTATCTATGGATCCATCATTGACTATTATAACCTCTATTTTATCATAGGTCTGATTAACAATATCATCAAGACTTTCTCGGAGGTATTCTGCATCATTATATGTTGGAACAACAATTGAAACAAAATCTTTTTTAATCTTACGAGGGGTAGCCTCTTCACCAAATTCAAAAAGATCCTCAAAAACACTTACAACCTCTTTTCGAGCACTGTTCATCTTCTTGATTATATCAGTAGGAGTATCTGAGAACCATTCTTCGTATGAGCATCCTATTAATTTGTTGGTAATTAATTTGCATCCAACCATTTTTGCTTCAACTGCCAATCTAGAAAAGGACTCAGGTACTTTTGGCAAGTAAACAATCTTCTCATATTTGGCCATCTCTTTGGCTAACCCAAGAGGGCTTTCGGAAGAAATTAAAGTATATGCTAAATTATTACTTTTGCAAAAAAGCTCCGCACCGTGCTGATTTTTGATCGGATTGTCTGATTTAATAATGGCAATCCCTTGCTTGTTTGTTATATCAACTTTAGAAATATTATCTAAAAATTCCTGACTCCAGAGGCTATATCCTAAATTTAGAATATTGTCAATCTTCAGATTTTTTTCTACGATTTCTTGGTGATGCTTACATTGACATATAACCTTAGAAGAATTTTCGTAGAAAAGTTTATTAGTTATAATATTATCAGGGACTAAAAAGTCTTTATACTTTCCCGGATTCCTTTCCGGTGCATATTTATGATCATGTTCATAAATGATATAATTATAATTTTCTTTTATAAGCTCTTGTTTGATTTTTTCTGACAAGAGATAAAAATTACCCACTATAATTGGAAAGTGTTTATTCTTTTTTAAAGTACTCAAAGACAGTGTAGTAGATTTCTCTTTTTGGACCCCGTAGCCTTTGTCTTTTAATATATTAATGAGATTTTCATTCACACACTCAGCACCACCATTTGGAACCTGTTCTTTATAAAAATCTGCAATAAATATTATTTTTTTCTTCATTACATTTCTACCACTTCATTGATAATATCAGATTGCCATATGGCATCTTGTAGTAGTTTTAGTAGACTGTTCTTATATTTATTCTTTATCTCATTAATTGAATAATTGTTCTCTAAGTGTTGACGTAAATTATTACTGTCTCCAAGAAAAGAATGAGAATTTTTTCTAATAAATCTGATATTTTTTCGGAATGATTCTTCTCGTGGGTATGCCCAAATGCACCCTTCAGATATTAATCCAGGCATAAGATGAGATGTATGTACTGGTTTAAGATCATAACCTACTTTTAAGAAATGACTTTTATATTTTGTCTTCCCTGTTCGAGATTTGGATGGAGCACGAAGGAAATCAAGATGACCAGACCAATTTGTAGCTACAACTGGAATCCCACTACAGGCCGCATTAAACAACGGAATACCAAATCCCTCTCCATGTGTCGCAGTAACATAACAATCAATATATTTAGGATTATATAAGGAAAGCATTTCTTGTTCTGTGAAACTTCCATGCATAAAGTAAACTTTGCACTGTCGTTTTTTAGAGACGGAGTTCAATATTGCATTTATTCTATTTTTTGTTCCGTAAAAATCGAGAGTGCTATTGTTCTGCATATGAGATTTTATAACTAATCCAACATCAGCATCGTTTTTAAATTCTTCTACAAACCACCTCAGCATATTATCAAAGTTTTTTCTAGGAGCCATTTGGAAAACGGATAAGAAATTAAAACTAGTAGTGATATCTAAATCACCATATATATCTATAGGCTTTATTGTATCATCGTATCCAAATGGGATAATTGTAATAGGTGTAGAAATACCTGTACCGTTATTATCTTTAGTGTTTTTAAGATTCTTTTTTGCGTGTTCGGAAACAACAATGATTTGTTTCATCATATTACATTTAGAGACCCACTCTGGAGGAGCATATGTTGTTTCTAAAGCTGCGGTTACACCTATATCATTCTCGGACATTTGTTGAAATTCATTAGGTGGTCTCACTTGGTAAGTACAATCAAATAGACCTGCAATATTTATTTTTCCTTCGGCATCCCGCCTAGTATTAAATACCTGTGCTGTCTTATTCATTAATCTTTGATATTTTTCAAGATATTTAGAACTTCTAGTCGAAGCTGCCCATTGAGTATTCTGAACATATAAATCTATAGTATCTTCCATCTCAATTAGAGAATCTAGGAGAGTTCTTGCGTGTTCACTATATCCTGATAAATTGCACACTGGTCCTACCAGTAACACTCTTGGCTTGTTAATCATAATATTTCTACCCTAATATTTTTGTAATTTTTTCTTGTTTCCCAGGATCCGTGATTCTCGTGGATGCTGGTCATAATATCAACCCACTGTTTATTGAACGCCTCAAAGCTGTAATTCTGTTGAACGTGCTCTTGTCCTAGTTCACCAAGCTTCTGACGTTGCTCGGGAGTCTTTTGGTACATCTCTAACAGGGCATTTAAAAAGTCCTCTTTTGAAATACGATCTTCGTAAATATAGGGAACGTTTTGGGAGCCGATAACTGCCTTTGATGATGGTTGGATGCCAATGCCGAACCAACGTTCCCCATCTGTGACTTGCTCTTGTAAGCCGCCAGTCATATTAACAATGATCGGGGTTCCACAGGATAGCGACTCAAGAGTAGCTAGGCCAAACCCTTCGGCATCCGAAATGTTAACAGTACAGTCAGCAATGTTATAAAGCATACTCATTTGTTCTGATGGTAGTTTATTAGTTGATAATACTACCTCACCCTCACTAAACCCAAGTTCTTCAATCAAATACTGAAGTGGTTGCCCATGGGGGTCGTTAGGATCAGTATGAAGGAATAGGCAAACTTTATCTTTATCAACTTCTGGGAGTTCTAGGAAATCCCTGAACCAATACAGTAAACTCCCTGTTTGCTTTCTTCTGGCATTACGGTTATTCCAGAAAAATACGAATCTGTCTCTCAAGGGTGGATTATTATTTAAGACAGTTTTAATTTCTTCCGTCGATTTCTTATTGAAGATTTTAGAATCTACTGCGTGAGGTACGTAGTGTTCTTCAACTTGCGGAGCCACAGTGCGAACAATGTCGCTAGTAACCTTTGAAATAGAAGCAATAACATCATTCGATTCATAGTATCGCTGATTAAATTTGGGATAAGGATAATTGTCCCAAACATGATAATAAATCATTGGAACATTCTCACGGATAGAGTCGTCAATAGCCCACAGCCACTCATAAAAACGAGGGTCCGTCATAAAATAAAGGATATCTGGTTTTCTATCATCAATAAAAGCATTAACAATTTGAGCATTCCCATACCCATCAATTGGGTATATTTCCCAATCATCACCATACTGTTCCACTTTTTTTGGTGTATAGTCTTGGTGCTTAACTGCACCTCCAAGTGAGATGACCTTAAACTTGCCTGTTTGAAGTAGTGCCTCAATAACATACTTTGTTTGAATACCTACACCAGATGGTAGTAGTGGATGATCACTAATTGTTAATACTGTTATCTTTTTATCCAAGATTATTTCCTCATTTACAATGTTCTGTCCTGTAGAATTCACAAGCACCTGGTCGCTGCTTACAATTAACACAGGAATTTCTATTCTTTATATAACGCTCATTTGTGATATTGTAAAGGGCAGTTGTTAAAGTTTTCATTGCATCTTGTGTTCTTTTTTTAGCTGCCGTGACTCTCACAAATTCTACTTTACTCCCTGGTTTGGCTGTTCGTTTCAATAAAACGAAATGACACTCCAAGTCCTTCGGCTCAACATCATACTTTTGAGCATAAAAATGCTTGTAAAATACCAACTGATAGGCTAGGGTTGTATCACTTTTCTTCTCACGTTTCCAACCCCAAGAGCAAGTCTTCCAATCAATAAGGTGCACTTTTTTATCTTTGTTGGACATTACCACCAAATCGATGAAGCCTTTAAACTTCTTTTCAGCATCAGTGAATTCTGGAATTGGTTCGTATAATTTTTCTTCTGCTGCGAGCACATGCCAGTCTTCACCGAGCTTGCCGAACTTATCTACTAGTGTGCGGTAAAGATCAGGAATAATTTCAATCCCCTTGTCCATCCACTCACGTAGGTTAAAATCGTTATTAGCTCTCTGTTGTTCTTCGACAGGAAGTGCTTTGAGTTCCTTTACAAACTCTTTTTTGAGCAGAGTAATAATCTTTTCGGAAGATTTATACTGTTCAGTTTTAGTGAGAGTTTCTTCACAAAGGGTATGTAAAGCTTTTCCAAAGGCAGTATGTATGTTGCCCTGAAACTGCTTGACCTTATCTATGTATGTAAGTTTGTGGTAGTATGGGCAAATGCTCCAATTCTTCCACTCCGAATAGGAAATGTGTTTTCCAACCAAAATATATACACCTTATATTATTTAAGGTATTATAGCAGACTTTCTATCCTGTTGTATAGGGCTGGACTTAAAGATTTTAATATTTCTTTATTGCCCATAAAATATGCCTCAAAGCCTGTGGCGAAATACTCACGAAGTGATACTGATGAGTATGGTCTAACAAACAGACCTGCGGTCATCATACGGAGAGGTGCCTTACCTACACGTTTATACAGGAAAATATCAAACTCGGGATCGTACTTGAGATTTTTAAAATCGTACTCTTTTGTCCAGTAGCCCTCGGAGCGTAGTTCGAACTCTAGTTGGGCTCGTTTCTTAATAAATTCTTTCTTTATTTTTTCGTCCCCGTAAATTTCTTCTGGATAGAGCATTTCAACGTGGTGAGCAAATTCATGAATGATATCATCAATAAGGTCAGTAGCACTGTTTTGTTTATGCGTTATATAAAAGACCCCATCTTTATAGACAGCGTTAGCATCTCGCTTATCAAATATCTCCTGGTGTCCAATTTCAATAGCCTTCAAGCCACGGAAAAACTTAGATGGAATAATATCTTCAATGGAACGAAAAATACTTTGACCATCTATATCAGCCGGCAAATCATCTCTTTGTAATACAGGAACATTACCAAACTTGATGAATCGAGTAGTATCTTTTACTTTCTCAAAAATATAGTCTCTCACAAAATCTCCGATGCTAATGTTGCTAGT
>TARA_R110000737_G_scaffold142599_3_pt1 | contig 22256 bp, 54 predicted proteins | sample TARA_R110000737 | Tara Oceans TARA_R110000737 (sample SAMEA4398027) | marine metagenome | biome: Polar Biome; feature: [SRF] surface water layer (ENVO:00010504); material: water (ENVO:00002006), including particulate matter (ENVO:01000060) such as... | depth 5 m | reverse complement strand
ATGAATTGAGGCAAGCGGTTAATAGACTGCCTAAAAAATTTAGACATATTTTGAAGCTTAGATTTTATTTTCAAATGAACAATAAAGAGGTCTCAGAAGTCTTAAAATTGGAACATACTTTAGTGAGAAATAGATTTGTTCACGCTATCAAAAACCTAAAAAGAGAGCTTTCATAAGCTTTCTTTTTACTCCACAACAAAACACACACAAAAACAATTTAAGCACCTTAGAGATGACAAAAGAAGCTTTAAAACATTGGTACGAACATAAGAGAGATAAAAAAAGTTTAACCGCAAAAATTGCAAGCAAAAGCAGAACTGAGCACCACAAAGCAGAAATTAAGGCAAAAGAAAAAAGAGATACTAAGCAAAGAATAAAAGAACAAAAAGAGCATATTCAGTATTTAAGGGATAAAGGGGAAATTTAATTCCCCTTTTTTTTATGCATTTTTGTAACCTTTATTAATCAAACCCGTAAACACTATTATAACACAAACATTAACATTTTAAATTTAGAAATTATGAAAACTGCAATTAAATTTCTCGTATTAGCTTGTATTTTATTGGTTCTACTAATTGAAGTGAGAGCACAAAAACCACCGCAAATAAATTATTACAATACCGCAAAAGAGATTTTAAACACTGAGCAACAAAACAAATTAAATTTATTCATCTACCTAAACCAAAACGAAAAAAAGAACTTTGAAAAGCGTTTAAAATTAAAATTTCAAAACCAATATGAGTTTACACTCGTAAAAGTTGGCACGGTTTTATATGTGGAGGTTTACGAATACAGCACAACAAAAGTTTTTATTTATATTAAGTAACCTTTTCAGATAACACTCGTATAAATAGGTATAACACAAACATTAAACTTTAGAAATTATGAAAGATGATGATGTAAAACAGGCTAGGGTTTGGTATATAAATGATGTGCTTAGTTTAACCAAAATAGCTAGACGTTATAAGGTAACAGAGGTGCAACTTCTGAGGGAATTTGAGAGATGGTGTTTAAAATATAATAATAGTAGCAACCCTTTGAGATAACACTCGTATAAATAAGTATAACACAAACATTAAAACTTTAGAAATTATGGAAAATTTTGCTAGAACTTGCTCAGTAACAAATGAAGGTATGAATGAGGGTTGGTGTTGGGGTGAGGGTGCTTTCTACACAAAGCACAAAGAAGACACCTTAAAAGAGTGTGAAAATGATAAAGAGTACATTTTGGGAGGATTGGAACAAGAACAATTCCAGTTTGAAAATGAGGTTGAAAATGAGGAGGAACTTATTGAGAAAGTGAAAAATTCACCCGATAAATTGACTTCTGAGGAACTTTTATCTATTGCCTACGGTATTGATTATTTATATTGGACAACGTGGGAAATTGGAGATTAATCACAACCTTTTCAGATAACACTCGTAAACACTATTATAACACAAACTTAAAATTTAGAAAATGGAAAATATAGAAAAATTTGCTCGAAGATGTGACGTAACCAACAAAGGAATGAATGCAGGTTGGTACGATGAAAACAGCACTGAACACCAATATTTTAAGGATAGAGAGGTTGTAATAGCTCATATACAATCTGCACTCATTCAAGATACTCAGCTTATAGAAGACCTTAATTTGGACGTAAAAAATGAAAGTTTCGATAGACTTTTCGATGTAGCTTATAATCATTTGGGAATATATTGGGAGGAGTGGAAAGTTGAAAAAGGAGAAAATTATTTTAATGAGTTTGGCACGGAATTTGTTCAATGTCATAAATGTGGCTGCTACACTGAAATAATAGAAAGTTTCGATTTTTGCACACATTGCTTAACACATTTGTAACCTTTTCAGTTAACACTCGTTAAACATATTATAACACAAACTTAAACTTTAGAAATTATGAAAAGCACTATCTCAGTATCAAGCGGAAATTACGGATTTGCAAAAAATTGGACATTAATCTGCTCAACTCCAAAAATAACAAAATCGTTCTATCTTGGGCAGGATGTAAAAGTTTGCAGTAGAATTTTAGGAATTTCACCATCTCAGTTAATCGAAGAAATTGGATGTAATGATTTTGGTAAAGAGAGCACTCTCAAAAAACTTGGCACGTATATTGCTAATGAAATTGGGCTCAATGGACACAATATAAAAAAGTTGGAAAGTTGGGAAATTGCAGCAGAATAAATGCAACCTTTACAAATCAACCACGTAAACAATAATATGCACGAACATTCTCAGTGTATGGGAATCAAAACAATACACCGCAGTACAATTAAGGCGTTAGTAGGCATACAAATTTAATCCTTTGGGTGGTATATGGGTCGCTTGAAAATTCGAGTCATATATTTTTTTTCAATAACTACAACCTTTTCAAATAACACTCGTATAAATAGATATAACCTTTAAATTTAGAAATTATGAACTTAGATGAAATAAAAGATTTTGCAGTAAAAGTAGTTGGCAATATGGTTTTGAATGGAATAATTAAAGACTGTACAGATACTGATGATGAAGATGAATTTATGGCACAAGATTTGATTATTGAGGAGCTTTGTGGAAAATTAAATATTGAGAATGAATAACTACAACCTTTTCAAATAACACTCGTATAAATAGATATAACCTTTAAATTTAGAAATTATGAATATTTACCAATTAGATGAAATGATTTTAGGACTTGATAAAGTGACTGATAGAGAACTAATAATTTTCTACACAAAAAAGAGAGCTGAGTTGGTTACGCAAATAGGAATTAATGTAGGTATTAATTTGGAAAAATTGGAACTACTCACAAAAACAAATATTAATATTGATAGACTGAAAAATACAATCTCAAAACCTTACTACAATAAGGCATATATTGAGAACTGTAAAACCACGTTGAAAATGTATGAAGAGCAAGCTGAGAAGCTAAATAAGGAACTTAATATTTCTTAATCTCTCAGTATATCAAAAATAAATTAAGCCTCTTAAGTGAGGTTTTTTATGCTCAAAAATTAATTAGTTTTGAAATTTTCGGAAAGGGTAATTTAAGTTCAACCTAAAAAAATAATTAGTTTTCGAATCGGGCGAAAGGGAGTTTAGGTTCAACTATATATATTTAATTCAATTCTAATAACCTTTCATTGTATATTGATGTTAGTAGATATAATTAATATAAACCCTCCCACAACAGCTTAAAATCAATTAAGTTAATTAAAAAAAGGACATAAAAAAAAGCTACATAGATATGTAACTATTGTTATTCGTATTCGTATTAGATACAATACGTTATACATATACATTATATATCGACCATATATGTTGGGGAAATTTTCAAAAAGGAAACAATCCGAGGAATTTCGGAAATTTACCTATCTTGCACTTTTTCAAGATTTTTTTGCACTTTTACAAGATTGCGTAACTATTCCATGATTTTTTTGCATTTTTTCAAGATTTGAGATTTTAGTCCAAATTTTGGAATTTTTCCATTTTACGGAATTTTTCGAAATTTTAACAACACAAAAACCGTACCAAAATTTAATTTGATGCGGTGAAATTTTACGCAAAATATTAAGAGCGATTTTTCGACCTCTCAAAAATACATTTGGGGAAATTTTTTTATGTAGTATGTGTGTTTTTGTTGTTTTCATTCTTCTCTATATACTAAGTAATTAAAAAAAAGTTGCATTAATATCTACCTTATATTATTAATAGGCAAAAATGAATACAGTGTATAAAATTAGATATTGTTTATTATTTCTTTTATTACAACATTATAAAATTATACACGTACAAACATATATAACCCTTAAATTTACCACTATGAAAAGCGTATTTAATCAATTCAATGAAGCAAATAAACAAGATAAGCAAAGGATAAAAGAAACTGTTTTTAGTGGTGTTTTGTTAATAGTCTCTTTTACTATCTTAATTATAAGAGTAGTAAATTTATTTTAGCAAATAAAATTAGGTTGGTAAACTTCAAAACATTATATTTGTATCAGTTAATCAAGTAAACGAAATTAAAAAAAAGAAATTATGAAAAATCAAAACACTATATTAAGCCAAAAATTAAACGATTTTATCAATGAATGGTTTGAAGACCACAAAGATACCTTTATATTTACTGAAATTGATGAATTTAATGAAGATGATATAAACGGAACTTTACAAAAAATGATTAAGACATATAAAGAAAGTGGTAAAATTTCAATTTGGACTGGCTTTTCAGAAAACACAATTTTCGGAGAGTCTACAAATAATCATAAATTTCGAGCATGGCACGACTTTCACCACGTTACAAAAAATTTATCTTTTGATGAAATTGGTGAAGCGGCTGTTTGTGAATGTCAAAAAAATGACTTACCAAAAAGTTATATATTCGAGCGTATTTTGTTGGATATAGAAATAAACGGGCAAATTGAATACCTAAAAGAAAGAGGTAATTTTGTAAATAATCAAATTGAATTTTGTAAGGCTTATTTGAATGGAGGTATAAAAGAGGCTTTAAAAATAGACTAAGATAAATCAAATTTTAGCAAATAAAATTAGGTTGGTAAACTTCAAAACATTATATTTGTATCAGTTAATCAAGTAAACGAAATTAAAAAAAAGAAATTATGAAAAGTCTAATACTAACCCTCTCAATTTCAATCTTTGTGATATTAACTAGTTTAGAAAGTGTTCAAAATATTTTTTCATTTATTACAACTTTATAAAACTACACTCGTATAAACTATTATAACCTTTAAAACTTAAAAATTATGTACTTTCAAACCTTCAATACTTCATATATTAGAAATTTAGTTAATAATTTGGATAGTGAAATTTTAGAGGCTGCAAAGAAATTGGAGGAGTTCAAAAGAGACTTAAAAAAAATGAAAAAAATACCTCTTTAAAATTAGGTTGGTAAAGTTCAAAACACGATATTTGTATCAGTTAATCAGTTAAGAAAATTAAAATTATGAAAAGCCAAAACGTAACATTCGAAGAACAACAAAGAAGAAACGAAAAAAGGATTGATTTGTGGATAAAAAACCGCACCAATATTGAAAAGTTTAGAAACGAAAATAAACCAAATTTCAACAAATAAATCACAACAAACAAAAGAAACACTCGTATAATAAGTATAAGCAATTAAGAAACAAACCTTTTAAATAATAGAAAAATGAAAAATACACAAAAAAGAATATTCGATATTTTAAATACTGCGTTAGCAAAAGCAAACCAAACAGAAATTTTTACCCACTGCGTAACTCCAATAATTAAAAACGTAGATGAGAAAATTGCCATTATTGATTGGTGCGGATTTACTAAAATGATACATTTAGAAACCAAAACAGTATTTGAAACAAAGTTTTTTTAATAAAATTACAACATTATAAAATTACACTCGTATAAATAAGTATAGGCAAACAACAAAAACCTTTAAAAATAGAAATTATGAAAAATGTAATATTGGAACAAATCGCAAAAAATAGAGTGAATTATTGTCACGCTTTAGAGGTAAGCACAGTATATGAGTTGGAAGAAATAGTAAGCCAACTATTTGAAGAATTCAGAACAAATTTTGATGATGAACAAATTTTAGAGTTTTTTAATACTCTATCCATTTATTACTTGGTAGGTGATGACGAACAAGAAGACGAACAAGAGGAGGAGAAAATTTATAATTTTAATTTTGAGAATTTTATAAAAGAACTTGTTTAAAATTAGGTTGGTAAAGTTCAAAACTTTATATTTGTATTAGTTAATCAAGTAAAGAAAATTAAAAAAAAACGAAATTATGAAAAACACTATCTTAAAAATGACAATTTGTATAGCTTTATTAGTTGGTTTAGTTTATCAGTCAAACGCTCAAATAGGGGATGAGGTAAGATATAAAGGAAAAATTTATATTGTAGTATATGAAGCAAGTAATCACACAACTTTACAAGATGTAAAAGGTAATACCATAATCGTAAACTATCTAGCTGATAACTTTGAAGAACTTGAAAGAAGCAAGATAAATTAGACAAACCCTAAAATTTAAAATTATGCAATCGGTAAAAATATATTTTAAAAATCCAAAATTCAACTATTCGACAAATGCAAACGGAACAAAAGAAGAATTAGAAAAATATTTTGTTGGCACGTTTTTTGATGTGGGTATTTATCCTCGTGAACTATTAAGAGAGTGTATACAAATAGAAATATTAAAATAAATCTAAATTATGAAACTTATAAATATTATTCGAGTAGTTGTTGAAATTGCTATCTTTGGTACAGTTTTATATTTATGTATGAATTATATCATTTCTTAAAACCTTTTAAAGCTAAAATTAAGGATTAAAATAGTTGTAACCCTTAAATAAGTTATGACATATAAATATATATAAGCAATTAGTAAAAACCTTTAAAATTTAGTAACTATGAATAATTTGAAAGAAGCTTTTAAAACAACAAGGAACAAAGGTGGTTTTACTTTTGACTTGCAAAGAGGTGAAATAAAAAGCGGTTTTGTTTGTGCGATTGACAAAGAGACTGAAAGATATTTCTACCTCTCAAATAAGGCAAATTTTGATGCAAATTTGAAAGCTTTCATTTTTGCAAATAGTGAAAATTTAGTGAATGAGAATTTTGCCCTTGGTGTTTGGTATTATGACGAAACAAAAAAAGTCTATTTTGATGTGGTCGAAATTATACACGACAAAAAAGAAGCTATAAAAAAAGGTTTTGAACGTCAACAACTAGCCATTTTTAATTTAGACACATTTACAGAAGTTAAAATTTTAATTTAGACACAACAAACAAAGAACAGAGGAGTATAAGAACAAAGAGAAGCTTTAAAACAAGGCTTCTTTTTTTGTGCTCTTTTGTGTGTGGCTTGTGCTCTCTTAAGTGTTCCACGTGGAACAAATCAAAAGAGGTTTATTTCTCAGTACGTTAAAATTATTTGTTGTGTTTGGTTCGTGCCTATTGTCTTAAGTGATAATAGGCTTTTTTCGTGCCTCTCTTTGTGTGTGTTGGTGTGTGGTGTGTGTTCTTATGTGGTTATATGTTTATAAGAATATAACACAAAGAGAGGCTTTAAAATACGTTTGAATATAGATACGTAAACCAACCAACAAAAGAAGCTCTCTTTGTACCTCTTAATATATCCTAATTTAGACACACGATAATAAAAACAATAAAGACATACTATAATAAGAAACAACAAAGGAATAGTTTTTTGTGTGTGTGTGTGGTGTGGTCAGTGTGTGTTGGTGTGTGGTGTGTGTTGGTTGGTGTGTGGTGTTACTCTCTCTTTGTTGTTGGTTTGTGCTCTGGTGTGGTGTGGTGTGTGTGTTCTGGTGTTACTTGGTTGGTTTGGGGCGGTATGGTCGCACGTATGAAAGCGTACTAAACAGCGTGAGAGCTTTTGAAGGTGGCTTGTAATAGGTTTGTATTTTGGTGGCTATCTCTCTTTGTGGTGGTTGGTGAGTGGTACAAAGGAACGTTTATACCACAAAAACACCTCTATCTAGCTTGAATCGGCATATTCTGAGAAAAGAAGACCCCCACCCCCCCTTGTGCATATAGATGGAAGTGCCGAGGAACTGAAATAGGAGCTTTTACCCTTAAATAGCCTATACGCTTTGCAAGCGAAGGTTTTGGGAGGATTTAGGGGTAGGTGATGGGGGAAAGGAATAAAGCTCTCAGTCCCCAATTTACCGTGATTACCCCATGCCGGACTGGAAGCTTATGTGATCGCCAAGTGTTTCTACGATTACACCATATTTGGATCATTTACAGGTTTATTCCTTTAGAGTACAGCCTAAACCGGTAGGTTTTCTCAAAAATCCCGTAGGAATTATGTTTAAATGCGGTGTTGACAACTTAACACTCATTAAATACCTATATTCATATTAACATTAAAACTTAAATATTATGGCAGGTAAACACGACAAATCAGAAGGGGTATTTATCATCTCTTGTTCATTCCCAAAATTCGTATATATTGGAAAATCAAAAGGTGTGGGTGGAGCACTCCGAGCAGCAAAATCAAAATTGAATAATGGTAAGTTTCACAACAAAGAAATGCAACTACAATTTAATAAGACACCAACTAATTTCACCTTCCACGAATTAGAATTATTAGGTAGTGAATTCAACAAAGACATCGACACATTAATCATCTTAACAGACACCATTAGGAATGAGTGGTTGGACAAAGGATACGTACCATATAACGATCTAAATATTATTGAATTGGAACCAGACACTGAAGAAGTGGATAGTTATGGTATCGATAAATTGGATTACCAACAAAGGGATATTATACAAAGAATACTTGATGGTTTCGAAGAAGGATTAAATGCACAAGAGCTTAGTCAACTGTTGGCAAGTAAGGGTATATAAACCCTCTTACCCCATCGGCACGAAATGGTTTTATTCCGAAGTCTATACCGAAGCTATACCGAAGCCATGTGTAGTCGTGGGGAGAAGAGGCTATTAGATCGACCCGAAGGGGAGTGAATAATGGCTCTCGTCCGAAAACCGCTATCGCTCGTCTTTTAACACATTTTGGTTTATGTGTGCCGGCAATTTTTGGGCAAAAAAAATAGGGAACTGAAGATTAATCTCCCAGTTCCCTTAATTTATCTTGGTATGCTTGTGCAGCATCTTCTTCTTCAACAAATGATCCAAGATACTTCCTCTTTCCATCAATTCTTATTGCAGACCTCCACTTGCCCTGCTTCTTACACCACCACACTCCAGTATACTTGCTCGTCTTACCTTTCCTAAACTTATCCTTAGAATGATTTTCTCTTGAGGAAATTAATTGAAGGTTATCCAATCTGTTGTTTTTTGGATTATTGTCTATGTGGTCAACAACTATTTTATGTCCACAATTTATATGATTAAGGAATGCGTTTGCGACCAGTTGATGGGGATATATCCTCCTTCTCTCACCATATTTGTCGGTTGCCGTAAATCCAATATACGTTGACACATTTGACTTCATTACCAACACCACACCACCTCTCCTCAATCTACCAAGGTTACTAATTTCATATAGTGGAAAGTCAACAACCTCTCTCCACTCCTCATTTTCTATATTCTCTACCATAATTTACCATTTTTAATTTTATACGACAGATAGGACTGAAAGGTTTTATCCAATCAATCCATCATCTATCTGCTTGGTCTATAAGAAAAATATTTCCTATTCGCAAGACTTTTCCAACTCTTCTTTTTACCCCCCATTCCTATTCGCTTTAATTTCCGCAGCCACATCAATTACATCTTTCAAGAGGAATAAACCCCAAGCGACAACGAGTAATGGATTAAATACAACTACGCTGTGTATTAAAAATGCAAGCGATACTATGATCGATAACAAACTTATATTGTTTAACTTTTTCATAATTACAATTTTACTCTCCGGAACTCATTGGCATCCGAATACTCCAGTCTTAACTCCTAATTTCTCAATAAGAAAGCTCACCCTCATAAAAAATACTAACTGATAATCCAACTATGGATGCGATCATCAATGCAGGCATACCAAAAACACCTCCGACCAAGAATCCAAGGCTACTAAGCATAATTCCTACAACACTCATCCAATATCTCATAACCTCTACATTATCATTATAAAAAACAAAACCCCTGCAACAAATAGTTTACAGAACTGATATAATTTCCCATCTGCACCAATCGGAGTCTTTCGAATAAACTTATCAAACTCAGATGTCTTCCCAATATACCCCAAGTCATTCCCATAAGCCTTATTAAAGCCAAGGTCAACTCCAATCGAGTTCAGTAAGAGCATCATTGGTACAATTAATACTGGAAGCCAGAACCCAAATATAACTGTGAACAAGAGCCATGCCCCAATAGCCCCTAAAATCCTAAGAGTGAATGAAACCTTGTGCTCAATCCTCTTCTTCTTATTTAAAGCTTTCTTTCCATCAAGCCAACCCTCTACAAATCCAATTAAGCCATATATTGCGGCTACTATCAGTATAATATTTCCTATTTCCATATTTATTTGTTTAGTTTACTATTTAATCCACTTCAAAATTATATTGGTGAACTACTCCAGTATATCCATATAATTCCGGCATACCCACATCACCAAGGCTCCAGTCGTTGATGACTGAAAGGTGAATGTCTTTTACTAGGTGCATTACCGCTTGATACAATCTCCTTCCACCGATCACGAAATCTATATCGTGTTTCAGTGCTTCCTCAAGTGTATTGTACCCCTTACCAACCACAATCAAGTTCCTGCCGTGTAATTTTGGCATTGATTCATACGTTACTCTTCCAACCAGACACGTTTTCCCCAATGTCATTTTTTTAAAGTGCTTCAAATCTGCACTACACCTCCAAGGGAGTTTGTTGTCCAGTCCGATAAAGCCACCATTATTAATCGCTAATATTGCATCCATAACTATTTAATTCTTTTAAGTTTACTGAGTAGATAGTTGAAAAAATGTGAGTCCCAAGGTTCCGGAGTAACAATTAAATCCCAATGATACGCTTTCTCATATCTATTAAATTCCATACCAATAACACTATCGATACCCCTTATCCAGTGATATTTTTCACCATCAACACCATTTTCGATAACCCAATCATCAAAATATCTTTTGAATGGAGTAACTACTCCAACAATTACTTCTTCTTTATCCATAACTATTTTCCATTAACATTTCTATTATTAACTGAGAGATAACGTCAGTTGGACGAATAACTATAAGTTTATCATCATCCTCAAAATCCAATTGGAACCCTAAACTCATCCCATACTTACTGAATAGCCTATTGAACCTATAGTATATCTCAACCCTTGCTCTATTAGAGGGGGATTGAATTGCAGACCTTATTATCTGATTAAATTCCTGCTTTAGTTCGATTTTATCTATTTTACTAAGCATATTCTATCCTTTAAAATCCATATGTCTTCTTGTTTAAGTATGCATCAAATTCCTTCATATCTGGAATGTTATTTGGGTTGTATCTTCCATCTCTCCTAACAACTCTAGCCCAACTCTCACTTCTCACAATAGAATCATATCCCTTTCTATTCTCAAGTTGCCGAAGATCACCTATACGTGCATATGTTGTTCTATTGCGAACATCTTCTTTCTCAAGCATTTGACAGTATCGAAAATCTTCATAGCTATCTGCCAATATTGCAACAACTCTTGGTTTTTTCTCCTCATCCACAACAACAACACTGTCACTCTTCAGTTGCCTATTTTCTTCCGTTAATGAAGCCACTTCAGTTATTCTAACTTGAATCTCACTGGCAACCATATCGTAAGCATTTTGGAATTTCTTTATTCTATGTCTAAGCTCATTAGATTCAATGCCGTGCTTAATACACTCACTCTTATAGCTTTCTATGACTTTAATCTTATCTGTCACCTGCTGCTCCAATAACCTAACCTCTTCAGTTAGATTAAATATCTCCAGTTTTGCAACCTTTAGCAATGTGGGCTGAGAAGTTGTTTCTGCTGCAACCCTATGTAGTTCTGCAAGCTGAAGTGCTTGTGATACAACTAATTTCTCCAATTCTTCAGTTCTGTTTGCCATATTAATATTGTCTAGTTCTAGTTCTAATATTACCGTTTATTCTTTGACGAGATTTTTTCCTAGGATGCGGATTATAGCTTTTAAATTTACTATTGGTTTTTGATTCCTTACCATCAATACTATTTAACTCATTGATCGTCTTCTCCAGTCCATCCTTCACAACCTCGGATGACTTATCCCGATTTATGTAATTGTGATAAAGGTTATAGAGTGACTCTAATGCAAGAACTGTTGCAAAGATTGCCATTATATTCGACTGAAAGTATAATGCTCCCAGTAAAGCGAAAAGGGTGCATACTACGGCACTTATGATGTTTAAATTCCTAATCTTCTTATACATAATCTATTTGTTTAAATTGTAAATAAAAAAAAAGGGGCTCCTTAAACCCCTTTCCGGCAGCGTATGACTTAACCTACTCTTTCTGGCTCACTACTTCCAGATTTTTGGTGTTCGTCACTCGACTCTTAAATGTTTTATCCCATCAGTAGATATGCTAATCCTGCAGCCACACCATTGGCAATAACTGCAAGTGTTATATATGCAACCCACTGAAGAGCTTCTTTTTTAACTTTTAATATCATAGTATTGTTGTTATACTACTAATATGGGAAAGTATGGGAAGTGTATAAAAACCCCCATAATATTTATAAATTTTTTGTTCTTACCAATGCTTGCCCAAGATTGATTTGATTCTGACCGAAGAATGCCACTGCAACATTTAGTGCGTGATTCACTTGCTGCATATGCTTATTGTTCCCATTCTGAAATGTTACTTTGGTTGGATATACCCCTACTCTATCGTAGATATATTCCGATATGATAGCAAACGCATCCTTTACGGATACACTTGCTCCCTTATTGTGTCTTTTTATTATATTTATTAAATTCATACAAATAAATTCTTAATGTAATTAAATCTTCTCCTCCACTTCAAACTAGATTTAGTTATTAGTCTATCCACTCTCCTATTCCAAACGATATCTTCCATTACTTTATAATTTTAAGGATTGCTTCTTGATCTCTTTTACATTTTTCTTCGTGTTCCCACACATACTTAGGTTTCTCCCAAACAGCAATGTTAATGTAGGGGTGTGATGTTATGACTGAAGGTATTCTTCTAAACCTCTCCAGTTGATCCAGTCCAAACTTCTCACCGTTGATCTCAGCCTGCATATCAATATCCACAAATTCCGCATACAGAGTGTTGTGTAAGTCCTCATTAAGCTTATGCATCTTATTAACATCCTCCATAAAGTTTCTCTCATTGAATGACATCAGAACAAAGTCTGATATATTAACGAGCTTATCTTTTAATTTTTTAAACCAACTCATATATTTCATTTATAGCGTTAATGTTTGCAAACTTCTCACTTAATGTTCCAAGGAAATGATCCCTAATTGTGTATCTCAAGTGATAATGTGTGTTGTCGATCCCAATAACCTCCCAAGGAATCCCACTTATACTGTCACTCGGCTTAACCATATCTCCAACTGAAAATTCTGGAACTAATACGACCACTTCCTCTACCTCTAATAAATTTTCCATAATTTTCTATTTACTTATTTTAAAAGTGTATGTGAATTGCATTTTTTCGTTTTCGTAGTAATATGAGCCATCATCCGTTAAGTGCTTAACTCTAACCCATTGATCTCTGACTACAACCACACTACCATCATCTTGTCTAAATGTATATGTTCGTCTGTCAACCTTATACATTCTAGGTTCACCCTTCTCAAACTTAGTTGCTTCCAGTGGGATTTCAAATCTGTTAATGAAGCCATATTCATTTACTATTGTGACTTCGACTGTCTCCTCACCAAAGATTGCGTTTGATTGTGTTTGTGCCATTGCACCTGTTCCAAATAAACCGATGATAATAAATGTTGCGATTGATAATATTAAGTTTTTCATAGTTTTAAATTTAAAGGATTGATATTTAACTGAAAGGTTGACCTAGTATGCCACCCATCTAAATTTACAATAAGAATGTACACTAATTACATCCATATTACACGTATGTCTATTTAGTGCATAGGCGGTAGTGTATGAATCGTACCAAGTCCACTCCGCATAATAATATATTCCACCGGATAACTTGTCACTCACATTATAGTCTGTGTAATACCTAGTGTTTGGGTAAAAATCATTATAACACACCTCAGTATTCGTTGGATTGTTTGAAATAGGTGTAAATGATGTCAATGTGGTAAGTCCGATTACCAACATTAGAATTAAAGCTAAATTTTTCATAATTTTAAATTTAAAGGATTGTAATTTCAAAAAAGGGGTGATTGAGGAAGACCTTAGTGAAATGAAATTCGAACTGAGCGAATCTAACTACTTTTGGTGTTTTGCAGCAACCTTTCACAACTCTCTGCAATTCATTCAGTAATTGCTCATACTTTGGATAATGTCCAGTTTCATTTAAGAACACCTTGGACTTATATTCTATCTGAGCGTATGATGGGAATCTTTTACTTATTGTATTTGCCATAATATTTTCATTTGATATACTACTAATATATAAAAAAAAGGGAAGTGTATAAAACTTCCCAATTATTATTTTCTTTTAGCTAAACATTCTTTGCAGGTGATAACCTTACCCTTACCAGAAGCCAACTGATATTTCTTTGTGTTTGCATCGAAATCATCAATGTGCTTAACGTACTTACATTCAAAACACATCTTGAACCTTGGATACTTCAATAACTCACCTCTCAGTTTCATAGCCTCAAAATATTCTTCGTTTACTTTTTTTAGATTTTCTTCCATAATAATTTATTTGAAGTCCGAGCCAGATTCGAACTGGCGATCTCCCCACAATATAGGGTAAGTTAACCACTACTCTACCAGACTATCCACAGTGTAATCGACCACGTTCTCGCAATCCATTATTATACTATTTTTAATGTTGCTGCCCTTCCCATCCTTGCATTAACAGCTTGCCCCTTATGTCCAAAGTGGTTGTGAGGCTCCGGTTCCACGCATACACGATATGCTGAACTCACTCTGGGAAAATTCGTGTTCCCATTGAGCTTATTGTCTAATCAAGGTGTGTTCCTACAACGTGCTCTGACGATCCATCTCCAACTGGGAATGTTTCGCTTGTTGCATAATCTGCACCTTCAGTCTTTCCAAATTTCTCATAAGGAATCTTAAAGGCTGCAACAAATTCTGCTATCGCACCTTCAGTTATAACTGTGCTAACACCCTTTGGTCTAATTTCCGAATATGGAACTGCAACCATAACACTTTCTTTTGATGGTCTAACCTCTTCGCCATTGATAAATTTTGGTTGTTCAACAACCTCTTCCTCCTCATCCTCTTCTAAGAATTGTCGTAATGACTGAGAGTGGTGAGCTATTGGGTTGTTTAGTGTATTATTGATCGTGTCTGCACAAATCAATAGTGATTTTGCTGAAGCTAATGCCTCAGACTCTCTTGCGTTCAATACAGAGTTTTCTTCGTGATACTCAATGTAGTTCGCTACCCTATCCAATACTGTCTTCATTTCTATATGAATTTTAATGATGTTGTGATGATTGAAGCAACCACTGTTACGATAGCTAATCCTGCCAACATACGTGTCCGCCTCTTTATTTTCCTTAAGTGTTCTTCGTGTTGTCTACGATCCTCAATAACATATTCGTAGTCTGCTTTCAGTGCATTGTACCCCTCCTGCAGATCAGCATAGTCATTAAGAACAAGTCTCATATTCTGACTCTCTACAAGTAAAGCGTTCTCAGCCTTAACTACTCTTTTTGCAAGTGTTTCTGTAACTGAATTTTCTCCTACCATCTCTATTGTTAATGACTCTGCCATAATTACTCATCTAAAATTATTAATAAATCTTTAACTGATTTTCCATACGAATCAGCAAATTCACTGAATAATGGATTTGCTTCACCTAATGAAACCAACTCGTGTCTTCCCTCATCAGTCATACCATCCATAAAATTTCGAATAGACCTTATTTCTGAATACACCTTATCCACACTATCTTTATTGCTTCTCAATCTTACTATGAACTCCAATAAAACTTGTTCAGCTCCATCACTATACTCTTCGTAAATAAATTCTGATTCTTGTGCCATAACTATCCGATTATATCTTTAATTTCTTCTAAAACTGCCTCCCAAATATCACCTGTGACCTTCAGTGGATTTCCCTCCTCATCTCTTGCTTTCGAAAGTTCACCCATTTCCTCAATTGTTCCATCAAGGATTGCCTGCTTTACTTTCTTTAAGTCCTCAAGGAAAACTTTTGCTGATGCTGTTGTGTTTTCAACAAGACCAGTTACTATCTCTACTTTCGTTGCCATAATTTTATTTTAAAATGTTTTCAAGTTCAGTCATTACCTTAAGGTATTCTCCTGCGAGTTTCTCAAGATCAGAACCCTTTTCTTGTGCAAGTTTACCCACCTGCTCCTTTTCTTCTTCAGTCAAGTTGCCTACAACCTCCTTGATCACAGTTATATTTCTCGTTACTCTTTCAACATCAACCTTATTTTCTCTAATAAGACTTATGAGTGATTTTATAACTTCTTTATTTTTATCTTCCATAATACTATAATTTAATGTTGAATATTGATACTATTGGTATAATTACCATTAACGCTAATGCAGATACCACTAATACTAATGAGTCTCTTAATGCATCTATAGTTCTATTTAATATATTCATAATCTATAATTTATCAAGTTCACGATGTAGACTGTCACTAATTTTAATAAGATCATCGATTATCAACAATCTTCTTTCAACAATCTCTTTTCTTTGATCGAACGTAATTATATCTTTACGTAAGTCATACCAAGACCTCTCAATCTTATAATGATTAACTTTTCTAAGTATCCACGCCTTCAATAAGAAAGCGTAGATTGTTATTTTGATTATAAGTTTCATAATATTGTCATATTTGCTATACTACTAATATCAAAAAACTATCGAAGTGTATAAAGCTATCTTGATTTTTTATTTATGAATCTACTCACACCCTTAACAGGCTCCCTCGGAGTAGCGTAATGCTTAACTGAGAAAGGTATCTCATAGTCTCCCAGTTCCTCAACTAAATCGATAAGATGCTGTGCAAATCTTTTGTTTGCAACGAGTGCAATGTCAGAAACCATAAACCAAATATGTTCTCCATTAGTTCTCGGCTTAATCCCATTCTCCACCGCTATATCCCAAAAAGAAGATGGCGTATCTGAAATTATTGCCATCTCCCCTCCGTATGAGTTTTTGTTTTTTATTTCAACTCTCACACTACAGATTTATAAGTGTCTGAGAAATAAGTTTCATTTATTTCAATTACCTTCATAACAACAAGTCTTTTAGCCACCTTCACGTTATGCAAATACTGATTGTGATAGAATGTATATAAAGCCTCATAACTGTTGTTGTCAGCCTCATTAAATAGCTGATTGAGGAAGTTTGCCTCTGTATTCTGCAGATGTTTCGCTACTGCCACATACTCCTTCTGGAAGCGTTTCTTTTGCTGACGATTAACCGGTGTGATCTTTGCGAAAATCTTCGGTTGGTCTTCTTGTAATAAGAATTCTGCTAACTTATCTCCTTTCATAATTACTGGGTTAATGTGTTAAGAAAAAACTCTCTTGCTAACCAGTCGGGGGATTGATTTCTCAGTCCTTCGAATAGATAGTCTGGAAGCTCATGTGCTTCGTTTGAAAATTTAGAAATATACCGCCTTGCAGCATTCTGCTCTTTTTCGGTAAGTTTTCCTACCTCGAAACAATTATTTGCAAGTAATGCTTTTCTAAGGATATTTACTCCATAGTTAAAATCTGCTTCCAAATTTGCCTTCGTTTTATTTAGTTTTTCAACTGCTACTGATACCGGCTGTATCCATTTTGGTGTTGTACTCATAATTTAAGTTCTTATAATACTAATATGGGAAAATTGGGGATGTGTATAATACACCCCCAAATATTTTACTTCTTGATACCTGCTTTTACTTTAGCTTTTCTGTTTGCTGATCTACGACCAACAACCCTTTCTTGCTTAACTGGCGGCTCATCAACCTTTACAGGCTCTTCAACACTTTCTTCAACTGCTTCGGATTGAACTTCAACCTCTTCGGCAGGCTCCTCAGAAACTTCAACAGTCTCTGGAACATCCACTTCGACTCCAACTGTATTAACTGGAGTAGGAACTTCCACTCGCTCAGATGATTCTTCAACTTCTTTAATAACTTTAACATTTGTGTATTGGTTTTGTGCATCATCATAGATGTCTGTGAATGTTTTAACTCGTGCTTTCGTTGTATTGAATCCTATATACTTGATCGAACGCTTGAGAAATTCTTCCTTGGTTACACCATCTTCCCCAAGTTGCAGATATACGATGTTGTTTGCAACATATCCACTGATACCAGACTCTTCATCTACGAAGTGTGTTGTGATTTCTACTACTTTTGCCATATTACTTACTATTTACAGATTTTTGCAGGATCGAAAAACACGATCTTACGAACATTAATACAATTAGTCTATGTTTAATTACTGCTTTGATCTGCAGGTCGCTTGGTATAGACTTTCTTACCAAACTACTATTGTCTTCAACTGAAAGAATACATTCACCAATATCAAGAACCATGTCTCGAAAGAATGACGTTAAACTCTTATCCTTATCTTCCCACACAGTCCACTCTATTAGAGCCTCAATTGAGTCTGCGAAAGTAAACAATTCATCCACATATTCATCAGATTTTGCTAAGAAATCCCTCTGAAGTTTTGTGACAACACCCTCTTCAAGTGTTAAGTATTTCGTGATTTTTATTTCGCTAATCTCCATTTCCCAAATTTAAGTCTACCTCTACTGTTTTCACTTTAAACTCCCCTATTGGATCATTTGGATCAAGCTGAACCAAATCCCATATAGTTTTCTTAAGATCACTGTACGACTCCTTGAATGTCAATGACACCAAACCATTCTGCACAACAAATGCTTGAGTTCCAATCAAACCTATGTCATTTAGTGAGTGATTTGGATTAAGTCTATATTTCTGCAATTGCTTAATATTATCCAATTGATCTTCAGTCGGCTTACCAACTAATGTCTCCAGAGTTAACTCATACTCCAGAATTGCGTGCCAATACAGAGTACCACCCTTGAGATCACTCCAAGTTTTTAAGCTCTTATAAGTGTGTCCTAGTGTGGCAATCTCCTGCAATGATCCGTTTATAGCGATCTCCATCTTCTCCCTAGATTGGGTCTGGAAGAGTGCTATTTGCGTTACTAATTTTTCTTTACTCATACCTAATTACATAATGTGAATATCCTTTTAAAACAACGAGAATTAATCCTTCCGGCATCATTTTACGATACCAACTATTTATTCTTACCTGTATTTCCTTAACTTGCTTAATTGTGATTTCATTGCTTTTACCATCACATACTCTATTGGCAACCTTTGTGACCAACCTTATAGTATTTTTCCATTCTTCTGGTGTCATTCCCATAATTCTACAAATCAATTCCATAATCAAACAACTCAAACCCTCCAGTCTCCTTAGTTACCTTCTTAGTTACCTTCTTGGTTACTGATGGCTTACTATTCCCATATGGATTGGATTCTAAATCTCTTTCGAAATGATATAGGTTAGATGCAAGATTATTCTTAGTCTTCCTCGTAAAGAATCCTTTTGTGTAATACTTCTTTTCATTTTCATTTCTGGAAGCGTTATTTGTTTTCCATATGATCGAGTTTGCAATCTTTTCGATTATACGCTCCTCACTATCCCCATCAACATTCTCGATGATGTCCTTAACGTGTTTTCCAATGGTGGCAAATTCTCCTGCGGTGAAATCGAATGGCTTCTTACTGAGAGCTACACATCCTGCATTGATTGCATTTGTGATCGGCTCTAGCCATTTTGGTGAATTGAATTCTTTCTTAACAACCTCCTTTGTTTCCTTCCAGTCGAAGATTTTATCTCTTGTGACACCAGTTTTATCTTCATATGCTACAACTACATCCTCTAAGTGAGAAGAGTCTATAAGCACACTATCAATAACCATATCGGACATCTCTATTACCTTTGATAGATCAACAACTATCTCTTGTGGATGTTTAGCTAATACTCCAATATCTATAAGATCATCTATTCTAGTATTCATCCATCGAATACCAACATTCAAATAACTAAAAACATCTTCATACAATTTCTTTCTCGTATATGGTAAAGAATTGCATCTTACATATGACCAAGATGCTAACATAAAAGCTTTTTGCTTTAAATCAATAGAATCTGTCATCAACAAAGCCCTTGGTATCTTATCGAAATACTCATCATCCAATCTTACTATTGAACATATAAGTTTACCATTACTATATGTTGTTTTAACTATTTTTGCATCAACAAGTCTCGAAATTGAATCTGTTATTGTTGACTTAGACAAATTAAATATTCGAGACAATGATCCGTTTGACGTACTGTATCCACCAGTTAATTGTGTCTTCAGTGCAGCATAAATTACAACATCGTGGAGTTTAATCACTTTGTCTTCCACAAAGTCATACAACTCGTCCTCCAACTTAGTGAAGTTCTTCTTTATGTCTGTGATATTAAGTGATTTTTCCATATTAAAAACGTACTTTGGTGATTTCCAGAATGTCTATTCTGTACTTGCTTTCCAACCAGTTCTTGAGTCGTTTAACCGCATCATTAACCAGTTCTGTTCGTTGATGAATATCGTAGTCACCAATAACCTCTAATCTAAACCTTAGAGTTGTTCTGTTTGTTGGTTTCCTGTGTGTGTAGCCGTAGAATTTCTGAAATCCCTTTAAGTCCTTTGAGATTACTTCTAATCTATCTCTTGGAATTATTGCAACGGCATTAATGTCGTATCTTACATTCATATTCTAATAATCTAAATCTGGATCGTGGAATGACTGAGAAACGAAGCCATATGAATTACCTTCAAATCCAGTATCCAAATCAGTCGCTTCATAACCTACCTCATCAATCACATCCCCATTATCTAATTCGTGTGAACGAAACGTATCACCACCTACAATCTCATTAATCTGTCGATCCAACTCCTCAACTCGATTACTACTTTCTGCATTAATGTGACCATAAGACAGAATCTCTGCTCTTTCTGCTAACAAACCATCTACGATTTGTTGTTCGTGTGCTCCTAACATATTTATTTATTTAAGATTAACTTATACTACTAATACCAAAAAAAAGGGGAAGTGTATAAAATTTCAAATTTTAATTTCGAACATTAAAAAAACGTTCGATAACAGAGTTTAAATAACATTCCGCTACGCTCCACGATTATTTACTCTCGTGTTGTGTGTAATGCTACCTAAACCTACATTTAGGGTATAATCTATTAAAATCATCTTTACTTAATTTACCATTGTAGTAATCAAGTAATGCCTCTGTTACACTATTATAATTTTTCATCTTAATTTAGTTTTATTTATTAATAATCCGCACTACACACAACAATTTGTATAGTGCATATTCCATTGCATTCCATACGCCACCATACAAGGGGCGTTATCAAAAACTACATTCTCCTCCAAAGCTTTATCGCTAAATTAATATCCTCACCATCAACCAAGTCTTTAGGTAATTCACTAAATGGTAGATGCAAATCTTCAACAAGTTTAAAAAACCCCTCATTTGTATACAAAGTAATCCATTCTTTCAAGTCCTCTTTCAATTTTTCGTGTATGTGCATAATATTTTGGTTTATACTCTTAATATGGTAAAAGTGTGTTTGTGTATAAAGGAAACTGAGAAAAATGCGTTTTGCGAACAGAAAAATGCGTTTTGCGAACAGTTTTATATAAGATGCTTTTTGCGAACAGAAAAATGCGTTTTGCGAACAGCTTTAATGTTTTGACTGAGTGTTTTGTTCGTAGATAGCATTTTTTGTTCGTAGATAGCATTTTTTACCATTTACGAACAATACTATGGTGTTCGCAGATAGCATTTTTTTTCGGAAAAACTGCGGTTTGCGAATACTAACAAGAATATAGTATATAATAAATAGTAATAGGATAAATTTACGCTTCGCTTTAGACTGAAAGGTTTTAAAATTAAAGAAGAACTCTCAGTCCCCATTAAACCCACACTCACACAAGACCCAACTTTTTGTTACCATAATACCTATATTCATTTATCAAACAAATACTAGGAAAATGAGTAACGAAAATATAAACTTCAAAATCAAACGAACTGCAGTTAGCAGAAACTCTCAGAGAGATGTCGTGTTATTGGAGCCAATCAACAAAGAACACATTGAAAACTATCATTATGACATTCGCTTGTTAAGCAAGGATTTTGAAGTCACAGAGATCGCTGACGACCTCCATTACGTTTATTCGGATGAGGTTAAGGACTTCTTCGATAAACACCAAGAGACAAAGATTAATCAAGTGCCATTAAGATTACAGTTGCTGAACGAAGCAGTGGAATCAGAATTGGTTTAAGACAATACTTTTTACTTACTTACTTAGAACCCCATTCATTAATTTGTTTGGGGTTTTTTAATGTCAAATATTCCCCATCGACATCAATTGGTTTTCCTATAGTTATTTTTACCAATTAAAATCGACCAAAAGCAATCTTTTTTTAACATAATACCTATATTCAACTATAAGAAAACGCAAATTTAATGAATATTTAAATAATAAATAAATGATAGGTCAAACACACTATAAT
>TARA_R110000737_G_scaffold98184_1_pt1 | contig 22310 bp, 19 predicted proteins | sample TARA_R110000737 | Tara Oceans TARA_R110000737 (sample SAMEA4398027) | marine metagenome | biome: Polar Biome; feature: [SRF] surface water layer (ENVO:00010504); material: water (ENVO:00002006), including particulate matter (ENVO:01000060) such as... | depth 5 m | reverse complement strand
AATAGAAACTACCCTCATGACATTTTTAAAAAACTCACTTCTTTTTCACTTAATACTCTATAATGCCCACGAGGTAAATCTTTCTTTGTAAGACCTGCATATTGAACTCTGTCTACTTTCAATACAACATACCCCATGCTTTCCATCGCTCGACGAGCTACACTATTTTTACCTGAAGTAAGTTCAACTCCAATCTCTCTTGAATTATCTTTGACGTATTCAGCATGGTCGAAGAAAGTTTTTCCATCTTCCAAATCAATCCCTGTCGTTAAACGTTCTAAATCTTCTTTTTTAACTGGTTTGTCCAATTCCAAATGATAAATTTTCTTCGCTTTGTAACGCGGATGCGTCAATTTTTTCATCATGTCACCATCGTTGGTAAAAAACATCAAACCAGTTGCTTCTTTTTCCATACGACCAACAGGATACAATTGCTCCTTAGTCGCTTTTTTCACCAAGCTCATAACTGTTTTCCGCCCTAAGGCATCATCCATAGCAGTAATGAAACCTTTTGGCTTATTCAATAGAACATATCGTTTCGTGGCAGAACGCACGGAATCATCACCGTATTTAACGACATCAGTGTTTTTAACTTTATAGCCCATTTCTGTAATGATTTCACCATTCACAGAAACGATTCCATTTGCAATAAAAACGTCAGCTTCTCTTCTTGAGCAAATTCCAGCATTGGATAAATACTTGTTTAGTCGTATTCCATCCTCATCGAATTTCGGCATTGGATCGCCTTTCTTCTGCTTTTGCTTAAAATCAATGTATTTTCTTTTATCTCTGGCAGAAACTGTCTTTTTTTCAGGTTCTACACCAGCTGCACTTCGTGATTGTGCTCCCGCCGTTTTTGGGCGAGTTGTTGACTTCGTTTTGCCAGCAGGGCCGGTCTTACGGGTAGGCTTTGCGCCACCACCTCTTTTTTTGTTCATCTCGAGCATTATTTATTTCCGCAAAGATAATTCGGATTATTGAATTAAAGAAACTTTAATTCGGACCGCTGCGCTGATGGAGTATAGACCGTCTGCTAAAGCAGACTGCTGGAGCAAGGATTTGGTCCACTCTCAATCCAACAGCGAAGCGGTCTAAACAAACGGTGTGAAAGCATCATCTATATATTCCAAATCTGTCCGAAATCCATTGTGGACAATAGAAATAATATCAAATTGAGTTTCTAGATCAATGTCTTTGGATTGAATGTAGTGGTTTGCGACTTTTATAATTTGTCTTTGCTTCGATCTTGTAACGGCGCGCCAAGGTTCTCCAATTTCTGCTGTTTGTCTTGTTTTTACTTCAACAACATGAATTTTTTCTTCAAATTTCGTCACGATGTCGATCTCCAGATGTTGCAAGCGGAAATTGCGTACTAGAATTTCGTGGCCTTGCTTTTTTAAGTAGGTAGTCGCTAAGTTTTCGCCAAAGACGCCAAGTTCTTGATTGGTCATGTGTAGTTCAATAAGTTACTACTGAAGATACAAAAAAAGTTGGGTTCGAACTCTTCTTTGACTACTTTTTAAGGATTAAATTGCTCCCATTAGCTCCAAAGTTTCCTTTGATGCAGCTTGTTCGGCTAATTTTTTAGAGCTACCGGTTCCCATTCCGTATTTCTTATTATTGATGAGAACCATCATGGTATATTTCCAGAATCCTCCTTGATTTTCTTCAGAAATGGTGTCGAATTGTAATTCCAATTTTCCTTTTTGACACCAAATGAAAAGTTTGGATTTAAAATCAATTTCTTCTGCTAGCACTCTAGTCATATTAACATACTTGACTAAAATATGATCTTGAATGGCGGAACTTGCATCTCTAAATCCTCCATCTAAAAATATGGCTCCAATTATTGCTTCGTAGGCATTTCCTTCAATCGTACTCATATTAATCGAACGACCTTTTTGAAAACGTATTACCTGATTTATACCAATTGCCTCTGCAATTTCTGAATGATGTTTTCGGCTTACTACTTTAGATTTTACTTTGGTTAAATATCCTTCATCTTCATTTGGAAATTTGACGAACAAATATTCTGCAATAACTGTGTCAATTACAGCATCTCCAAGAAATTCTAGACGTTCATTTGAAACCAAAGTCTCATCTTCAAAAAGAAGGGATTTATGAGTTACTGCCCTCATAAACAAATCAATGTTTTTGGGGCGGTAGCCAAATTTTGAGCGTATGAAATTGAAAAGAAATTTTTCTTCGTCTGTTTTTCCTTTATCAAATATTGACAAAGCCATACGAATTTATCCTACGAATTTCTTCACGATTACGCTCGTATTGTGTCCACCAAATCCAAAGGTATTGGAGATAGCAACATTTACAACACGCTTTTGCGCTTTGTGAAAAGTTAAATTCAATTTGTCGTCCAATGCTGGATCGTCAGTAAAGTGATTAATGGTTGGTGGAACGATGTCGTTTTTCACTGCCATGATACAAGCAATTGCCTCTATAGCTCCTGCAGCACCTAACAAGTGACCTGTCATCGATTTTGTGGATGATATGTTCAGTTTATAAGCATGCTCACCAAATACTTGTTGAATAGCTTTTACTTCGGCAACATCCCCAAGTGGAGTTGAAGTTCCATGAACATTCACATAATCAATAGCCGTAGCATCGATTTCTGCGTCTTCCAATGCACGCAACATTACGTTTCTTGCACCAATTCCTTCTGGATGCGGTGCAGTCATGTGATACGCGTCGCCAGACATTCCGCCTCCAATAACTTCAGCGTAAATTTTAGCTCCACGTTTCATTGCGTGTTCGTATTCTTCAAGAATTAACGCCCCTGCACCTTCACCTAAAACAAACCCATCGCGATCCATGTCGAACGGACGAGATGCTGTTTCTGGACTGTCATTTCTAGTTGATAATGCTTTCAATGCATTAAAACCACCCATTCCCATTTCGTTAACTGCAGCTTCAGAACCTCCGGTAACAATTGCGTTAGCCTTTCCTAAACGAATAAGGTTAAAAGAGTCAATAATTGCATTGGTAGCCGACGCGCATGCAGATACAGTAACATAATTCGGTCCGCGTAATCCATATTTTATTGAAATATGTCCTGCTGCGATATCCGAAATCATTTTAGGGATGAAGAAAGGGTTGAATCTTGGTGTTCCATCTCCTTCAAAGAAATTTTGTGATTCGTCTTGGAATGTTTTGAGTCCGCCGATACCGGATCCCCAAATAACACCGATGTAATCTAAATCTGGATTCGATTCCATTAAACCAGAATCGGCCATGGCTTCAGAAGCTGAAACCATGGCGTACTGTGAAAACTGATCCATTTTCCTTGCCTCTTTACGGTCCATAAAATCTTCAACATTGAAGTTTTTGACCTCGCAAGCAAATTGTGTTTTGAATAATGAAGCATCAAATTGTTGGATTGGGGCTGCACCGCTTTTTCCATTTATTAAACTTTCCCAAAATTCGGAAAGAGTATTACCAATAGGGGTAAGTGCACCTAGGCCCGTAACAACAACTCGTTTTAACTCCATATATTTTCAATTTTTTTTTAAACTAAAATATTCTTAGCTAGCGTGCTCTTCGATATAAGAAACGGCAGCACCTACTGTTTGAATGTTTTCAGCTTGATCGTCAGGAATTGCGATATTGAATTCTTTTTCGAATTCCATAATCAACTCAACTGTATCTAGAGAGTCAGCCCCTAGATCGTTAGTGAAGCTTGCCTCTTGCGTTACTTCGCTTTCTTCAACTCCCAATTTATCTACGATAATAGATACTACTCTTGTTTTGATGTCAGACATTGTTTTTGTTTTAATAATTAATTCAGCCTGCAAAGAAAAAAACATATAGTCAATAAACAAAATTATTCTGTTTATTTTATCACCAATGTTTTGTGTTTATCCTCTTTTTAGGCTCTGTTTTATCTAAATTTAATTCCTAATATAAGGTTAATTTTCGATTCTAAGGAAAATCCTTTCTACCTTTGTCAAATGATTAAAAAACGTTTAGCCATTTTTGCTTCAGGTTCCGGAACCAACGCGATAAATTTAGTGAATTATTTTACTAATCATTCCTCTATAGAGATAGGTATTCTTATCTCTAATAAGAAGGATGCGCCGGTAGTTGAGGCATGCGAAAAGTTGGGGTTGGATGTATTTGTTTTAGACAATGAAAAGGCGAACCAAGGAAGTGTACTCTCAAGTATTTGTTTAAATCAGGGTATTGATTTTGTTGTGCTTGCAGGCTATTTACGTAAAATACCTGATGCTTTTATTGCTGAATATCCGAAGCAAATATTGAATATTCATCCTTCCATTTTACCTAATTATGGTGGCGAAGGAATGTATGGCATGCGTGTGCATGAGGCAGTGAAAGTAGCTGGCGAAAAACTTTCTGGAATGAGCATTCATTTGGTCAATTCAGATTTTGACGGCGGACAACTAATTGCCCAATTTTATTGTTCGATTTCAGCCACTGATACACCAAAAGATATTGCTCGTAAAGTTCAAATATTGGAACACGCTTATTTTCCAACAGTAGTAGAAAACTACATTAAATTACTCTAATGAATTTTTTTACAACATTTTCGTGGGCTGAGATTTTTAAAGCCACTATGGTCCTTTTTGCCGTAATTGATATAATTGGTTCTATTCCAATAATTTTAAAGTTAAAACAATCCACTGGTGATATTCATGAAGTGCGGGCAAGTCTCGTTTCTCTTGGAATCATGATCGGTTTCTTGATTTTAGGTGAAAATATTCTTGCGCTTTTTGGTGTGGATATAGGGAGTTTTGCCGTTGCGGGTTCTATTATTCTTTTCATTATGGCCTTGGAAATGATTCTGGGAATTCAATTTTTCCGGGATTCCGCTTCAGGGAAAACTGCGAGTATCGTTCCATTGGCATTTCCGATTATTGCCGGCGCTGGAACAATGACGTCCATCATCACGCTTCGTGCGGAGTTTGAAACTATCAATATTATTCTTGCCATTCTTATCAATATAATTATTGTTTATGCTGTTCTGCGCTCAACAAAACCTCTCGAAAAAATGCTTGGAGAAGGTGGAATTGCTATTCTTAAAAAAGTATTCGGAATTATTCTTTTAGCAATCGCCGTGAAGTTATTTACTTCGAATATTCCTGGCCTTTTTAATGGGGTTTGATCAATTGTGATTGCATCAATTAGTATCTGGTAGCTTTTTAAAAAAAAAAAGTATTTCGTTAAATGTTAAAAAATCCACAACCTCGAGTGAGGTTGCGGATTTTCCATTACTACTACTATTTGAACTATGTTTGTTCAATAAACAAATTAATTAGTTAAATTGTTCAAAGCTATTTAATGATCAGATTTCCGTAAAAATGTTCAATGTTTACAATGTACATCCCTTGATTCAAATCACGAATGTTTATGATTAAGTTTTCTTCAAATTTATCTGAGTAAATTAACATTCCGTTTGTGCTGTACACTTTGATTTCCTTACCTATCCAATTTTCATCGCTACCTTTTATTTGAAAGGTTTCGGTTGCTGGATTTGGGAAAATAAAGGTTCTGTTCTCCAATTTTTTAATTGCTGACACGGATAATATATTGGAGTTTTGTGCATTATATGTTGGAACCATTGCGATGAAATTTCCTGTTCCATTTACGAAACGTCCGTAAGTAACATCGGTCGTTTGTGTTCCAAAAATAACTTGGTCAACAATCGTGCCTCCGTTCATCAAAAACAAAGTTTCTCCTGTTGCTGCAAGCTTGAAATTCGCGTGCAATCCTGTTTGAGCAATGTCGTTATCTGCCCATATGATTAAGTAACCATTTGCTGGAATAGATGTTCCTGCAGGGAAAGCCCATTGGGTCAAATTTGTAACATCGTCAGTTAAATAATAAGTGGACAAATTGATTGCGGCATTGGTATTGTTGTACAATTCAATCCAATCATCGAATTCTCCGTCTTGGTCTGCTTGGGTTGTACCGTTTGATGCTAATAATTCATTGATTACCAGGTCGCCAGCTGGAACCGTTGCCAAAGTCAAAGTATAATACTCGTGCTCAGCTCTTACTGGTGAGAATTTGCCTATTCCTGTATTTTCTGCGTATATGTAATATTGAAAAAATGCTGTTGACATCGTTGCACTGACTCCGTATGTTCCATCACCTGCCGCTCCGTCGTTATGAGCGCCATCATCGTACATTTGAATTCTCTGGAAAGGTGAATAATTTACTGTTCTGTATCCGAAATAAACTGTTGGACCGTTTGCAATATCCGCTGTGAAATTGATAACATCATTCAACATAGGTGTGCTATTTGAAGTATTAATGTTGTTAATAGTCGGTTCAGTTTGCGTGAAATCACTTTGAGCCAAAAGGTAAGTTGATCGTCCGTTCATTAAATTTGAAATTCCAGGAGTTGAGCCTCCGCCTGGTCCAGGACCTCCACTTATGTCGGTTGTTAAATTAGACGTGAAGTTTGCGTAAGTGTAAAACTTATTTGGATCAGCTTGTACAGCGGCATCAATTGTTGATTGCATTGCTTGTGCTGAAGTGAAATAGGAATTGTTATCAAAGTTTTCTAAGAGAATAGTTTTTATGTGAGCAAGATACATCCGCTTGTAAATTGGAATGCTCAATAATTGAGATACCAGAGGATAATTCGCATCTGTACTATTCAATAAATGACTCAATTGTTGTTTTTGCGTTGTACTGCTTAAAGAACCAGAACCAAGCATAGAGAATTTCCCAAATGATTCGTTCATATCCCATATTATTGGTAAAAATCGATTAAAATCATCCCGGTACAAATAGTAATTTTGAGCGAATGCTCCAATGTAACTGTCAAGGTTTACAAGAACATTATCGAAAGCCAACATCCAAAGTGCTCTATCAACGTCTAAAATATCTGCAATAGCGGAAGGCGTATTGTTCAATGTGTCGCAAAGATCCAACAATTCATCCCAGCCAAAATCAGATTTCAATTCATAGGCTGTATAGTACAGAGAACTATCCGTTCCTAAATATTTTAGTCGCGGTAAATTGGTTGTTCCTGGTCCTGCTCCTGCCGGCGGATTACATTTTACGAAAGTATTTATTTTGCTGTCGAAATGACTGTTTAAGAAAACTTTTGAGATGGCCTCTGAGTTGGTATACAAACCGATTAGTGTTCCGTTAACTTTGACGTTTGCATAATTAGACATCGGTGCATCCATATATTGACGACCAATTTTGTAAGATAAAACTTCGCGCACAAATGATGGGTCATTTTTTACGTTGCTGAGTTTAATGTCTTTGAACCCTTGATAAACTTGGTTTTTGTAGGTATCCAATTCTATATGAAAAGGGTTTTTTACTTGATTCGCTTGATAGGTACTGTTACCCTTGTACTTCACTCCTACACTATCGAAAACAGTTCCGTTAATTATTACGGAAGTCGCCATGATATAATCGCCAGTTGAAGAATATGCGTTGTCCAAAAGTTGATCCCAATTACTTTGAGCAAATGTTATTTCTATCGTCTGAATGACTGATTCGTCGTAGAAATTTTGAGCTTGAGATTGAACGCCAACAATGGCGAAAGCCAAGAATAAGAAGTGTTTTTTCATCGTTTAATTAATCGTTATAGATACTTTGACGATGTTTTATTTCAAATCCTTCTAGAGGAAATTACGAATTTTTTAATTGCGAATTGGGCTCGTTGCCATTTCGTAATTCGCAATTCACACATTCGTAATTGTTTAAAGTCCGAATCCTGACCCCGTGGCTGTCCCTTCAATGACTTGCAAACCGTCTTTATATTTGGCTTCTTTCACGACTTTACCTTTTTTGTCATAGAAAAGTAGTTTGCCATCGCGGAGTCCGTCTTTGTATTCTAATTCTGAAACGATTAAACCTCTTCGATCAAATTGTTTTTGAACGCCATGGAGTTGACCTTTTTTGTAATTAGAAATTACTGCTGGCATTTTTCCTCCGGGGTGGTAAGCTATCCACTCACCATCTTTTTCACCTCGAGTATAACTTCCTTCCTCTACTAATTTGTAGTCTTTTTGAGAGAAGGAATAATATTTACCATTTCGTTCGCCATCGGTACGCTCAAAATCTTTCATGATGCTATAATTCATCTTCGATTTTTCGGTAAAGACTTTATAGGTAATGATTTCCTTAGGCATTCCATTATCGTAATAAGAAGTCCATTCGCTAGTTTTGTTATTGTCTTTGTAAGTCCCTTTCAAACTAGCTCGGCCGGATTGATGATACGATTCCCAAGTTCCGTTTAAAAGACCGGCTTTGAAAGTTGATTTGTTTTTCAACTTGCCATTTTCCCAGAAATTGGTCCACTCACCTTCTTCCTTGCCGAGTGTATATTTACCCGACATTAACAAATTTCCGTTCTCGTACCAAGTTTTCCATTCACCATCTTTTCGGTCTTCATTGAAACTGCCTTCCTTAAATCTACTTCCGTCTTTGTAGAAGTAGGACCAAAATCCGTGTGCTTTTCCTTTTTTAAACTCGGCATTATAGGATAATTCTCCAGTTGGATAATAATAGGTCCATTTTCCATCTTGCAAATCATCAGAGAAATATCCTTCTTGGTCTTTCTGTCCAGTATTGTTATACCAAACCCATTTTCCTGTTTTCTTACCTTCAAGATATTGACCTTCGACGTTTACTTTTCCGTTATCGTAGAAATATTTGTAATCACCATCCAAAACGCCATTTTTATAATGACTAATTTTTTCCATCTGACCAGTGTAATAGGCGTACTGCCATTTACCATCTTTTTCACCATCTTTAAATGAACCAACAAGCATCAAATATCCGTAAGGACTATATTCTTCGAAATCACCATTTTTTAGGCCGTTTTTATAGCTATAGATTTCTTTTAAGGAGCCAGACGTAAAGAACGTTCTGAGTTCGCCAGTGCCATCTGTTAATATTTGGGTATGCAGCGAATCTGGTAAATAAAAAGACTTTAAGTAATTGACATCGTTCAATACTTCTTCAACCGATTTTAAGCGACCATCTCGGTAATAGTATTTCCATTTACCAACTGGTTTATCCATGTGATATTCGCCTTCGATGTTTAATTTTCCATTTTCAAACCATTCACGATAGACGGAATCTTGCTTATCAAAAACAAAATATCCTTCTCGACGCAGTTTTTTGTTCGGATAATACAATTTAGCCATTCCGTTTAGTGCATCTCGATAATAATCGCGCTCTTCTTCTAAAACTCCGGCTCGGTCAAAGTACTTCCAGTGGCCATGTTTTTCATTTGTTTCGCCAAGTTCATCTTTATAGTAATAACCAGATGCTTGAGATTGAGTCTTATTATAATCGTAATATAAATTGATTTTTTTGCTGAGATTTTCTTTCAGTATCTCTTGAGAAAAAGAAAAACACGGCAAAAGAAAAAGGACAAGAAAAAGGACAAGAAAAAGTTTTTGAATCATTGTTGTTTTGTTTCTACTTCTATGAACGGAATTGCACCGCAACAGTTACATTCTTCCTAAAAATCCTTGAATCAGAAGGAATATACCAAACCCTGCAAATACAATACCAATCAATTGGTTTAACGCACGCAATAATTTGTCAGTCATTAAAGGACGCAATTGTTTCGCGCCAATAATTTTTAAAAGATCAAAACTAAAGAAGGTAATTAAGATAATCCCCAGAAAAAATAGGACTGGCACTGTAGAATCCCCTTCAGTCTTTTCGGCCAATGTCATAACTGAAAACCAATAAAATATTACGAGTGGGTTGGCAATGTTTAAAACAAATCCTTTGAGCATAAGCATTTTATAGTCGCTCGTATCCTTTACAATATTGCCTTTACTGTCTTTTTTAGAGACTTTAGCCTTTTTGAAAAACGTAATTACGCCATAAATCATAAATAAGGCTCCACCAATGATTTTGAGAAGATGTTGATTTTCACCTTCCGTTAAATGCTGAACTTCAAAATAAAAATTCAATGCGATTAGGATATAAACCATGTCGCTCAAAAGAACACCAATATCAAATGCGATTGCTGCTCGAATTCCTTTTTTTATACTCGTTTCCAAAAGCACAAAAAATACTGGCCCAATCATTATACTAAGAATGAAACCTGTAATTACTGCTTTTGTTATAAGTTGTACCAATTAAAAAAGGGCTTTTTACAAAAATACAGTTTCAAACCTTTTTTATGGCTTAAATTTTAAATTAATACTACTCAGTTGTTAACGATAGATTGTGAAAGGTATTTTTTTTACCTAAAGTAGTCCGAAATGAACTAGATTTCTGACCAATTGTTTACATTTGTGCTCAAATTGAGCCAAAATTTTGGTTTAAATAATGATATAGAATGAGAACCGGAGTTGCCAATACAAAATTAGAAGCAGTTATCAAGAAGGTGGAAAAAGATGGAATTCTTGCCAAAGGACTTGTTGATGACTTAAAAGAAATTCGTGAAATCGCCAAAAAGGAAGAAGATCCTTTGGTGACTAAAGTTTTACGTTTGACTTATGAGTACTTAACTGAAAACAAAACTTTCGATGTTGAAGGTCAATATGACGAGGACGAAGAAGGAAATGAGTACCCGATTGAAGGAATTGAAGATCAAGAAAACTTAACTTACTTGTTAAATTTATTGACTCAAGCCGATCATAAGATAAATCGTGAAGAAATAAAAGATTATAGAAGTGCCTTAAAACGAGCGCTTTACTAGGTTATTAAAAATAAATTGTAAAAAACTTTCAGTTTTGGGCAACTATTTCGAATAATTGTGCGTTATTGTAGTAAGGTTTTATTTAAGCAAAATCCTGCCATGCATTTACTCCTCTTTGAATGCATGTCAGGATTTTTTTTTGTGCCCAACTTTTTCACACTCGTTTTACAGAAATTTTAAGTGATTCTTGGTTAATTATTTATCTCGTTTTTTACTGGCAATACTGACAATAAGATATATACTGTTCAGAATTATGCGTAAAAGGAATTGCTGGGTCGTACATTTCTTCGAAAATTTCTGTCAAAACTTCGGGTAATGCGGCGATGAATTCGTCCAAGGACATATCACCGGTTTGAAGACTTAAAGGTGTTTCAGGATATTTTATAAATGAAATAATATTGATTTCGTCAGGAATGTAACCATAGGTTTCGCGGAATAAATAACCGTAAATCCAAAGTTGGAGTAGTTTGCCTTGTGACGCCGCCTTTTTTAAATTATCCGCAACTTTTGTCTTATTTGTACTAATATCTTCTTGCTTTACACTTCCGCTTTTGTAATCGATAATTCGTGTCTTGTCGCCATAACCATCCATTCTATCGATGAAGCCTTTTAGATTTATCGTTTTTTCCTCACCACGAATATTCAGTTTTATCGTTGTTTCTAATTTTTGCTCTAAAGAATGGATAATCAATGGCTGATTTAAGTTCATTAACCACTTTTTTTCTTCTTTGAAAAACCGTGCAATTAAAGACATTGCCATTTTATAACTCAAATGATTTTTTCCAGTAGCGAAAGAATTTTCATCATCATCATAATGCTTTTTAAACTCGCGTAAAACAATCGCCGGATACTCACCTTCCATTCTTGTTATGTCTAACGGCGTCAAACTTTTGGGGTTTGGTTTTTTATTTCCTTCAGAATCTCGATGAGCAAAAGGTTCGTATAATTCCTCTAAAACCGTGTGGATAATGGTCCCAAGTGTGTTGTTGTTCATCTCCTCTTCTACTTCATCTTCTTCTCCGTATTCGAGAACATAGCGGTAATAAAAATCGAGCGGACAAGTTAAATATTTGTTCAAGGCACTGGCAGAAATTGAATTCTCTAAAATTCGATCAATCTTCGCGAAAATATCTGGCGATTTCTCTACTCTATTTCGCTGATTTTTAGCTGCAGAAGCATCAAGCGCGTAGGTCTTTTCTTGGATTTTTACTTTCGGTGCCAATCGTTCCCACTCCATTCTCATTTGCTGAATGTAACGACTTGCTTCACCACTGTTCAAACTTTCTTGCGCTTCAGTAAAAGTCACAGTCATGGTTTCCATTTTGTGCATCAAGCGATAAAAGTGATGAGCAAAAAGTCCTTGTTTTTCTCGTGTTCCAGGCATCCCGAAATAAAAACGTAAGTCCATTGGGATTAAAGTCTGTATTGGATTTCCAGGCGGCATTGTTCCTTCATTTAATCCCAAACAAATGATGTTTTTGAAATCCAACATCCGTGTTTCGAGCAAACCCATCATCTGCAAACCTTCGGTTGGAGTTCCTTCGTATGCAATTCGCTCTTTGCCCCAATTTTGTTGAAACAATTGCTTGAAAGTCCGAATACTCATTTCTGGAAAATCAACTCCTATTGTATTTTGAAAAGTGATTACAGCTTTATCAAATGTCCGCAAAATGGCTTTTTCAAATTCGTTTTCCTTCTTTAGAGTTGGATAAATTAATCGATTCAATTCTCGCATTTGCTGCAATGCTTTTCCAAAATCATGGTTCCAAGGTTGAAGAATGGTTTTAATCAATTCTTCTATTGCAGGATTTTCAATCGAAACACTATTTGGTGAAAGAAATATTCTGTTTTTGGAAATAATATAATTTTCCAACTGACGCTGCTTGCCGATAATTTCTTTCGTTGTAAAAGCTTGATAAAATGGATGTTGCCACAACTTAAATAAGTCTTTGTGGTACAAACTTTTCGTTTTAAATCGAACGAAATTTTCTTGGATAGAGAACATTAAATCTACCCATAATTTGACTGAAGTGTCCTTTAATTGAAGTCCCATGGTGATGTTTGCTCGACCAATATTCATGGGTAAATTTTTCATCATTGGTCCTGCTAATGTTTCGTCTGCGAGCAAAAGCAAGGTGTCGTTTAGTTCATTTTCACTCAATTTAGACAGCAAACTTGCTGCAACTTTGACTTGAGCAATTCCTTGTGCACAGGAAATCAAATCAATATTTTTTGCTTCGGTCAACATGTCATTTTCCATGAAATCAACAGGCTTTCGACCCAAAAATTCATTCAACGTTCGCTGAAAATGACCAGCTTCATGATGTTTTGCTTTGTAGTAAAACTCATCTGCGTTTTGCAAAACGTGAGCACTTCCTCGGGTATATAATTTCCGAATGATAGTCATTTCCGAGAGCGACAAAGCATTGAAACCTGCAAAAATGAAAATTCGTTTGTCCTCACGTGGAGAAACCAATTCTATGTTTTCGGCAACTTCGCGAAAAGCCATGCCACTGTATGCCCAATTATTGGTTTTTAGTCGTTCTCGAAGTCCGTCGTAATAGCCAGGTAATCGATCCCAAAACGCTAAAAATTTCTGCTGTGTTTCACTTAGTTCTTCAGAATTGAAACTCCAGTTTTCAATGTCTTTTACATCTTTCAAGTTTTTGAAAAGCTGTTTTGGGTCGACCAAATATTTGTCTATTTCTTCAAAATCTGCCAAAAGGATAGTTGCCCAATTGTAAAATGCATCGAAGGTTCTATTTTCAATTTCAGTTTCAATTTCCAGATGAACGCGGTACAATTCAAAAAGGATGTTCAGCTTGTCAACTACTTTATAACTGCTCGCATTTTTTACCCAAGAATCAATGGTCAACATTTCTGGAGCAAAAATTGGCCTATCGAATTTAGACGCCAATTCTATTTCCAAATATTTCCGCGCTCGGATAGATGGAAGAATGATCACCAAGTCTTCCAAAGCCCAGCCATTTTCTATGATGTAATCGGCTATTCGAGTTATAAATTTTGAACCTTGCATTATTTTTTAGAGGATAAAAAGCCCCAATACGTGCTTTTGTTTAATTGAAATGTTTCAGCTTGTGGGTAATATTTTAGGAATCCTGCTGGGAAACGAACAACTTTCTTTTTCGTCCATGAGGTTTGATAAGCACGCATTCTATCACCTTCAATTTCTATACAATCTACGTTTTGTTTGGTGTGTGTTTTCCAGGTAAAATAGTCCACTGACTTACCAAGATTACGATTCCATTTCATTTTTTCGACCAGCAACCAATTCCGCCAAAGCTGTGTTGCATCGTTTCGCCAATCCATAGAATTAAAGTTGTTTATCAATGCATTTCGGAAACCATTATCTGCAAAGTAAACAGAGACGCCCTTTTTCATTTCGTATTTGTTTCCTCCATAATACGATGGAATTCTGTAGATTAAAAATGCCTTTTCAAAAAGCTCAATGTACCTTTCCACTGTTTCATTGTCCAGATCGCAGCGTATTCCAATATCGTTATAAGAAATCACTTCACCCATTTCAAAAGCCAAAGTTTTGAGAACAGCTATCATTTGCTTTTTCTTGTTGATTCTGTCGTTGGCGCCTAGTTGGGTTGTAAGGATTTGATCCAATAACTCATTAATAATTTCTTCCGCATTCTCAGGATTTTCAATTACCGCTGGATAGGAACCAAAAACCAAACGATCTTCCAATTCTTTTTCCAAGCTTCCCATTCCTTTCGTTTGAGCAAGTTCATAAAATGAAAAAGGTGTAAGTTCAACAACCAAATCATTTGCTTTCAATGCTTCAAAAAGTAAATCGTCAATTGGTGCTTTGAAGGAAGAAAGCAGAACCAAACGCGGTGCATTCTCATTGGCTAAGACCATTTCCAAAAGCGTCTGCAATTGACCAAAGTGTTCGGCATCCTTTAAAATCAATATTTGCGATTCGCCAATGTGTTCATTTAGAAAATTTGAAATGTCCTTTTCCTCTTGTAGGTCTTTGTAATCCTTGCGTGAAACAAGTGAAAATGACCAAGATAAATCGGATAAAATATCCAGTATAAAATCCGTTTTACCTATTCCTTTTGGACCCTGAACCAATAGGACTTTTGCTTCCTTTATTTGTTCAATAACTGTACTTTTTATCTGCCGAGTAATTTTTGTTTGAACGAGCGTTTCTTCCATAGAATAGAATAAATCAATTAAATTTTGCGGAAAATTAAGAGTTTAAGCCTATTACTTGGCGAGTTAATCACGGAAGTTATTCACAGATTTATATGATTAATGTTTGCTTCTGGCAATGCCAAGTAAATCAATTAATTGTGTGATAAACTGTTCAATATTCTTTTGCCTTGTAAACCAATTTTGGGAAAAAGCATTCTATAGAATTCCTATTGTATGTCACTAAGAAAAATAGACTATCCTACAAGTAACCGCTCCACATGGGTATCTCCAAAAGCATAAGGAATATAACCCAATGAAGGTATTTCCTTTGTTAAAATCAGAGGTGTCTTTTTGCCAAGAGAAATCGTTCCGTGTGTTTCTGAAAGTCCCATTGCGTATGCAGCGTTAATTGTCAAAGCATTCAAAGCTTCCTCTGGCGACAACTTCATTTTTACGCAAGCTAATGACCATACAAATTGTAAGTTCCCACTGGGTGTTGATCCTGGATTAAAATCGCTCGCTAAAGAAATAGGTAAACCTGCATCTATCATTTTTCTAGCCTCGCCATAAGGTATTCCTAGAAAATGTGAACAGCTCGGCAAAAGTGTTGGCATCGTTTCTGAGTTTTTCAAATCTGCAATATCTTGGTCTGATATTTCTTCTAAGTGATCAACTGAAAGTGCGTTGAATTCTATCGCTTTTTGAACACCACCCATTACAGAAAACTGATTCACGTGTACTTTTGGTCGCAAGCCATATTTCGCTCCAGCTTCCAAAATTTGGTGCATTTCTTCTATATTGTAATAATTTCTTTCGCAGAAAATATCAATGTAATCTGCCAATCCTTCCTTGGCAATATCCGGAAGCATTTCATTGATAATCAAATCTATATAGCCTTTGTGGTTTTCCTTATATTCTGCTGGAAAAGCATGGGCGCCTAGGAAATTAGCTTTAATCGAAATGTCAGAAGTTTCTTTTAACCGTTTGATAACGCGAAGCATTTTCAATTCTGCCTCAACTGATAAACCATATCCCGATTTTATTTCAATCGCTCCAGTTCCGTATGATTTTACTCTTTCTAAGCGAACTTTCGCCTGTTCAAACAATTCATCTTCACTCATCTCAGCTAATCTTCGCGCTGAATTGAGAATTCCACCTCCTTTGATCGCGATTTCTTCGTAGGACAAGCCATTGATTCTATCTACGAATTCTTCTTCGCGGCTTTTCGCAAAAACGATATGGGTATGCGAATCACAAAAGGCTGGAAGAACGTATTTTCCTTCCGCGTCAATTACTTCAATATCACGCCAATCGTTGATTCCTCCCCATTCCGACATGCTTCCATAATCTACAATTACACCATCTTCTGTCGCCAAATAAGCGTTTTCAAGAATTGGCAATTCTTTCATTTCGGCACCTTTGCGGATTTTCGGCAAATTCTCACCGACTTGAACTAATGCTTTGATGTTTTTAATTAAGCGTTTTCCCATGTTGCAATTTTACGGAAAATTATCTCTACAAAAAAAGCCTCAACTTTCGTTGAGGCTTTGTACCCGAGGCCGGAATCGAACCGGCACGCCCGAAGGCACAGGATTTTGAATCCAGCGCGTCTACCAGTTCCGCCACCCGGGCATTTAGATTGAAGGGGACGCCTTCTTTCTTTGGTGGGTGCAAAGATATTGTTTTTTTGGAATTCGTTGTGATGTATCTAGAAAAAAATCGAAAAAGATAATTTATCCTTTTTCAAAATCCGCTAATTTATTTTTCAACTTATTATCCAAAGCAATAAAAATAGCTGCAATACCCCATATTGGTACACAGGCTTTATCGGTATCCAAATAGTTATTTAGGAATCCGTGGATGAAATAGGTACACAGCGCCATTACCATAAAGAATAACAGCGTTCTTGTTTCTTTGTCTTCGGGTGGCCATTTGTTGTACAGATTTATTCCCGCGTAAAATAATGCCGAAAGAACTGCCAAAAAGAACAGTAATCCGGGTGCTCCCGTTTCCGATAATGGACCCAAATATTCGCTATGGGCATTTCCACCATCACTAAAGTTAGTGGAGATTATTGTTAGATTTTCTGGATGCTGAAAACGCGCATATTCAAACGCATAGGTTCCTGGTCCGAAGCCCATAATGGGTCTTTCTTGAAACATATCTAATGCACAAGTCCAACGATTCAATCGTTCCAAATTAGAGGCGTCTGTCGTTACATTCGTAGCACTTTGCAGTCGTTCCCCAAAATCTTCTGTCGTATGGTCTTGCTTGTTTCTCGCCAGCTCCATTTGGATATTATCCCAAGTAAAAAACAGAATTGCTCCGAGAAAAACTGCAGTTCCCAAGAGATAAGAAAACTTGATCTTTAGTTTGATTAATAATCCAATTGCAAATGCTCCAACAACACTCAACCAAGCCGCTCTTGTGTAGGAGAAATACAACCCGACAAGGATAATAAGCAACATCGTTAACAGTAAAACTTGGGTTAGTGGCGGGTGCTTTTTACTAAAATACAAACCTAAACCCAACATTAAAGTCAGCGCGACAATTGCCCCATAAATCGTGTGATCTTTGAAAAATGGCCACATTACCCAGTGACTTTCTTTCTCTCCAAAACTGTAAGTCATGTGCAAGAGAACAGTATAGGTTACGACAACCGTCATCCCGATAACGAAAAGCCATAAGAAAGTTTGAATATTTCGCTTTTTCCCAAATACAATTGGGCCTAATAAAAGTAATGGAATGAAAAACCACAATTTGGCAACAACAAATTTTACCGAAGCAAGCACGTCAGACGAACTAATCGTACTCATTAATAACCAAATAACGTAAAGTCCAACCGTAATAATAATTGGGTGTCGCCACACGTGTTTTGGAATATATGACTTTCTTGTTTCTTGCATTAGAATGAGCAAGAGCATTCCGAAAAGTAATGGTTCCGTAGGAAGAAAAAGCCCAAAACTATCCGTGTATTCTTCGATATTTATACTTAGAGGAGTAAGAAACGCAAGGGCTAGAAAACTTTTTTCGACGTAATAAATCGCAAAAAAAACAACCAATAATCCAACCGATAAAAGAGCAAAATAAGCTTGATCTTGAAGGATGAAATAAGACGAAAGGACAATGTAAATTAGACCAATCAATCCCAAACCGATATGGGAACGCCAAGTGGACATTAATCGATTTTTCTCAATTCTTGCAAACGGTCACGAATCAACAAAGCGAAAATCATAAAGAAGAATGCGCCCATAGTCGCCAAAATAACAATTATTGCTTTTTTCGGTTTGTCTTTTTTATCCGCAACTACCGCTGATTCTACAATAAATTTGTGATTGAAAAGTGTATTTGCATCTGACTCTGCTTGGTCATACGAATCTTCGAACTTCGCTAGCTTCACAATTTCCTCGTCACGCAACATTTGCAATCCATCATATGCTGCACCGTTTTGTAAGTTGATATCTATTTGCTCTTTGAAAAAAGTTCTATCTGCAGGACTTTTAGATTCGTTATAGGCTTGAAATAAATTCGCTCTACTTTCAATTGGAACAACCCCTAAATTGGAAAGAGAATCCATTTGACCTTGCAATTTTCGCATTTCAAATTCTAGCATATCTTTCTTCCGCTTATTAATCTGATAAGCTGGAAGCGTCCGTTCTTGAACCATTTCGTTCTTAACGGTATCAATTAATTCCACGATTGTGTTTGCAATCGTTGCCGCCAATTCTGGACTTTTATCTAAAACATCAATCTCAATAGAACCATATCGTGTTCGGTTAAATTGAATATGCTGCTCGTACGCTTTGTTGAGTTTGAAATTTTTGTTTTTGTCATCTAAATCGATGTCGTAATTTTTGAATAATTCGAAACGTTCAACAAGTCTGTTTCTAATTTTCGAAGACTTTAATATTTGAACCAATTGTTCTGCTTGTTCCTCTTCACCGAAATCCATTGATGATGCTTTCGCATTTCGTTGTTCAGAGAATGAAACCGTACTAGTAGCGGCAGGGAAAACAACTGCTTGTGATAAATAAAGCGGTGTAAGGAAAAAAGAAATTACCAAGGAAACAACAGCTGCTGCGCCAGTAACCATCAAAATTATCTTTCGGTTTTTCCAAATGAAGACCAACAAGTTTTGTCTTTCCTCTTCTAAATTAATATCGTTTTGTTCCATGTGTTATTTCTAATTCGCGTGTAAAGTTAAACATTCACTTGTTATTCTGCTACTTCGGTTATTTCGCCTCGTTTGGCAATCAATTGAATAATCTCTTTTGGGTTCCATAGTCCGCTTACCATCAGTAGGAATATTCCAATTACAAGTTCAAAAACTACTGGATTTGGCAAATAAGGATGGAGCAATTGAACGCCTATCCACAATCCTAGGACATAAACGGTAAATTGTAAAATGTATTTTTTAAAGTCTGAAAAACCGAAATTTCTAATGACGAAAATGGCTTGTAAAACTGCAATTGTGGTTTGCACTGTAAGTGCCGTCATAGCTGCGCCTGTTGCTCCATATTTTGGAATCAAAACAAAGTTTAAACAAAAACTTATGACGACACCAAAAAAGGCAACTTTATTCAAATAGCGCATTTCGTGCGCGGCAGTCAAATAGGTCCCAAAAATTAGTGAAACAGCCATCGCAATGAAAGAAAGCATTAAAAATCGGAAGGACGGGATTGAGGAATGAATATCGTTTTTATAAATGGCTGAGAGTATGGTTTCGGCATTGAAGTAACATAAGAATCCAACTAAAATTGCGCCACCTACCAACAGTTTACTCGCCAATTGTAACAATTTTAAATTCTCAATTCGATCTTTCATTTGGAAGGTAAATAGAGGCAGTAACAAACCTGCGAAAAGCATCCCAAACATATAAAAGGCATCTAGCAATCGAAAACCTTGAGCGTACAACCCTGTTTCGAAAGCTCCATTTGGATGTAAGCGTTCCAGCATGATAGAATCCATTCTGGTGTACAACATCATCAATAATATTAACAATGCATAAGGCAAGCTTTTACGCATGATGGCCATAGAAAACAACCAATCGAATTGAATTTTCGGACGGCCAATTTTTCGACTCATGACTAAAAACGCAGTAATAAGAGAAAGTCCATAACAAATCGTTTGTAGCCAAACAAACCATTCTATCTGAAATTCATGACCTTGATTACTCCAAAGAAAAACTGCTCCACACAAAAAGATAAGCAGCAATCTATCGAGGACGGAAAAAATTGCATCCAAACGAAAATAAAGCCACCCCGCAAAATGACTTCTTATGTAGGCTATTAATATTGCCAGAAACTGATTGAAAACCAGTAAAGAAAGCATGCCATAATTGGCTTTGTCGTAACCTAGAAAAAGGGCTGCTGAGAAAGTAACTACGCCATAAACAGCGAAAAGAACGAATCGAAAGCTGAGCATTTTGCCCATATATCGCGAAACGATGTGTGGATATTGAGCAACGTTTTTGGTTGTAAAATTGTTGATCCCAACATCCAAAAGAATATTGAAAAGAAAAGATAGATTTAAAAGTGTGAAATACAATCCGTAGGACTCTGTTCCTACTCTATTTTGAACGCCAGTATCGATGAAAAAAATGGAAATTGGTTTCACCAAGAGGTTCAAAACCAGCAATAAAAGAAGATTTGAGAAAAACTTTTTCTGCATTCTAACTATTTAACGCTGTTTTTAAAAATTAATTGGGAATGAATAAGAAATTTTGATTGCTATGAACATTCGCATCAAAATCAGTTAGTTTTTTATTGACTACAACTTGCGTTCCGTAGTTCAATGCTGTCATAAGATCAATACAGTTTTTACGGTTTTCATTGTCCCATAATTCCGTATAAACTATCGGTCGTTGGGTCTCAAGAATATTTCTTGCTCCTTTTAAAGCGTGAAACTCATAATTCTCCACATCCATTTTTATACCTTGAATTTTTTCATTGGCGAACAATTCATCTAAGGTTTTCACTTCAACTTCAAACTCTTCTCCTTCATTCCATTCAGTAATCTCAGCTGTTTTCACATGACTCAAGCCTTGCAACTTCGCCTTTCCATCCGTCGGCATAATCATTTTAAGAGATCCCGATTCAGACCCAACAGCTACTGGAAAAACTTTTACATTTTTCAAGTTTCGTTTTGAAATGATTTTTTTCAAAACCGACAAATTTTCAGGCATTGGTTCGATTGAAAAAACGGAATCATTTGGGAAATTTTCACTCAAATGTGCGGTCATAATCCCAATGTTCGCTCCAACATCTAGAATTGATCCTTTGTCCTTTTTCATCAAAGAAAGAAAATAGAAAAAATCACCTTCTTTTTTATCCCAACGCAAGGTTGCGATTTTAAAATTTGAAAAAATGTACAAGTACCTTGAAAAACCAAGTAATGATTGTAAAAGATATTTGAGTCTATTTTTCAAGTTTGCCCTGTTTAGAAGGCGCAAAAGTACGATTTTTTTATTATTTGAAATTGTCGAGAATACAACTCGTTCAGATAATAAAAAAACTAAAGAAATTCATTTTACATGATACAAATGGTTGATTGACAATAGCCTTATTCTCAAATACATTTGTTTCATTCATTAGTGATTGATGGATGGAAAAAATGTGAACGATGGAATCAAAAATTATTGATTTAGGAATCTTTACCAAATCCTTGGCAGAGATTTTCATTGAATTGGATATGCAATCTAATTTCAGAATTGAGTCATTTGCTGGAACCGGAAGATTGTTCGAGTTCTGCAATGATAATTTGCCAAAAAAAAAGCGCTTTAAGTTTAAAAAAGGATGCTTTCAAATTATAGGGGTTTACCCTTATTTTAATGAATCAAGCGATTACCTAACTCTAGAAATAGAAAATATCAGGATGGTCCTATTGGCATTGACTATTACCCAAGTTTACTTATTTTTAAACAACATGAAATTGAAGGTAATTGTTTAATAATAACTGTTTTACCTTTGACTTTTTTTGGCAGTTATTTAAATTTTAATTAAGTTTAAGCTATTGCTATTATGAATTCTCCGGCTAGAAGAGTCGAACTCTTTGCGCATACCTCCTTTTATTTCTAAATAATGGCTTGTTGCCATTGTTTGTGAACTGTAACTTAAAACAAATACATATGAAAACAAAAAATCAATTTTTGCTTTTTCTGCTTTCACTATTTTTTAGTGGTGGTCTGGTGGCACAGCATAACACTGTTGCAACAGGTGGTGAAGCGAGTGGATCTGGCGGAACAGTCAGTTACACGGTAGGACAAATAGACTATTCGTCCCCAACAGGAAGTTCAGGAAACATTAACCAGGGCGTTCAACAGCCTTTGGAGTTTTTTAATTTAAGTGTTAGCGAGAATCAATTGGATTTCGCTGTGCTTTTATATCCAAACCCAGTTGTTGCCGAACTCCATGTAGATCTTTCTGGAATTTCTTTGGATCAGTTGAGTTTCACTTTAACAGATGCAACAGGTCGA
>TARA_R110000737_G_scaffold47011_2_pt1 | contig 22325 bp, 18 predicted proteins | sample TARA_R110000737 | Tara Oceans TARA_R110000737 (sample SAMEA4398027) | marine metagenome | biome: Polar Biome; feature: [SRF] surface water layer (ENVO:00010504); material: water (ENVO:00002006), including particulate matter (ENVO:01000060) such as... | depth 5 m | reverse complement strand
GCGAATTCTAGAGTAATGTTTTATTGCATGCAACAGGAAAATGAAAATAAAAGCATGTTTTTATGCGTTTGATGGTTTTTTATCCACCTTGGTTATCTTTTAACGATGAATCCTGCGTTAACGGGCTTGAAAACAGCTTAAGCCGTGAAAAACTAGCTTAGGCTCTAGCTGGCAATTGTCACTAATTAAATTAACAATTTGTTCAGCGTTACCACCAGTTATCAGCACTTTTTCAAGTAGTAAAACACTATTTGCCTGAATTATGGCTTCTTTGACCGCGCCTATAGTCATTGCCCAGCTGCCATTATTGACGCAATCTGAACTGTCCTTTCCAAATAATAGACTTCCGGTAGTGTTGGGCGTAGCGATAATTTTTTTTGTCTGAGTTAATAAACTGTTAAACATGGTTTGCACGCCCGGCATTATCCAACCACCACAATGCTGACCGTTGGCGTCAATTACATCAACAGTCGTCGCGGTACCAGCATCAATAATAAGTAAATTTTGTTGTGGATAAAGTTGTTTAGCTCCGATCATTGCAAGCCAGCGGTCAACACCTAATCGCTCAGGTTGTTGGTAAGATGAATATACGCCAAATGCTTTTGCAACACTGTGTACTTGCATAAAGGCAATATTATTAAGCTCGGTCCACGCTTCAATTGCATCAGCTATTTTCTGACCATGAACATTTGCTAGGATAACTTCGCTAACTTGTGAAAAAGTGGCTTGTGACAATTGCGCTTTAAAAGACTGATAATCTAGGTACACCACCTCATTAAGTGCTGCAGATCTTTTATCTGCTTGAAGAACATACTTAACCTGAGTATTACCTACATCGACTAATAGTCTCATAACCCGGCCCTCAAGCTAACTTCACCACCATACACAGGACCAACTTGGCCATTAATTTCTAGCATCAATGCCCCGTGGCTATTAATTCCACGACTAATACCCCTAATCATTTTCTCGCCAGTAATTAAAGTTACCGGCTTATTAATATAGCAGTCTTGTGCCTGCCAATGAGCCACCATGGTATTAATACCGGTTTCACTATGAACTTTTAGTCGCTTCAACAACGCTGAAATGATATTAGCTGTCAAAATATTTCGGTCAATTTTTACGCCAACAGCGTGCGACAAATCAGTCCATGGTTGGTCGACTAAATCGGCGCTCTTGGCTGGCATATTAATATTTAAGCCAATACCAATAACACAATGGCAAGATTCCATCGCCTGCCCCTCAAGATCAATGAGAATTCCCGCGAGTTTAACACCATTAAAATAGATGTCATTTGGCCATTTCAATTCAACTTCAACTTGATATAACGCTTTAATTGCATCACTCACTGCCAGAGCTGCAACGACACTAAGTCCCATAGCCGCAGACATGCCCTGCTCTAAATACCAATACATTGACAGGTATATATGAGAACCAAAGGGTGAAATCCATTGCCGGCCTCGACGCCCTCTTCCGGCACTTTGATATTCAGCAATACACACTTGACCAGGCACATTTTGATTCGGTAAACGCCGCATTAAATAGCTATTGGTAGAGTCTATTATATTATGTACTTCTACTTTTGAATGGATATACTGCTGAGTCAGTTGCGCTACTATGCTGGTTTCATTAAGTAGTTCAATAGGCTCAGCTAATCTATAACCTTTACCAGTCACACTGAATATATCGAAACCCATTTCCTGCAGGGCACTGATGTGCTTTGAAATAGCAGCTCGACTCACACCTAGCTCTTCGCCTAGTAATTGCCCCGAGAGAAAATCACCTTTAACCAACCTTTTAATCAACTGCTCACGAATAGCTTTCATTATTGGCTCCTGAGTCTGCATTGCCTGATTGATTATCTGCGCTAATAAACTGTACTTCTGGTACCAAATGGATGTTAAATTTAGCCATGACTTCTTCTTGAATAAACTTAGAAAAATCAACTACATCTTGGCCATGACTATTGTCATAATTAATGATCACTAAAGCTTGTTTCTCATGCACGCCAACCCCGCCATGACGATAACCTTTAAGCCCTGCTTGCTCAATTAGCCAACCTGCAGCTAATTTAAATTCGCCACTAGGTTGTCGATAATAAGGCATTTTTGGATACTGCTGCTGCAACGAAGTAAAGAAGTCTGCATTTACTATTGGATTTTTAAAAAAGCTACCCGCATTGGGTAAGCGGCTAGGCTCTGGTAGTTTTGCTTGGCGTAGTTGAATCACTTTTGCCATTATGGCCTTTGGCGACACTGGTGGCGTAAGATCGTTTAGGCCTTGATAGCTATCTACTGCCTGCCAAGCTTTTGGCATCAAAAAATGCACGTGTGTAATAACGCCCTTGCCCTTTAGTGCTTGTTTAAAAATACTATCTCGATAACCGAATTGACATTCAGCCTTGGTAAAATCAACCAGTTTTTGTTGAGCAAAATCAAACCAGCTCACGCGTTCAATAAAGTCACCTACCTCAATGCCATAAGCACCAATATTTTGCACTGGCGCTGCACCGACGCTGCCAGGGATCAAGGCTAAATTTTCTAAACCATAGATAGCGTTATTAACGCAAAACAAAACAAAGTCATGCCAATTTTCCGCACAAGCAGCACTTACCCGAAAAAAGCCATCACTTTCAGTGACCTCAATCCCGGTCAGGCTAGGCTTTATTATTGTTGGCGCAATAGTCTGACAGAATAAGGTATTAGTACCTTCGCCAAGAATATAAGACTTAGCCGCTTTATCTGCTGTTATTTCAGTCAGCTCTTTGACAGTAGACGGGAATGATATTTCAGCCGTAACGGCTGGTATATTTAGGCTATTTAACGCTTGTAAAGGGAAGTTGGTGCGTATTTTCATAACAGTGACTATAAAAGATTTGCTCTATTGTACGCAAAAATAGCCAGCGCATAAACTGTATTAAGTGCAGTTAACCGCGCTTTCTTGCCGCAAGCTTAATGATATTACTCCGATCGTTGTAATATTTGTTCTGATATTTGTCGGCATCAATATTTTCACTGTGGTTTATCACTACACCTTCAATGGGCGCATTAACCTGTTTTAGCATTTTAAGGCCAGACGATATCTGCTCTCGCTTGGTTTTATTACCATGGACAATATATATAACACTATCGACCAACTTTGAGATAATTACCGCATCGCTGACAGCATGCACTGGCGGTGTTTCTATAATAATACGGTCGTAAAAGTTGCCAAAAACTTTGATAAGCATATTAAAACGCTTCATTGATAGAAAAGCTAACGGATTTGCTGGCGTAATACCCGAAGTCAGAATATCTAACTTGACATTTTTATCACGAATAATACATTCATTAATTTGATGTGTTTTAGCTAACAAATTTGACAGCCCAGGTCGATGTTGGTTCAGATTCATATTCTTGGCAATCGTCGGATGGCGCATATCTGCTTCAATGAGCAGTACCTTTTCCATTTCACTAAAAGAGCGAGCTAAATGCAGTGCAACCGTAGATTTTCCTTCGTTTGGTACTGAGGAAGTAACGGCAATTATTTTAGGTGGCGTTTTTTCATTATTAAATAACAAAGCCGTTCGTAACGTTCTGATCGCTTCAGTAAAGCGATTATCCGTGCTGTAGGCATCTTCTTTTCGGTCATGGGTACTCGCCTTGATTTTTGGTAAAATCGCGAGAATGGGCGCTTCGTTAAAGTTATCCAATTTACGGCGAGAATTAAGCGTATCCATTAATAATTCACGCATAATGATAATAATCGAAATAAACGCAATGGCGAGCACAAAGGTGATCACTATCACCAAAGTTTTATTTGGAGCAAACTTAATTTTAGGCACTGTCGCCTTATCTATAAAGCGAACATAAAAATTCGCTTTATAGTTACCCATAGCGTCCGCTTCTTTCAAACGCACTAAATAGTTGTTATATAATTCTTTATTAGTGTCAACTTCACGTGTTAATTGCGAAAATTTATTTTGCAAGCGACTCAAACGTAGGTAATCTTTTTTTGCAATGGCCAGTCGCTGCTTAGTACCATTGACCCTTTCTATCGCGCTAAAATATTCTTTTTCTACCGAGGTCACAATAGCGAAAACTTGCTCGGTAATGCTTTTTTTCAAAGACATCAATTCGGCATTAACGGCAATTTTCTTAGGATGTTTAGGGCCATAGCGCTGTGACAATTCAAAAACTTTACGTTCAATTTGCTCTTCAGCTCGCCGTAATTGTATTAGCGTGGCATGGCTGCTAATTTCATGTAATTCACTTAACTTGTCTATATCGCCAGCATGTTTTTTAATATCTTGATAGGAAATGGCAAGATCATCGGCTAATTTTGCCGTTCTCAGGGTTTCAGATGTTAGCTGAGTTAACTGAGCAGCAACTAAGCCTACAACGCCATGAATATCGACTATACCTTCAGCTTCTCGATACTCTTGCAATGACAACTCAGATGATTCCAGCTTTTTACCTAGTTCTTCAAGTTGATCAACCAACCACTGAGAAGTGCTTTCTTTTGAGGCGCTATGAATTTCATCTTGGTATTGCAGGTACGTAATACCAACTTGATTGGCCACTTTCTGTGACAGTTCAGCAGAGAAAGACGCGTAGGATATTTTCACAAGCTCAGTACCTGCAATGGGCACTATACTTAAGTTTTTTTGAAACTGACCCACAAGATCACTGATCTTTGGCATTGAAGTTCGCCCGCCAAGATTAGCAAGAACAGTAAGCTTATCGTTATATTTCCCGCTATTAAATTCTTGATGTTGGACAAGTTCAAGCTGGGTGATTACCCGTTTGGCAAACTTACGTGAGCGCAATAACTCAAACTGAGTCTGTATTTGCTCTTTACTGGCGTTAGACTCATTAAAGGCATCATTTATTGATAAGGTATTGGCAGGCTTATGGGAGCCAATTTGCAAAATTGCCGTTGCTCGGTATGAAGGCTTAAGTAATGAAAGATAAAATGCGACAAAAAATGTCACGACCAGCGAGAAAAATAAAATTTTCCAACGGCGCGTCCAAAGCGGTGTTAAAATTTCTTTTAACGCCGCTTCTTCATTTATTGATATTAGATTTTCATTTTCAAATTTATTCAAAAAAAGCTTTGCTCAATTTCTATGATGTCATCTGGCAAAATTGCACTGGCGACATTGCCTTCAAAGACCATTTTTTTACCTTCGACTAATCTCGTGATGTTCCACGACGATTTTGACGCTCGCGCGGCTAATCCACCAGCGATGGCAATGGCTTTATCTAATGTTAAATCTTCCTGAAAGGGATAACCGCCGGGGCGCTTAACTTGTCCATGAATAAAAAAAGGTCGGTACATAACGATAGAAACAGCCACTTGAGGATCAATTAAATAATCACCACGTAAGCCATTTACTATTTTATTTTCTAATTCTTTTGTCGATAAACCAGTAACCGCTATATCAGATAAAAACGGAAATGATATAACGCCTGATTTATCAATTTTAATCTTGCTTGTTAAATCAGCTTCGCCATAAACCATTATTTGAATCTGATCCCCGGCACCTAACTTATAATCATTGGCTGTTGCTTGGCCGAGAAAAAACAACAAACAAAACATCAAAAATCGCATAAATTTCATCCAACGCAATTACAAATTGTAACATTAACCTAAATGTAATTACTATTTATTTGCATAAATGCAACCCTTACCATCATGATAACGAGGTAAAGCAAACTAATAAATAAGACAAAGCATTGAAGTAAAGTAAATTAACTTACCTCCAGCACCTGTTAATTGAGTCATTACGATACCACGCTATTTGCACCAATTGACTACAGTTCAACTTTTACACTTAAACCAAAACTATTATATAAATAATCCGTATCTGCAATGTTTGCGTCTAACGACTTATAGTCATAGCTTAATTGAAAACTCAACCTATCACTATGTTGATAATCTAACATCAAAGTAGAAAATATATAATGCTCTTGTTGAACGTTGTTGACGGTAATAAATTTTTCATTATTAAAGCCTAGTGCAGCATAAACATTCAAGTGTTCTGTTAATGCATGCTCTAAATCAATTTGATGTGTTTGAGCTAAACGATAACTACTGATTAAGCGATAGCTTTCATCAAAATTACGATTTGAAACTAGATGCACTTGGGTATAGTCCGACGGACGCCATGTATAATCAAACTGCCATTTAAACGCGCTATCATTACTTAAGCGGCTATCTTCAAAGTTCAGACTTTGATAACCCACTAAAAACTTCAATTCACTAATCGCTGTAGTAAACCATTTAACCCCAACTAAAGCTGTAATACTGTCCCGATTAATGAGCTCAGCATTAGGATATTCAGTTGCTTTGTAATCAACATCAAATGCTAAAAACGTTTTACCTGACAGCAGATAATCAAAACTCGACTTTATGCTAAGTATCTCTGTATCTAATCGGCTGGTCATTATCCTACGAGTTTTAAATTCACTTTCATGGTAATTAACTTCAACATTTAACCTGCCTTGAGAGTCAAATGTTCCATATTCATAACCAACGCCCGCAGCAATACTTTCCTTTTTGTCACCTTTGGACAAAGCTTCCGCTGCCCCTAAAGATAGACCTGTACCTCGGTATGTGTAGTGGTTAAGCCAAAGGCCAGAAATATAAAGCCGTTGATTTTGGCTGAACTTAAACTGATATTTCGGCGTTACGGTAAAATTTGTATGTTGATCATTTTCAAACTTATCGAAAAAGTATGATGCAGTTTTTGCATCAAAGTTAAATGCAGATTGTTGAGTTTTCGATGTTAACGCTAAGTCGGAAGATAAGCTATAGTAGGCTGTACCTTGCTCATCACGAGCTTGGTACAAAAAATTATCAATGTAACCCGCTTCAGAAGCTAGGTTAAACACCACATTGTTATCAGATTCTGCCTGAACTAAAGAGCTAAATGCACTCACCGTTACGCAAACAGCAACCAGCCGAGAAAAATTCATATCTCAAATTTGCCTATTTTTATTATTATTATTATTATTATTATTATTAGATGGACGAGTAAAACAATCCAATTGGCATTGTAGCCTTTTATAGTACTTAGTATGCACAAAAACAAATTCTATTGAAATCATTTTGTAACTACAATTATATCTAAGCTCGCCCTTAGTGTAGAGTCGAGCTAAAAAAAGCAACCCGTGCGGTTACCTTTGATTTCAACATTCAGAGATTTCATTAAATAGCTTTAGTAAACGCCTTCGATTTGCGCTGAATATTATACATTTTTTGCTTACCTTCCGGCAGTTTATCAATGGCTTGTTCGCTGTAACCTTGCTCAATAAACCAGTGAGCACTAACCGTAGTTAACACAAAAATAGAGCTAAGACATTTTCTTTTCGCCGCCTGTTCAAGTGCTTGAATAAGACGAATACCTCGATTTCCTCCGCGATAATCAGGGTGAATAACTAAGCAGGCTATCTCTCCTGACTTTGCATTTGGATAAGGGTAAAGTGCAGCACAAGCAATAATCACCTCTTCTTTTTTTATCACCGTAAAGCGATCAATTTCAAGTTCGAGTAATTCGCGCGAGCGCTTAACCAATACCCCTTCCTCCTCTAAAGGTGCAATTAACTCTACTATGCCACCAACATCATCAATTGTTGCAGCGGATAATTGTTCTTGGTGATCTTTGGCGATTAGGGTTCCTGCGCCATCTAGGGTAAAAAGTTCCTGTAGCAAAGCACTGTCACTGGTGTAACTGACACAATGGCAACGTTCAACACCTTGTTTACCACATTGTATTAGCGCTTTTAATAATAACTGCTGAACAGGATCCTTTTGCTCGACAAGTAACTGGCTGACCGTTGCGATACCACAACTTCGAATTAAGGCACCCTTGTTATCAAGTAGCCCATCTTGTTCAGTTAAGGTGATGAGTTTATCGGCTTTTATTGCTATCGCGGCTTTCGCCGCTACATCTTCTAATGCTAAGTTAAACACTTCACCTGTTGATGAATAGCCTATCGGGGACAACAAAACTATCGAGCCAAAGTTCAGTTGGGTATTAATGCCTTCAGCGTCAATTCTTCTTACCAAGCCGGTGTGTTTAAAGTCGATACCGTCACGTACACCAATCGGCTTTGCAATAACAAAATTACCGGTACTGACCCTAATTTGCGCGCCATGCATCGGCGAATTAACCAACCCCATGGTCAGTAGTGCTTCAATATGAATGCGCAACGAACCAGTAGCGTCTTTCACCGCTAGCAAAGTGTCTGCGTCGGTAATTCGAATGTTATTTTTAATCTGTTGAGGCTGTGCGCGAGTTGTTAAGCGTTCCTCGATTTGTGCACGCGCGCCATGCACCAATACTAACTTAACACCTAAGCTTCTTAGTAAAGCAATATCATGAATGATATTAGCGAAATTTGCATGTTGAATAGCTTCACCACCAAACATTAACACAAAGGTTTTACCACGATGAGCATTTATATAGGGTGCTGCATTTCTAAACCACTTGACATTATTTTCATTACTATTCATGACATCTGTTCACTAATATTTATTACTTGTATCTAAACTAATTAACCTGGTTAAAACCTTAAGCTTTTTCTGCACAGCGATTAACAATATATGCCATGGCAACTTCATCTTCGGGGTCTTTATGTGGACTTTGCTCACTGTCTTCAATGATATTATTTGCTAAAGAATTTTTATCAATTAGGTTAAAACCTAACTGCTGAAAGTAGTTAGGAATATAGGTCAGTACAATGATTTTTTGCAGTTGAATTTGGTGAGCAAATTCTAATAAATATTGCACTAAAGCTTGTCCTTGACCTTGTCGATGCACGCTTTTATCAATGACCACCGACCGAATTTCAGCTAATCCTGTTTGATAAATATAAAGTGACGCACAACCGACAACGACACCACTAACTTCTGCGACAACAAAATTTTGCACATCGTGAATAATATTATCCCGACTGCGTGGCAGTATTTCTCCGCGATCGGCCCAGTAATCAACTAAAGTTGAGATACTATCAATGTCTGACATTCTAGCTCTACGTACCGACATAGCAGCCGCTCGTTGCGCATTTAAACGTTGTTTTACTTGTTTTAAGGTCAAGTTAATTTGGGTTTTACTTGGCGCGCCTAACACTTGCGTATTCAAGGTGTCTTGGTTGCCAGATAAAAGCTTGCCAGACTGCACTTCTGCTAATGCTTTTTCAACTTGTTGACGCGAAGTGCCACCTAGCGCATCGCGTTTATCTAGACAAGATTCGATCGATAAATGTTGGTAAACATCGTGCTCAATTCTGTCACTAAACTTTTGTAATTGCGCAATCGAAAAATCTTCCAGCGCGTGACCAGCATCGATAGCGGCTAACACCACTGCACCCACAATATGATGCGCTTCTCGAAATGGAATATCTTTACTGACAAGATAGTCAGCAAGCTCAGTTGAGTTAGCATAGCCTTGTTGCGCTGCCGCTAGAGTACGCACACGATTTACCGTTAGCCCCTCTGCTACCAATACCGCCATTTCCATACATTCTTGCCAAGTATCAAGGGCGTCAAATAAGCCTTCTTTATCTTCTTGCATATCTTTGTTATAAGCTAATGGCAAGGCTTTCATTGTCATCATCATACCCGTTAGTGAGCCCATAACTCGCCCAGCTTTACCACGTAGCAACTCACAAGCATCTGGGTTTTTCTTTTGTGGCATTAAAGACGAACCTGAGCTGACTAAATCGCTCATTTCAACAAAGCCGGCTTCACCTGAATTGTAAAATATCAGATCTTCAGCAAAACGCGATAAGTGCATCATGCTAATACTTGCCGTCGATAACAACTCAATAACATGATCACGGTCAGAAACCGCATCTAAACTGTTTAGCGTCGCACTACGAAAGCCAAGGTTAAGGGCAAGTCGTTCACGATCTATCGGATACGCCGTCCCTGCCAAAGCGCCAGATCCCAATGGTGAAGTGTCGGCACGATACAAGGCGTCTTTTAGCCGACCAATATCACGGTTAAACATTTCGACATAAGCCAAACACCAATGGCCAAAGGTTATCGGCTGTGCACGTTGCAAATGGGTATAGCCAGGCAACACGGTATTACGTTCACGTTCCGCAAGTTCTAGCATCGCCTGTTGCAAATTCACCAAAGCATAAAGTAAATCACTGCCTTTTTCTTTGCACCATAGTTTTAAGTCAGTGGCAACTTGGTCATTACGGCTACGACCGGTATGTAATTTTTTACCTAAATCACCCGTTTTTTCGATTAAGTTAATTTCCACCCAACTATGAATATCTTCCGCATCTGAGGCTAAAATTTGCTTGGGATTTTCTTCCACTGAAGTTTTTAATTCTAACAGCGCGGTTTTTAATCGTTGAAACTCATCTTGGCGTAAGACATTAACCGTGGTTAGTGCTTCAGCCCAAGCAATAGATCCGATAATGTCTTGCACTGCCATACGATAATCAACAGGTAAAGAGTCATTAAACTTTTTAAACTGTACACTGGCTTGTTCTTTAAACCGTCCGCCCCATAATGCCATGGTTAAATTCCTCTATCGTTTATTTATGATCAGTAAGTACTGCGTCTGCTTGTTTAAGTGCGGCAATTCTGCTTGATAAGCTAAACAAACGAATAAAGCCTTCCGCATGTTTTTGGTCGTATACATCATCTGCGCCAAAGGTGGCAAACGCCTCAGAGTATAGGCTGTTTGGTGAACGACGCTGAGTCACTTGCGCCATACCCTTATAGAGTTTCACCACGACATCGCCAGTCACTTTTTCTGCCAATGAGGCCGCAGCAGCAAGTTGCGCTTTCGCCAGTGGGGTAAACCAACGACCATCATAAATAACATGTGAAAACTCATGGCCAACCGACTCACGATACTTTAACGACTCTTTGTCTAAAATTAGCGACTCTAGACCTTTATAAGCCGCCATTAATACAGTACCTCCGGGGGTTTCATAACAACCACGCGACTTCATACCCACTAAGCGGTTTTCAACAATATCGATACGGCCAACACCATGGATAGCGGCTTTTTCATTTAAATACATTAATGATTGATAAGCTGACATGGGTTTACCATCGACGGCAACCAACTCACCCTGAGCAAAACTTAACATCACTTTGCCCGCTTCATCTGGCGCATCCATAGGATCAACTGTCATAGTCCAAACTGCTTTTGAAGGCTCACACCAAGGGTCTTCTAACTCACCACCTTCATGCGAAATATGCCAAGCATTTGCGTCACGACTATAAATTTTAGTTAATGATGCCGCACAAGGAATATTGCGCTCAGCTAAATAATCTAATAGATCTTCACGTGAAACCATTTGCCATTCACGCCAAGGTGCTATTACCGTTAATTGTGGTGCTAACGCGGCAAAACATGATTCAAAACGTACTTGGTCATTACCTTTGCCGGTACAACCGTGACAAACAGCGTCTGCGCCGACTTTTAAAGCGATCTCTATATGGGCTTTGGCTATCACCGGACGTGCCATTGAGGTGCCTAATAAATACTGTCCTTCGTAAACCGCACCCGTTTTGATAATGGGGTAAATATAGTCTTTAACGTATGTTTCCTTTAAGTCCACCACGTAACATTGCGAAGCGCCTGATGCGATGGCTTTTTCTTTAATGCCTTCAAGCTCTGCTTCGCCTTGACCGACATCAGCACAAAATGCGACTACTTCACAGCCATCATAATTTTCTTTTAACCAAGGAATGATTGCGGAGGTATCTAAACCGCCTGAATACGCTAATACTACTTTTTTAATATTTTTCTTTGCTGCTAAAGCCATGGTTTTATTCCTTAACAATATTTGTTATCTATATAGCCAACAGCATGTCATTGGCTAGGTTGCAATGTTTTGTAAAATTTCTTTGCTTAATCCATTTAATAATAACCGCGTATTAATCCGCTAATAATGTTACTAACACCGCATTTTGTGCCCACATGCGATTCTCAGCGGACTGAAACGCCACTGACATTTCACTATCGAATAACCCTGTAGTAATTTCTTCTTCGAGGTGTGCGGGTTGGCAATGCATGACGATACTCGCCCCTGTTGTCGCCATCAGTTCATGATTCACTTGATAGGGCTTAAAAATCGCTAAAATATCAGTAACATTGCTGTTGTCACCCATAGATATCCAAGTATCCGTGTAGAGTGCATCTTGTGGTCCTACTGCCGCTATATCATTGGTTAATCGCAGCTTGGCACCTGATTTGCGGCTAAGCTGCAACGCTTTGTTAAACATTTTATCATCGGGGCCATAACCTGCTGGACAGACTAAAGTAAAATCAACACCTATTATTGCCGCCATCAGCATTAATGAATTAGCAACATTGTTTGCGTCGCCAATATAGCCAAGCTTTACTTTTTCAAGATTAGGGAAGTTTTCCGCGAGGGTAACAAAGTCAGCCAAAGCTTGGCATGGGTGATAGCGGTCACACAGTGCATTAATCACAGGTACGCTGGCATGCTCTGCCAATTGAACTATAGCGCTGTTGTAAAACACACGAGCAACGATAGCATCGGCATAACAGGAAAGGTTTTTAGCATAATCGCACACACGCTCACGCTCACCTAATTTGCCATTTTGTTGGCCTAAATACAGTGCATGACCACCGAGTTTATTTATGCCAATATCAAAACTAACATGGGTTCTTAGCGAAGGTTTTTCGAAAATCATCGCCACTGACTTACCCGCTAAGGCCTGACAGTAATCTTCAGGTTGCTGTTTTATGTCACGTGCTAAGGCAATTAAGTCGAGTATTTGTTGTTTATTTAGCTGATCATCAGCCAAAAAGTGTTGTAAGTTCATCAAAATTTATCCTGGACGAAAACGAATCTATGACGTATCTGTGGTAAGAGATTAACAACCACTGGGTTGTATACGTGTGCCAATACTGACTCCATTAAGCAAATCAATAATTTGCTCTGGCGATTGCCAACTGGCAATCGCGATACTTCGTCGTAACTTATTCGCCGCTCGCAAAGCAGCATTTACTTTCGCAGTCATGCCTCCGACAATAGCGCCACTATCAATAAGTTGCTCCGCCTGCTGAGCATTAAGTGAAGTTAAATACTCACCTGTTGTGCCTTTTACACCATTAACATCGCTCAGTAACAACAAGTCCGCATTAAGCAACTGGCATATAACTACCGCGGCGTCATCGGCATTTACATTAACCAATTCACCATTATTTAAAGCGCCAATGGAGGAAATAATCGGTAAAAAATTCGCTTTGAGTAGTGTATCTAATAACACGCTACTAAAAGGCTCAGGTACACCCACTTGTCCTAATGCTAATGGACTTAATTGACATTGCACCATTTGACCATCGGTAAGCGACAAACCAACGGCTGCTAGTTTTAAATTAGCAGCACACGCGACAATTGTTTTATTAACATGACCTGCCAATACGCCACTAATGATCGGTATTTGTACTTTCGGTGATACCCGTAAGCCATGCTTTTTCTCGGTGATAAATCCAGCTTGAGTTAACAGTTCATTCACTATACAACCGCCCCCGTGCACAATAACCACTGGCTGATCTTTTAAACTGGCGATCACGCTTAACAACGCGATTAAGGCCGAGGTATTACCCTGGTTATAGCCATCTATAATCGCACCGCCAATTTTAATCACAACTGGCTTTTTCATAACCCTCCTCCTGGCATCAATAAGCTATATTCACTGGGTAAACCTAAACTAATATTAGCGCATTGTATTGCTTGTGAAGCCGCGCCTTTTAAAAGGTTGTCAATAGCGCAACTTATCACCGCCACATGTTTTTCTTCATCAACTTGCCAATGCAGGTCAGCGAATGGCGTGTGGGCAACATTGTCAATTTTAGGCCAAGAATTCACTAGTCTTACCAAAGGAGTATCTTGATAGGCTTTCGTAAAGGCATCGTCTACTTGTTGACTAGTCACGCCTGCTTTTAACTGTAATGTAACAGTAACCAGTAGCCCTCGTTTATAAGGCGCTAAATGCGGATTGAAGATGACTTCAGCGTTGGCTTCTTGACTAATTTCTGGCTGATGTCTGTGCTGTAAAATATTATAGGGGGTTAAGCTAACTTCACAAAAGCTTGTCGTTAATGATGCCTTGCGACCAGCACCAGTTACACCACTGATACCATTGACCACAATTAACGCATTTTTTTGATGAAACGCATTACTGGTGATGGGCTTTAACGCCAACAAACTGGCTGTAGGATAACAACCCGGTACAGCAATTAAATTACTGGTGCCTATTTCAGCCGCTTGCCATTCTGCTAAACCATATTGAGCCTGTTCTAGTACTTTTAACGATTGATGTTGAAAACCATAATGTACAGGGTATTGCGCAGGGTCTTTTAAGCGAAAGCCTCCAGATAAGTCGAACACTTTAATACCTTGGTCAATAAAGGCTTGTGCCCATTGCGCACTAAATTCGTGAGGGGTAGCAAAAAATACTGCGTCAATATTATGTTCCGGAAAACTAATATATTGCTCAAACCATTGCTGAGAAAAAGCATGTAAAGGTAGCGCACAAATCCCCTGCCAACGAGCATGTAATTGTGCAAAAGTTTTACCACTAGCAGTACTGTTTTCAGACACCAACAAATGTTGCATTGATATTTTATTATGTTGTGTTAATAAAGCGATTAGCTCAGCCCCAACATACCCACTTGCACCAATAACGACGACGTTCATTGACTTACCATTATGTTTACGATTAGAAATGCAGCCGTTATTATTTTAAGCAGCCTAAACTTGCAATTCTATTCAATTTTTAGTGATTATTTTCTAGTTATCATTAGTGTTAACAATGCCATCTAGAAAGTCATAACTTCCAAAACCTATGCTTAACCTATCGTATTCCAGTTAAATTCATTACAAACATTTTCATCGTGTTATTAAATTTATCAGTTTACATTGTGGAAATAAAGTATCACTATAAACCTAGTTATGCAACAAAAGAGCATAATTACCCATGAATTAATTTTAGGTTATCGATAAAATGAAACAGCTAAACAAAAAACTGCCAAACTTTACCCAAGCCATTAATCAATTAATAGCACAGCCTAGTATCAGTTCATCACAAGCTAACTGGGATCAAAGTAACGAGGGTGTGATTAATTTACTTTCTGCTTGGTTTGAAACATTAGGCTTTGCTATTACTATTCAAGCGGTTCCAAACGTGAAAAATAAGTTTAATATGTTAGCTAAATTAGGCTCTGGCGCAGGTGGCTTATTACTCGCGGGTCATAGCGACACTGTACCTTTTGATGAAAATCGCTGGTTATCTGACCCGCTAAAAATTACCGATTGCGATAATAAACTGTTCGGTCTTGGTAGCTGTGACATGAAAGGTTTTTTTGCTTTTATTTTACACGTTTGCCAACAGATAGATTTTGCATCAATAAAAAAGCCGTTATACGTTTTAGCCACTGCCGATGAAGAAACCACTATGGCTGGCGCGCGATTTTTTGCCAATAGCGAAATAATAAAGCCTGACGTTGCAATCATAGGCGAACCAACAAATTTAGTGCCTGTGGTGATGCACAAAGGTCATATGTCGCATAAAATTAGTATTAAAGGTCAGGCTGGACATTCAAGCAAGCCTGCCAGTGGGATCAATGCTATTGAAATAATGTATCAAGTAATTAACCAATTATTCAAGCTCAGGGACAATCTCAAGCTAAATTTTAAAAATGAAGCTTTTGACGTTCAAACACCAACGATAAATTTGGGTGCGATTAGAGGCGGCGATAATGCCAATAGGATTTGTGGTCATTGCGAATTGGATATTGACATGCGATCTTTACCAGGTATGAAAGATCAAGAGCTAGTTTCATGGTTATCAAAAGCACTGCAGCCGATTGCGGAAAAATACCCCGGGCGACTAACCATAAGCGAACTTGACCCTAGTTCACCTAGTTTTCAGCAAACTCCTGAGAGTGAGCTAGTGCTGACCGCTGAAAAACTTTCTGGTCACAACTGTTGCGCGGTAAATTACGCCACAGAAGCACCTTTTATTCAACAATTGGGTTGCCAAACAATTGTTATGGGCCCAGGTTCAATCGATCAGGCACATCAACCTAATGAATATTTAGCCCATAGTGAAATTGCAAAAACTGAACAGTTGTTCACTAAGCTTATTCACCATTATTGTTTTTAATTAAAGGCTATGGTTAAAAACAATAATCAGCAATCGTTGCACACAAGCATTGATTTAACCTTAGCGCTGACGATTCCAAAGTTTTTGATTCGCTTGTATCGAGAAGAACTCCCCCGGTTGCCAACAACGCGGCAATAAATCGAGTTGTTTGCGCTCAAGGTAGTTTGATGACAACAATTCAAGAATTTCATTCAATCTTTCTTTACTAATGCTTGAAAATTCTTTTGCTGTTTCTACATAGTACAAATTGCTATTTTTCTTTACAATCAAGTCATGACCATAGCCAATGAATGTCAAGTTTCTAGTGGCTATACGACATATAGGTTCATTGGCATTGTCGGGATAAAGCTGACTGACAATGGCATATTCATAACGAACTTCTTGGTCGACATCATTAGGGATATAGACCACGCCAAAGCCTTGCGGAAAATCGCCTGTAATTTGGTATAAGGCATCAACAATGCTGCGACTACAACTGCCCCGCTCGGCATTTTGATAGAGGGCTTGGTACACTTTCGGTAGTAGTTTATAGTTATAGCTTTCTTTGATTGATAAGACGATTGAAGTATATATTTGTGGTATTTTTAATAGGTTTCCTATGCCTAATCTAGGGTTAACACTACCCTTTAACAGCTCCTTAATAAAGCGTAATTTATTGGTTTCTGCCTTATTAAAAAGTTCTCGTTCTGCTTTGGAGTTTCCTAAATATATTCCAGCACCGATACCATTAATTAGATATTTAAGGGTTTCACGATAATTAATCTGCAACAAAGCTTTGCGCTCTTCAACTTTTAGCGTGCGATAGTTGTCTTGCTTACCATTGACGCCGAACATAATTTTTTCCGCGTCGGGATGATTATTGCCAATATCTTGCAGTAGCGCTGCCATTAATACTGGAATTTTCACGCGGTCGATGAATTGACGATAAGCCTGGTCACTTTCGCTGCGTAATTCCTTAAAGTTAAAAGCTGATATTGCCGCTAACTCCTGTCCTAAATATGAATCGGGCAATAGCTTTTTAAGACAGATTTGATCAAGTAACCTTAACGTAAGTATAGCCTTATACAAAGGTTTACTGCGCTCGTTTACAATAGCTACCTTATTACCTTCGGTCGGCGCTAGTAATTGAATAGTACCTAATAACTGGGCTGATTTTCGATTAGTTTCCGCAATATTTTCTCCTTCACAGAGTTCGATTATTTCCCGACAAATTTGCTGTAAATGTTCTGAGCGTTCATTGCGTTCAAAACTTATTTCTTGCAGGTATTCTCGTTGTTCGCGCTCGAGATTTGATCGTTTTGCTTGGCTTTTAGCGCTATCAATTTGATCTAAGTTATCAATGCTGCTCTTAAGTTTATCGATCTTGCGCTGAGATAACTGCTCTAAATCATAGTACGCAATTGCTCTTTCCAAGACAGAGTCTTTTAAAGCACTGCGGCCATAAATCTTATTTAATAAAATTTTGACCTGTGCAGTAAATTTAGTATCGCCCGATAAGTGTTTCGACATGAATTCCGTTCATATTAACTGATGTTTAAAAAGTGCTATTTTTCAACAATCCCATAGGCCAATTATGGCAAATTTATTTTATAGCGTAATTGGTTTAATAGTAAATGCTCAATCGCGTAATCTTATGTGTCTAACTTTAATGCTTAACATTAAGCAAATTAACTAAAATATCAATACTAAAGTGCCATAATTAATAAAAAATTACTAAATATAGGTAAATTAACAGTACTTGCTCAACATTCCCCAATAGAACATACTAAAAGTCTCACTAGTGAAACAGATTTCTCCACTTGGCGCTGAAGGATAAATATGAGTTCAAACAACTTTAAAGAAACACTCAAAAGTGTTGGTGCGGCGTTTTTGGGGGTGCAAAGTAATAAAAATAGGCAACGAGACTTTACTCAGGGCAAACTAAGTCATTTTATTATTGCAGGCATAATTGCTGTGGTGTTATTTATCGCTTCTTTAATTGCCATTGTTAGTTTAATTTTACCTAGCTAGTAACGATTTAAGCAAGACTTCACAACGATATTTGTTGATATTATATGCTATGTAGACTCTCACCGATCCCCTTCACAATATGGATTTGGCCAAGCCGATAGAGGCCGAGCTACTGGGCATGGATTAAGAAAACATTTATGCTCGACAACGGTGTCCTGAGTGGTTCTAGTAACTACGTCCATTTCGAATTTTTAAACAATTTATCACGCAGAGGATGGTTTTTGTTAGTTGCCCCTATGGTAATAGGCGATAATTAGGACGGAGACACTTAGTGTTTCTTTGGTAATACTATGGCTTTATCTGCTCAATCGTTCTTGCCATGAAGTCTATCAAGCCAAGCTAACAAATGTAATAAAGCGCTTAGTCTATCTAAGCTAAGGTTGTTTAATAAAGCGCGAGTAATTCTGCAACTTTATTTCGATTACTACCTTTTTGACTTATTGTTCGAGACACTTCTATTGAGTGGTGCTTTTTAGCATGCTGATAAATTTTTCGCGTCCAAATGGTATCGTGATTACTGATCAATACGGATATGTTACGTTTTTTTGTTACTTCTTCTGCTGCATTAGCCAAGTCTGCTTGTTCGTCTAAGCCAAAGCCGTTACCTGAATAGCTGGTAAAACTTGCTGTTTTACTTAAAGGCACATAAGGAGGATCACAATAAATAACATCACCTGATTTCGCATGCGCAAAGGCTTGTCGATAACCGTCACAAATAAATACGGCTTTCGCGGCTTTTTCAGCAAAGTAGTTTAGTTCAGCTTCAGGAAAATACGGTCGTTTATACTGTCCAAATGGCACATTATAACCACCAGACTTATTGTACCGACATAGTCCATTGTAACCATGGCGATTCATATAGAGAAATACTAAGGATCGAAAATAAGGTTCTGAGCTGGCGTTAAACTCTTTACGTAGTTGGTAGTATGTCTCTGACTGATTATGCTCAGACGAAAAAAATCTACGTGCATCTTCGATAAATTTATCGGGTGTACGCTGCACAATTCGATATAGGTTAACCAGATCTTGATTTATATCACTAAGTAAATACTCATCATAATCGCTATTTAGAAACACCGAACCAGCACCAACAAAAGGCTCAATTAGACGATTTCCTTTTGGCAACATAGAGTTTATGACATCACTTAGTGCGTATTTACCACCCGCCCATTTTAAAAAAGCTCGATGTTTTTTCTTCATGACATCTACAAACCTACAAATTTAACAACAGATAGCTAGCATCTAAAAAGTAAGCGGGGATTGTATCGTGAATTAGCACCTATTGGGAGTGAAGAAATGCATTGATTTCGTTATTAACAAGCGCGACAGACTTTATCCATGGCTGACGTGCTAATAATAGTTTTGGTAATTGCAACAAAGCAGATTCCGCCGCAGCTCTTTCAGTATATATAGTGCTGGTAATAACCACTAACGGCTTACTATTTAGTAACCGTTGATAAACTTGATAGTCGATACTTGTTAAGGTATCTAAAAACACTTTCGGTAATTTCACATCAGCAAATGCCGATATTTGAATAACATAGCCAGTTCTGCCGGCATAATAACCGTTATTTATTATTAACTTATGAGTTGAATTATTTGCTACTAATGTCGCTTTTTTATGCTGCTGATTTACTTCAACAAGTGGTGCTTCACTTGTCTCCACTTTGCTTGGTTTACTCTCAGGTGCTATGGCGGAAACAATATCCGCAGGCGCTGCTGGCAGTACTTCAAGCGTCTTAACCTGCTCTGCTAAGGGATTAATTAAAGAAAAATAAATATCACTCGCTATAGCAGTTTCATCCGCCGACAGGTCTGGTGCTAATGGCTCGACTGCTCCAGCCGTCTCGGCGATAACTTCACGACTATTATCTAAAACCATTATTTGTCGCTGTGCTAATGCTTTTGTTAATGAAATGTCGGCTTGATCAGCAGAAGCTAAAGCTTTGGCAAAGTTAAAGCTATCTTGCTGTAGTAACGTTATCACTATAGCGGCAAGTCCAAATAAAACTGTTAGCGTAAAAACCAACCATTTAGATGGTTTGATAAAGTGCCATTGCTGAGTATGTTTAAATATTGTTGATGTTGCCGCTAACAGTTGGCCCGATTGTGCAGATAATAACGTCAACTTATTATCAAACAAGCTTTTGTTATCAGCGACAATTTTCCCCGCAGGTATTGAGCCAAACATAACGACATTAACAATTAAATTAGCCTTTTTCGCGATGGCGGCAAGTTGTGATAGTTCATGCAGTATTTGCAACGATAAATGCTGACTATTGTCGAGTACGATACTGATGGCCTGCTGTGATTTTTTTGCTAAATTAATGACACTAACCGCTAGCGAAATTTCAGGATCAAATAGCTCACCCGTGTATAGCTGCTCGATGATACGGCAACGAATCTGAATGTTATTGAACTGTGAGGATAGTGAAATATAGGCGGCGTTGTGCTGTTCAGGCAAATCAGCAAGAAACTGACCAGAAATAGGCGCATTTTGTTCAACGCTTTCATCAATAACTAAAATAGCTTGTTTCGAAAAGCGTAGAATATAATCTATACGTGCGTGAGCACTAATTTTTGTCACACTGCTATTTTCGCTTGATGGAGCAATATTTTTTGCTAATGCCGACATACTTCACCTACTCTGGAGAAAATTACAGAATTTGTTGAAGTATTTCCTCACTAACATCATCGTTAATTTCGGATTGACCAATAGCTGTCGGGAGAATAAAACGTAGCTTACCTGCTAAGTTCTTTTTATCGCGACGCATATGACAAATAAACTCGTCAAAGCCCATATTTTCTGGTGCGACTAATGGTAAATCGAAAGCAGAAAGTATTGTTTCAATACGACGAAGATCTGACACTTCAAGCAAATTCATTGCTACTGATAATTTAGCAGCAAGTACCATGCCAGTAGCAACGGCTTCACCGTGCAACCATTTACCATAACCTTGTTCAGCTTCGATAGCGTGACCAAAAGTATGCCCTAAATTCAATAAAGCCCGCGCACCCATTTCTGTTTCATCTTCAGCTACTATATTAGCTTTACATTGGCAACAACGTTCAATCATCTGCATTAAGATCATATTTTCGCCGGCTTTAATGGCATTTATATTGTTTTCAAGCCAGGTAAAAAAATCACTATCACCTAATATGCCATATTTTATAACTTCGGCCATGCCGGCATTAAACTCTCTCACCGGTAAAGTCGCTAGAGTTGTAAGATCAATAAAGACTGCTTTAGGTTGATAGAAAGCACCTATCATGTTTTTACCTAAAGGATGATTAACCGCTGTTTTCCCGCCAACAGAGGAGTCAACTTGGGATAGTACTGTCGTTGGAACTTGAATAAAATCAATACCACGTTGATAACACGCGGCCGCAAAACCGGTGATATCACCAATGACACCACCGCCTAATGCAATTAGGGTGGTATCTCGGCCATGATTGCCTATTAACAAGTGGGACATGATCAGTGCAAAGTTTGCTAAGCTTTTCTCAGCCTCGCCATCAGGTAATATGATTTCATCTACATCGAAACCGCTAAGACTATTTTTCAATCGCTGGGCATAAAGTGGTGCAACGATGTCATTACTGACAATGCAAACACGCTTGCTTCGGATATGACTAGACAGCAGAGCACTATTAGATAATAGTCCGCTGTCTATATAGATGGGATAGCTGCGAGTGCCGAGTTTAACCTGAAGTGTAGTCATAAGCAGATCGTTTAGAAATCTAAACGTTCTACTATTTTACTTGCTACAACTTTTGCACTTTGATCATCCGTCTGCACGATAACATCGGCAATTTCTTCATATAACGGATTGCGTTCAACAGCTAAGTTCTCCAGTACTGTTCTGGGCTCTTCATCAGTTTGCAGTAGTGGACGACGTCTGTCTCTTTGCGTACGAGCCACTTGTTTATCAATGGTTGTTTCTAGATAAACCACAATGCCGCGTGCTGATAAGCGATTACGCACTTGAGCACTGATCACAGAACCACCACCCGTTGCCAAAACAATACCTTGCTTTTCACTTAAGTCTTCAATGACTGATTCTTCTCTTAGTCGAAAACCTTCTTCGCCTTCAAGATCAAAAACCCAGGCGATATCTGCACCGGTGCGACGTTCTATTTCTTGATCGGAATCAAAAAAC
>TARA_R110000737_G_scaffold2876_2_pt1 | contig 22397 bp, 31 predicted proteins | sample TARA_R110000737 | Tara Oceans TARA_R110000737 (sample SAMEA4398027) | marine metagenome | biome: Polar Biome; feature: [SRF] surface water layer (ENVO:00010504); material: water (ENVO:00002006), including particulate matter (ENVO:01000060) such as... | depth 5 m | reverse complement strand
CGTGGTGCCATAGTTAACCCAGTTGCTTTATGTTTAAATAACCCAGTACCAGCACTCAATGGTGCGTTTGGTGTTAAATAACATACAGCAGCCCATTTAGTGGTTTGGTCAGCATGAATCCAGCTTCTATCTCTTGATGTTGTAAATTGATAAGCACCTGTGTATTCACCATCACCCCAAAATGTCACGTTACCATAAAATGGTTTTACTACATTTTCAATAGTTTCTTTTACAGACTCATTTAAAAATGATTTAGTACGTGGTCCTGGATAGTTACCCGTAACTGAAAAATCTTGTTGTAGAGCGAACTCTCTAACTACATCGACATCTGAATAAAAGTCATCGATTATGTAAGCTGATATTTGCATAACTTTTTATTTGTTTTTTATTTCATGTTTTTAGTAATAGCATCTGGCGCATTGTCCTTAATCCAATTGAAGAGTTGAGTCTTCCAAACCTTTTCAGGAAATATACCGCCGCCGGCTTTTTTGATTGGTAACGATAAAAATCCAGCTACAAACTTTACCTTTTTGGTTTTAGTTTCTTTTTTGAATTTTAAAGCATCACCACTACCTTGGGTTTTCATTTTGGATACACTTTGGTCCTTTTCCAAATCCTCACCATCTGAGTCTTTATAGAATACAGTATTGTTTGGATTGTTAAGTATAACATCTGCTCTACCATCCATACTTTTAGGTAATGCTCGTGTGACTAATGACCATATTGTGTTTGAAGCACCTTCATGTGTTTTTAGAAGAGTATCTTCAGGAACCATCCGCTCTCTACCTTTATTATTTTCCATCGCAGTAACGTAGTTTGTAAGAATCCACGTTAAGTGCACATTTTTAGGGCTGTAACCTGCGTTTTTCAATAAAGGAAGGATGTCTGTAATATCACTTAAATCTTTAGCGGTGATGTCAAACATAATATTAGGAAGTGTCTCTGAGTTATTAGCAGCAGATAACATATTGATAAGTGATTTATCTTTGATACCCATTGCTTTTACCAAATAATGTAATGCAGCTACATGGTCTGGTGTTTTTAGGTCGAGGTTACGAATTGTTTGTTTATTACCCCTTGGGAGTTCGGTATTAAATACCTTATTAATAAGTTCTAAATTCGCTGGTTTGATTTTCTTACCATATTTTTTTAAGATATCGGCGACTGTAATCTTATCCATTCTATTCAGAACTTGAAGTTGTTTTTTCATTTCATCAACATCACGAACTTTAAATCCAGCCGAATCTAAAAAGTTAGAACCTGCGAAACCTTTACCACTACCAGCACCACCTACTAAGAATACTACTTGACCATATGGTTTTCTATTATTGTATGTAATGAGTTTCTCATCGAGTTGTTCCTCGTTGAGTACTTCCATTATTAGTTTTTTTATAAAATTCATATTACTCCTTAGTTGGGAATTTATTTGCAGTACGACCTGTATTATATGGAAACATAGTATTTAACTTATCACGTCTTTTATTACAACCACAATCTTTAGCACCAACTGCTAAAGCTATTGATGCTGCTACTTTATCTAATCTTGTAGCTGATGTTATTTTTGCGATAGTGTCACCTAATCCTGTAGATGTGTTATTAGTATCCTTCATAATCATTTTCTAACTGTAAATTATAACCTTCTTTCATTAACATCTCTTTTAAGAATTCCAAATCTTCGAACTCACCTATTTTAATTTCACACCGACCAGTACGATGGATTAAATCAGCAATAGAAGAACCTTGTAGGTCAGGATATCCTAAATATTGTTTAAGAACAAACACTACGTCATCATACGTGTGAATGTTATCATTTAATAAATATAGACGTGAACTCATTAAAGGTCAAAAATTATAGTTTCTTTAATATCGTATTTTGATTTTACTGATTGTATAACACCTTCCAGCTCCTCAGAGTTACTAACCTCTGCGTGGATTGATGTATCGGTGTCTGTTCTTACGTACAATAGGAAATCAGCTTCTATTGAATTTACTTCGTCACTTATTCGTTTTATTATTAATTTCATTATATTTCTCCATAACCACTTTTTTTAATTCCTCAAGGACAGCACACTTTCTATAGTCTTCTATTTCAAGGTAGTGTTTGAGTAGGTTATCTATTAAATTTAGTTTCAACTCATCATCGACATCGGGGTTATACAATAAAATATCGTATACCTCTTCCATTGCTAGATGTTCGTAGTTTAACATAAATAGATTTGAGAAAGTTAGTAAAGTTAATTATTTTAGCATCGATGAGATAATATACCCAAAAATACCAAGTAATGCTGTGAATACAATCCATAATGCTTTAGTCACACCATACTTCCAATCACGCATCTTTTCGAAATCGGTGACTATTTTATCGTAATATCTTTGACGACTTTCACGGTCTTGTCTGTATTCTGTATTCTTATTAACTCTAACAATTATACCATCTTCTGGATTTAAAAGAGTAAACTTGATGTCAGCAGTATCTTCTTTTAGACTTGCATAGTTATCACGTAGGTCTCGAACGGACTCTTCCATTCGTTTTAACTCACCATTTGGTAACTTAGTCTTCATTATATTGATTTCAGTCAGTATAAGTTCTAATATATCTTTTTGCGAATTTGCCATTTTTGTAAGCCAATTTTAATTATCTGAAAGAAACTAATTTATGATTATAAATAGGGGTTAACTGGCAGTTCCATCTACCAAATACTACTTTTTAAGTAAGATTTTTATAATAGAGATGCTGAATTATCTTCTATGTAATTTTCTATCAACTCACGTGTCTCATCTACTGACAAGTGTTCTACAGCAAGAACTGATTTGATTGTTATGTTAGGGTATTTCTTTTGTAATGCACCAACAGCCTTCACGTTCTTAATTGAGTCATCCATGAATGCGATATCAGTATACCCCTTTGCGATGTGTTTCTCAATCCAATCAGCTTTATCCTTTGGGTTATTAGATGCAAGAGCAACTGGGTATACATCCATACCATACTCATCCTTAAAGAACTTACGGATTGGAAACCCTAACTTACGTGCCGTTAGTATAGTTACTTTCTTTTGTGGATTTTTCAACATACGTTGGAGTAGTTGAAAGTTTTTCTTGATGACTTGTGGTTTATTCAACATTCGGTTGAAGTCTTTGAAGTCAAACTCATCACCAGACTTCTCTTTATACTTAGCATACTCTTCAGGTGATAATGTAGTTTTAGTACCATCCTTGTGGGTTACATAAATATATGATACACTTTTAGCGAGTGTGTCGTCAAAATCGAATACTCTTAATACTTTAGCCATATTTTATTTTAATTTTGGAAGACCACCAATCTTTGGTATTCGAGCTTTCCATGTTTTATAAATCAATTTTCTGTTAGGAGTAGTGATTATACCATCATCTACTAATGAGTCTAAGTAATCGTCTACCACATCTTGATATGGTTTCTTCATTGTCTTAGCTTTAGAATATAACCCATGTATGTTAGCATCTACCTCTTTTGGTAATAAGAAGTATTTGTAGTATAGTTTCTCATCACCACGAATCTTACCTCGCATTGCCTTATCACCACGAAGAACCTTTGATGGTTTTAAAGCATCAGAACCCCTACCATGAGTTAGGTGTTCAATCTCATGTCGTACTAAGTCACGGAGTATTGGCTGAATCTTTGAAAGTATCTTTACACCATCATCTGGATGGATACCTATCAGTACCTCAATACTTGGAAAGTCCTCGTCTCCTTCAGCAGAACCATCAATAAAGAATTTACCTGGCGTTACACCATCTTCTGTTACTGCTAACTTTAACTCTACCTCAACGCCTACACCACTAACTTTATCAGCGAAGTCTCCAACATATATACTCTCACGTTCACCTTGGAATAAGTGTTGCATTGATAGAGTAGGCATTGGGTCTTTACGAACCACATATCCTTTATACTTCTTTGGTTTTTCATAAGTACCACTACCCTTGATAGCGTCCTTGACTTTCTTAAAGATAGCTTTATTGATATCGCCTGTAAGTTTATCGTACATTCCTTCTATGAGTAAATCTTTTAATTTCATATACAATATACCACTTTTTTTTTAAATATCCAACTTTTTGTCAGAACTTTTGAAATCTTTTTTTCTCATTACAGTTTTAGCTATAGCTTTATTAGCTTGCTTCATGAATGGGATGTTGATGTTAGTTCTATCATCTACTGCGAGTAGAGTGTTGTATTTATCTAAGAAGTCTAAGAATTCCTTTTTCTTCTTACCCAACCTCTTAAAGAAACCAATGAGTTCAGCCTGAGATATTTCTTTACCATTACGTGGGTCATTGAGTCTGTCAAAGAAGTGTTTGTCAGTTAAGACTACATCTATTGGATTTAGTTTCTTATCAGCAAATGAATCAATCTTTTTTAAATCGTCCATTGGGATTTCGTTGAGTGTTGACTCGCCAACGTTAACTCGTTTGTAGGTTTTTGCAATTGGACCATACTCTTCGTTATCATGACCACATTTATGACAAATGTATAAATCATCCCCACCATCCTTTTTCATCCAAGTCCAACCACAATTGTTACACTCGATTTTATCAGCCATTACACCTTCGTCAAATATATTAACTTTTGGTAACAATCTGAATTTCATGAAAGGTCTACCATTGATGGTGATGTCACCTTTTTCATTGGTATCTATAGATTTAACTACAATTCGTTTGTTTTTAAACTTACCACCTAATACAGTATCACCAATGTTAATTGGGATATTAATATCTTCTAATACTAACGTAACAACCCCACCTTTAGACTCGGTTAAGGCTACACTCTTACGTTTCTTATGTAGATACATTAAGAATGGCTCAAGTCTTTTATTTTGTTTTGACATTCCCATAGTATATAAATATAATAATTTTTATTTAAAAACCACTTAATACAAGTTCGTTTATGTAATCCTGTAGTTCTTCTCTTGTTGCGGACATTTTGAAACTCAAGTCAGCTTGATATCTTTTCTTTTCTTCATCGTACTGAAGTATTAATATTGTAGGTACAACTACTACATTCCATTTCTTCTGTAAGTTTGGCTTCTTAGCTATATCGATGTGTTCAATTTCACAATCTTCTAAATCATCTACCCAAACGACACTATTAGCCTCGTTCCATCCAGCATTAAAATGTAATACTACTATCTGAGCACTTATAAAGTTACTTAGTAATAGAAACGGAATTATTAAAAGCTTTTTCATACATATCCTATCGTAGTTTGTCTATTTTCTCTTCCAAACGTTTGAAATCTTCTTTTAATTCCTTCACATCCTCTTGGGTAGTCATAATGGTTTGACGTATGAGTTGGTCTTTCATGTCATATTCCATTCTTGTAACATCCTGAGGTGGTGGTTCGGGTAATTGTTTAGCTTCTTCAATATCAGCTTGTAATGCGAACCACATACCAATAATTGTTGCAACTGCAAACAGAATTATTCCTATTGTTTTTAAGTCTAATGTAATTTTAGTCTCTTCGTTTACTTCTTTAGCCATTTTCTCTTACCTTAGTTTTTATAAGATTATAAAGTTTATACCCATTGAAAAATCATACCAACTACGATTCCAATATTTATGATATTTACCCTCTGTAAATACACCTAATGATTTTGTGAATCTATATCCGAAAATTAGACCTCCGGAATAATCTACCCATTGCCCACCATGAAATTTATGATAACTAAACTCACTATCTCGGTCTAAGTGATATGGCATTACGTTTGCCCATGAGTGTAACCAAAAATCTTTTGTATACTTATAATAATCAAAGCCGACAACAACTGAATACTGCCATTGTTGGGGAAGTTTACTTCGTTCTCTATCAACATAGTCTGATAATACTTGTGGGATTACGACCTGTTCCCAAATATCTTTAGAATTTGCAACTACATCACCATTAGGATTTAAATACTGAATGTTAGCCATGTCACTAAAATCAATACTATAACCCATTTCGTCAAGAGCTAAACAAGTAAAATGAATATCACCATTTGTTAACACCCAATCTGCCAAAGGGTCATACCCATATGGTTCTGAGATACGTTGCATAGCGCCTAAGTTAACGGAAAACTTTCTATTGAACTTATGTCGTAATCGTTGAGATGATTCGAAATAGTTTATATCAGCGATGCCATCTTGTAAGTACTCAAGCTTTAAAACATATCTATCTGCGATGTATCTTAGGAAGTGGTCTTGACTAAGGAATTGTCTACCTTGTTGTCGTCTATAATCAAACTCAAATAAATATTCGAATCCCTTCGTCTTACTTCCAATAGTAGCAGCATCAGAGAATGAGTTTTCGGTTCCATTTTTAAATCTATTCTGAATATTTGGTTCATATCCAAATCTTTGAATCTTCCGTATACCAAATACTGCTGAATAATCATATGGAGTGATTGTTTTAGTTGTTGTCAATCCATCCGTAACCGAGTAGTTTGTTACATCTGATACTGAGTTATTACCATTATAAGCCCCATAGAATGTAGAGTACTTAAATCCTTTTTTTAATCTCTTTTGGAAATCAGATGGAGTCTTTGTGATTTGACTGTACATAACCAATGGTAACATACAAAGTATTAGTAATATACCTCTCATATTAATCCTCTTTTATTATTCTTTTGTTAAATCGTTTTCCATGGTGTTCAATCGATAGGAAATAAACGCCATTCGATAACCATGATATATCAATTGTCTTTTCTTTAGAATTTTCAAAAATCAACTGACCCGTGAAATCATATAGGGTGTAGGTAATATCTAAATTAGTTCTAATATTTAATGTACCATTCGTTGGGTTAGGGAATACAACAATAGCATCAAATGTAAATTCATCAACATTAAGAGTACCACTACCAGCCACACAATAGTTGTATAGTGATTGACAACCTGGGTCCCATGAGTTTGTACAACAATATTCATCTACATCAATTACCCAAGCATAACATGGGTCATTTAACCAATATGGATTACCCGGCCCATCGATACATCCAGCGTCATACAAACAAGCCGTAGTGTCTGATACATTTGCATTAGGATTGTAGTTGTATGCGTTCGGGTCAGTACAACCATAAATTGCAGCGATACAACTTCCGTTGTCTACATTTGCTAGCGGGTCGTAATTTATTGAAGTGGAATCGGTACAACCATATACTTTAGGTACACAAGTGAAATCCTCAGTATTAGCTAATGGATTGTAGTTAAATGCACTTGGGTCAGTACAACCATACACTTTAGGAATACAAGTTCCGTTATCTGTGTTTGCTAATGGGTTATAGTTAAATGAGGTTGAGTCCATACAACCATAAATTCTTGCAATACACGAACCATCATTTACATTGGCTAGTGGATTGAAATTAAAAGATTGTGGATTCATACACCCAAATACTTTAGGTATACAATTACCATTATCTGTATTTGCGAGTGGGTTAAAGTTTAGTGAGGTTGAGTCCATACAACCATAAATTCTTGCAATACACGAACCATCATCAACGTTAGCAGTAGAATCGTAATTAAATGATGTTGGGTCTATACAACCAAATACTTTAGCAATACACGTGTCTGGTGTATTTGCTATTGGGTTGAAATTGAATGAGGATGAATCCATACAACCTATAATAATCGGAATACAAGCACCTGCTGTATTTGCAGTAGAGTCAAAGTTAAATGAAGTTGAATCCATACAACCTACAATAATTGGTATACAAGCGCCTGATACGTTAGCAGTAGAATCGTAATTAAATGATAACGGATTCATACAACCTACAATAATTGGGATACAAGAACCATCATCGGTGTTTGCTAATGAATCATAGTTCAATGCTGAAGTATCAATACATCCAAATACTTTTTCAATACATACATCTCCGAATGTTGGAAGCGAATCTACTCGTTGGATTATAGGAAATTGTAATGTAGTTGCTCCCCAATATGGGACATCTACAATAGTATCACCCTCTGGTCCATATAAAGTATATGCTACTTGAGCGATTGAGTTTTGAGATTGAGTTGTTGTAAATAAATATAAATCAATTGGTTCGTATATGTTTAAAGGTACATCAAATGTTTGATTATAACCATCATTAGGACCCATTTTATATTGAGGAGATAAGTTACTACCTTGTTTGATACCTAACCAAGTACCACCCCAACCATTAGCAGCACCATCGTAAATTTTTAGAGTGTAGTTACCAGTCATTATTTCGCTGGTGTTAGCGGTATCTATATAATTAAATGCTGATGTATCAATACATCCTACTATTCGTGGAGCTCCACAAGAGCCTGTGTCTATTGTAGCACTTGGGTTATATGTGGTTGAGAACGGATTCATACACCCATATACATCTGAACTACCAGATGAACATATACCACCAGTACTAAACTGAGGTGAGGTGAATTGGTATCCAAAGTTTCCATTTGGGATAGTATCGGATAATGCCCATAAAAGATTACCTGAACAATCATATACTTTTAAGTCCCCATCTACCGAACCCCCATAAAGAGTACCATTTAAACCATCCCCATAACTATCGTTAAGTACAATATCTATTAGTACGTTTGTATCAACACACATATAATGTGAGATAGGTACACCTTGGGGTTTGCCTGAGAATGTGCCTTGGGATGCAGTATAAACTGCTCCATTGGAATCGTAAACAATCCAACTCGATTCCCCGCCATAGGTATCGGGGGTGAATTGTACATCTATATAAGTTTGGTTGGAAGAGCAATTAAGAGATGCGGCAGGGTTGCCGGTACATAACCCATCACTAACAGTAGCCCATGGGTTGAACTCATTTGAAGTACTATCGGTACATCCGATAATGTCTACACAATCTAAACACTTTTCCCAACAATTAGTGTCTAATATTACAGTGTCTCTGTTTACAATTAAATTTCTATTCGTGAATCCAGCTGCATCTAAAAGGAAACACGTTGCATAAGGATTACCACCACCTTGTACATTGGTAGGTAACTCTTGGTCAGACCAATTATCAACTGAATATTTCCATAACCATCCTGGATTGTTTAATATATCAATAGTACCAGTCCAAACACCATCACTGTCGGAGTCCGATAATGAATCTGCAATACCACTCCAACTATTAAATTGACCACTTACGTAGACTTGAGAGAAGGTATCATTATATGAATTCATATCAACTGCAAAAGTTACAGGATATTTACATTGACCATTACTAATATTAGCGGTGGTGTCATATGATGAAGATGCTGAATCCATACAACCGGCAACTGGTGGTGGTTGAGATAAAAGATTAACAACAGTATCGCATGAATAACCCCCATAAGTACTTGTAAAAAATCCAATATCAGATGGTGATAGGTCTATAAGTGTTCCTTGAGTGTAGTTCCGTAACTTTACATAAGGAGCACCACCTTGATTATCATACCACCTACTTACATTACTTGTGAGTGATATCTTTATATCACCTGTATCGGTTGTTGAGAAATTATACCTATAAGTGCTTGCATTAGTTGTCGAATAACTCGAATAGTATAAAGTATCAGTACCTTGTTCAACTAAAATAGATTGGTCGTTTGAATAGACGTTGCCTGAAGTGAATACGTATCTACCGAACTCTACTTCTAATTCAAACCAACTCGTGCTTGAGCTTTGTGCTGACGACATGAATGTCATCGTTAATAATAATAGACTAATTAAATACTTTTTCATATAACGTTTATCCAAAATTTTAGTACTGTGGTACTATGTAATAACTATGTAACTTTTTGTTTAAAAGAAAGTGCCCCCTTGTGAGGGACACTTATACGAGTATGGTGGGTTTTATTACATTTATTATTAACCCTTACCTTGACCCCGATATTTCTTTTTATAATTTTTAGCGTTTTTAGAACGTGATGTTTTTGTTTTTGAGTGAACACCCGGTCTACGTTTTTTGCTGGTTTCCAGCTTGTTCATTGAACTACTTGGTTTCATGATACTTTTTTAATCTTATATGTGTTTTATTTTTCTTTTTTACTATCAAATATCTTGCCCACCTCGGCGATACCGAATGAACCTAATGTGATGTAAAGGAATGAGTTGTATATAAACTCGTTAATAACTAAATCTTTACCAAAGTAACCAGTCACAACGTCAGCAGTAGCAAATACTACCATAACAGCGAATGCACCAAATCCTACGATTGATTTTTCGTTGTAATCGTTCTTATCCTTAAAAATGTCAGCAAATGCCATAAATTTTCTCCGTATATATTTTAACATAATGTAACTGTTTTAGTATAAATATTTGTTTTTATTAGTTCCGTTATAAACTCACTAACATATCCAACAGCTCTTGTTGAGGGAACATATCGAATTTATCTTTACGTGTGTTAGTATGTGTCCACAATCCCTTAACTCTACCATAGTATGCGTCTTCGTTAAATTCAAATGCATCTGCACCATGTTGTTTAACTAACGCAGGTAATCCGGCTGTGATATCAATACCATCACGTTCCCCAACCCATAGGATAAGTTTACGTAATGCTTCTATTTGTTTATCTGAGTATTTGTGCCATGTAGAGTAACCTTTAAATGGTTTTGCTAAAGTTACAATTTCTGATTCAGCAACTTTAGTACCTGCATATGTTTTACCATCTACTACATATCCAAAGTTACAAACCTCAACACCAACTGAATTTACGTGCATTGTTTGTGAACCATTTTTACCTAAATGCCATCCATAGTTTGCTTCTGGAAATGCTTGAAGCATTTCACCATCGTACTTATCTTCGGTTCCTTTAACGGATGACCCACCTAATACAAACTCAGTTGCAACTTGACCTCGTTTATCAGCAGCCCATTGTTTGATACTATTGTATGGATTGTGCCATCCAGCCGTATGATGAATGAACATCCATTCTGCAGTAATAGGGCCTGTCTTATACTCACCCTTTGGCATGAAGTATTCTACAATCTCTAAACCATTCGGTGTAGTATATGGGGTTTTTGTGTAAGTGGCTGTTGATGAGTCTGAAGAAGCTGATGTTGTGTTATCAGTATCTAATAATCCCATTTTATTTAAGGTACCATTACCAACCAAACCATCAGGTGTTAACCCATTATCGGATTGCCATTTCTTTACAGCAGTCTCAGTTCCCTTACCAAAGATACCATCGGATGTAACACCGATTACTTCTTGAACATCTTTTACAGTTTCACCTGTAGAACCTAATTTTAATAACATTATATAATTCCTTTATTAATAAGTATGTAGAAATTCAAAAGGGAGTATCCACGTAATACCAAAGGGGTCTTCTACGTTAAGTTCTTGCTTTTGTTCGTCTACTGATATAAGAGTCACCTTTTCTCCCTCTAGGAGGCTCCCCTTGTGATTCGAAAACGTCCTCTTCATGATTAACTTTTTTCTTACTTCTTTTTGCAAATGTTTCATATTCAAATGACTCGTCTTCATAGTCGAGTGTGTTTATGTTAATTTTACCCATTACGGATTACCTTTAACTTTTTTATTTTTTCCAAGAATTCTTCTACGGAATAGGATTTAGATTGTTCATCTTTGATTGTCACCGAATCTAAGGTGTCGGGATACTTTTCTACCAATCTAACAAGTATTTCAAACCCCTGGTCAGCCCAAAAGTTCTTAAACGAAATCTCACCCAAGATGTTAGTTGAGAAATCTACCGATTCTTCGGTATCGTCTGGTAGTAATATAAAGTATCTCATAAATTAATTAAGTCCGAATCGTAGTGTTTTACACGATTAACTTTAATATTAAATATGTCGAACTCGTAGTCACCGATACCAAAATCATTAAAATCTAATATTTCTGACAATTGTTGTATAAAATTAAATGAGTTTTGGGTCATTCGAGTTGCATCCATTCTTACTATAATGTCTGAGTCAACTCCATCTACATTTATTCTTTTAGTTAAGTCATAATCAGTATCAGGTTGTTCTTCTTTGATGTAATTATCTATCACATCTTGAGAAACATCTACGTGTATGTTACTACACCATGGTTCGAGTGATTTCAGAATTACTGAATTTGCATTAAAAATCCTAAATTGTATATCATACTTATGAGGTACGATTGGTTTCATTAACTTATCATGTTTACAATAATGCCCCCACTTTCTAAGGAAGTTCCGAGTTGAACGATTATTCTGAGTTAGCCACTCATTTGTTTCTCGGTTCTTCATAAACACTTCACCATTTGGATTTCTCTTAGCACCATCTGCAAATCTACTACCTCTACAGGTCATATGATATACAAACCCATCCCAAGTTTGAACGAACTTATATCCATTCAAATGAAATCTATTGAAAATATCAGTATCTTCTTTTGATTGTGGTGCAAATAATGGGTCATGCCCACCAATTGATGTAAAATCTTCTTTGAACATAAACCACGGAGCGAATATACCCTCTGTAGTAGTACCTTGTTTTAATGATGGGAGTTGTTCTAATAGTTTATCTTCTAACTCAACAAACTCTTCCGGCTCAATCCCAAAATCTAAGAGAATCTTCTCAGGCCCATCGGGATGTAATGGTGGTTCAATACGTGTCAATGATACAACACTCAATGGTTTGATGTGTTCTAATACAGATTCTAATGCGCCAGGACAAAGATACATATCAGCATGATAGATACCTACAATTGGCGTAGTCGCTACCTCGTTGACAAGTCTATCGTATAAGATAGTATGACCCAATCGAGTCGGCCCTTCGTTTCTAATTGCTTTGAAGTTTGGGTCTGACTCCATCATCTCTTGACACCACTCCCATGTACCATCGTTACTGAAATCATCAGCTACACATACAGTTGGTTCTGACCCACCATTCTTTCTAATTGAATCGTAAGACCACTTTAGGTATTTTAAATTGTTTCTACTCGGTTGAATGAAACTTATATCTTTTTTACTTAACATAGTATTTTATTCATTTTATTTAGGAACACCTCTTCATGGAAGTGTTTTTTATAATTGTCTAACGCTGATTTGGAACATTCATTATAGAATTCCGTATCATTTTTAAGTCGTTTAGCAAGGTTACGTGCAGCTTCCAAATCAAATCTGTCTACCGATAACCTTGGTTGACATAACCGTTGGGTATCCGCTTCAACATAACCTATACATGGTATACCTAAGAACGAACAATTTAAAGAGAATGTACCTGCAGTAATATTTGGCATTAAATGGACTGCGTATTTGTAACTTGACAATAGCCTCATCCATTCTGAGAATGTAACGTGTGGTAACACCTCAACCAATTGTTCTTCGTTTTTAACGTTTCTCATTTTTGGTACTGATATTGGTTGGTCAAACTCACTTGCAACTAAGTATGAATCAAATCCACCATACCAAGAATTGAAGTTTCCACCCACCATAACCTTATTTTCCTTTATAGTATCTTTTAAATATACAAAATTATCTTCAATAATCAAAGTAGGAATTGTATAAATTTCTTTATCTGATGATGTCATACCTTTAAAGTATTTAAAATCAGTTAGGTTTTCACTAAGTATTCCATCTACTTCTTGTAATAAGTTGTAGTGCCAAATCTGATGATGGAGTTCCTTTGTTTGATATATTTGTGCAGTAGATTCTTGCATGAACCAAATCTTTTTACCAAACCGCCTCAAGTCTGATACTAATGAGTTTTTTTGATATACAAACTCTCTAAGTTTATCTGTTTTACTTATCAACAATATAATATGGTCATATTGTGATTGTAACTTTTCCATCTGATAAAAACAATAGTGGTCTGCTTTCAATGCACAAAACTGAGCGAACTCAGTTCTCATATGTGGGTGGTCTCTACCTACCTTACCAGTAAATGGTAACTCCGATATAAATGCTATTTTTCCCATAAGTCTTCGTATGCTCTTTTTATAAAATATGCAGAACTTCTATCTAATTGATTCTTCGGGATTGCATTAAAATGATACACCCATGCTTGTTCATATAAGTTCTCCATACTATCACCCCACCAAGATTGGCCAAAGTTAAGTAGGTTTTTACTTGACATATGATGTAGGTTAAACGTAGCAGGTAACATCTTTAACTCGATTCCCTGAGTTTGTGCTAGGTAGTTTACGACAGTTTGGTCAGTACCCAACCCTGCTTTTTGCTTTTCTACTAAAGTGTCTTGGTTTTTAAAATAGAAATCTAATACGAAGTCAAAAAACTCACGATGTGATTCATTGACTATTTGGAATCCACCATTAAAGTACATACCCCTATCTAGCTTGTAACCATCGAACATATCTTTGTAATGCCTTAAAGACCTACCAGTCCATTCCCAACACCCTAAATCAAGAACACCAGTATACTTCCGCTCGTTCATTTCAAAAAAGTTTGGTGTATCTGGGTGTACTATCGTATCGGAATCAACCATTAGAACTTGGTCAAATTCTATCTCGTTATGGTCAAGAATTTTAAATAGATGGTATCGTTGCCATGGGATAGTCATCTCGTCCCATGGATATAATGCAGTATCCCACACCAATACCTCGGCATTGTTTTTTTCGGCCCACTTAGTCCATGAGTTTATACTATACTTGTATGGGTGATGTCGACCTCTTCCAGCATCAATTGCTGGAATGAATATTATGTTCTTTTTCATCTATATAACTTTTTATATAATCTTTAATATTTTTAGTAGGTACCCACCCCAACACCTCGTTGGCGTGTGTATCTTCACAAAGTGTAACCAAGGCCTCACCTGATTTGTTATCTTCATATGTAATACTATCGTAATTAAACATATCTGCGATGTCTTTGATAGAATAATTCACACCTCTTCCCAATTCAAAATCGTAACCATATGATTCTTGCTCCATAATCTTTACCAATGCATCTACGATATCATCAATATGAGTAAAGTCTCTACGTTTAGTACCATCACCAAAAATAGTAAGTGGCTTACCATCTTCAATTGCGGTCTCCCATTTACCAATTAGAGTACAATACCCACCTTCTTTTAAATGATGTGGTCCATACACGTTATAAAATCGAGTGATTGATGATTTTAGATTGTAGTGTTGCTGATATAATGATATAATATCTTCCCCAACGTCTTTGGAGAATGTATATGGATTTTTGAATCTACCACTATGCTTTGATGACGACCCTGCATATATGATTGGTACGTTGTTGTTAGCGCACCAATCTACTAAGTTTAGAGTTGCATTTGCATTGGTAGTAAAATACTCTTTGGGTAATTTGAATGATGGTTGGATACGAGCAATTGCTGCTAAGTGAAATACGACATCAACATCCATAAATTCCGTAAGATTTCTTAAATCGTGATTAAGGTACTTACATCCCTTTTGGTGATTTTCTTTCTTACCAGTATAATAATTGTCGATAGACACCACGTTATGCCCATCACTTAATAATCTTTTGATGAGGTTTGTTCCTACAAACCCTGCACCACCTGTAACTAATATTTTCATTGATTGTGTTTTATAAAACTTCTGTATAATCGAAAGTCACCTATTTTATTATTCATATCATCAAATGCTAACTCTACCATGTCGGGTAACAATAATAATTTTTGTAGATGATACTTTGCTAACATATGATTTGATATACCATTCCAACGCGGACACCCGTCTTCGGTGTAGGTATTAATATTATCATACAAAGTTGCAAATTTATCCATATTCTCACTACCACTTATATACCACAGGTCGCCTATTTCATTTAGATTAGTATGCGGCCAACCCCAAGGTTTACCTTTCTTAGAGGTCTTAGGAATATAGAATGTTTTAGAGTCGTAGTTTTCAATTTGAATTGGGCGTGTCCATATCATATCAAATCTTGACATAAGTACCATATCATACTTAAATCCGTTTTCAGACTCATATTTATATTTTAAATTATTTACTTCTTTTGTACTATACCACCTACTGTAATGTGCTTGTACCCTATTATGTGGTCCTTTGACTGTATTTTCAAAAACTATTTGAGGTTCTATCTTGTATGATTTCGGTTTATACTTAGATACTAGCTCATTTTCAAAATTACCATCCCATGTATGGAAGAAGACATCAACATTACCAATTGATATTAGATTTTTGTAAAATGATTCATAACAAGCAGAAAGTACTTCATCTTCACCCCCAAGCTTATCATACGATTTGCCAGTATGTTTAGACCCAATTAATCCATATAAACATAACGCTATTCTCATAACTTAATATCCTTAATACCAACGTTTCTATCTATATTAATTGAAATTGCATAATCGTCAGTACCATATGGCTTTCTATCATTTATAAGATACCGCGGCCCACCACCGATACCCATAATAAGTTGGTCATATATAATACCCACATTATTTAACTGAAGTTCTGTGACTTTACGCTGACTTTCCTTACGACCTGTCGTTAGTATAATATTATAACCTAACCTATCCCACTCTAACAGCGATTCTAACGTACCATCAAGTAACTCTAATCTATGTGTTGGTAGTTGGGAGACAGTTGGGTTACTATGTGTTACCAACGTCCCATCAATATCACAAAATATAGTTTTTGGTCGGTTATCAATGTAGCTCATGTAGTTTTTTCTTTATATTTTCTTTTATGATAGAATCAATATTAGGTTTGATTGATATGAAGTCAGTATGTGATAACACATAATGGCCGCAAATCTTAATCAAATCTTCTTTTTGAGTCATAGGGTCGAAATTATCATCTACCCATTTAACCCACCGTTTTGAATCATAACATATTTTCCAAAACTTATTAATATCTATTCCTGACTCAATATACGAAATAGTTTCGATTAATCCAAATTCTGGAGCAATATTTATTGAATCAAGTCCCAAACTAAACTTTTCTTTTATTAATTCTACTGGAATGTAGTCACCATTATGCTCCTTTGATACCATACCCCAATGTGTAGCAACCTCAGTCATATTATTCAAACGTTTAGAATCATACTCACCGGTGTTTACATTTCCTTTTAAGGAAGTTCCACTTTGAATAACCAAGTGTGTTATTTGATTAAATACATTGGTATCTAGGATAACATTTAAATCAGATACTAATGTATGTAACTCATTCGATGTAAATTCACGTATAGATTGTTCCGTACCTATCTCATATTGAATATTAGGATTTAACTCATAACAATGATTTATCATTTTTACAGTCCAGTCTAACCCATCTTCATATTTTGGATACTTTTTCCAAGGGTCTATATGAATGTAATCTAAATATTTACAATCTTCGGTTAATGATTCAAACCCATCATCATCTTTGAAACCTTGACCTGGCCCACCATGGTCTCTTTTTATAGGAAGTCTACCATCCACATATTCTGCGAATTGTTTTGTAGTCCAATTGTTGACGTAGCCACCATCGAATTCAACTTGCCTACGTGATGGTATAAATCCAATTTTATGACCAGTTTCTTCTGAAAATTCTAATATTGCATCTACGACATTTTTAGTCATAGGTCCAATGTAATAGCTTGGTGTATACATATTATTTTGTAATTTTTATAATTTTACGTTCATCCTCTACCTCATCGTAAAGTATATATTCACGTCCCATGTCACTTACCCATTCATAGAATGCTTTTTGCTCGTGTTGTCTATTTTCTTCAACATCTTTATGGTTATAATACCATTCATCAAAAACTATAACAGTTTCTGGAACTATGTATTCATTAAGCTCATATAGTATGGTAATCGTAGAAGAATATAAATCTGCATCACAATGTAGTAGTGTAATTGGTTCTGCAATCTCCTTGTATTTAGGGATTGTGTCGGTAAACCACCCTTTATACAATTTAGTATTTTCAATATGAGGCATATTAGAGTACAATCCACCTTTTTTATGCCTAGTACCTACCCAATCTTCAGGAAGGCCTTCCCAGCTATCAAACCCAAAAGTTTGAAACTTGGGTGGGAGCTCTTTTCTAAGTTGTTTTAATGTTCCGCCTGAATATACTCCGAATTCTAAAACATGAGTATGTTTTGTATTTATTAGTGTTATTGCTTTTCTTAGCGTCTCGTTTGCCATAGTGTTAGTTTCCCGTAGTTAAATAAAAATTTGTTAAATGGGTATTCATGTAAAGGTGCCATATTAATCCATATTAGACCAGTTAGTGTTTTTACCTTTTTTAAGTCATACCCTTTGTTTGTTATAAAATCATGTAATATCGATGTACATTGTACCAATGTTGATTTACATAATATATGACAATCATTTATATCTGAATTGAAGTGTCCATTAGAAACTATTTCATGATTTACTACTAAATTATGGTTTAACTTAGCTAAGTCGTAATATAAATCACCAATCTCTAAGTCTCCAGCAAAGTCCTGCCGCCAATCTATTAAAGTGTAACCAGTTGTAGTTTCTATTACATTATCGAGGATAAAATCTCCATGAAATTGAGATGGTATTCCGCTAGCTAACCACTCGGCATCCAATGAGTCTATTATATCAAAGATAGGTGGGACTTCTATGCCATTTATAATCTGAACCGTATCATCTTTACCATCTAAATACTGACTGACTCTCTTTAGTGTCTTGGTAATATAGAAGTTATAACATAACTCCTTGAAGATGGTATGTTCTAATTTAGACTCAACCCATAATGACGTATCTGCCCACTTTAAAAATTCAGAGAACGAGTTAATATTAACTGACTTTGCAAACAAGCTACCATTCGCTTTCTCATACTTGTAAAAGTTAGAAGTACTACCTATCATTTTAGGAGTTAGGTTAGATAGTAATTCAGCACGTTTTACTCGATTCTGATTTATTGTTGTATCTGAGAAAAACTTAATCACATAGTCATTAAAGAAGAATATAGATTCATTTTCTTTATCTAAAACATCAATAGTTTGCCCTATATAATTACGTGCTTTCTCCAACTCATTAGTATTACCAATATCTAACCATGTTTTTAAAGCATGAAACTTAAACTTAACAGTATTAAGCATCTGATTGATAACGTGTACATCTGACAGCGAGTGTGTGTTTTCCAACCCTTCGAGGGATTCCCAAAACAATTCATAATCCACTATTCCACATACACCTATGTATGGGTAATCAAAGTTTATCTCACCCTTCTCATTAATAGCGTCTACCGTATCACCAGTTATCTTTAGGGTTCTATATTGTGAGGTCTCGTCCTTGTATGCACCAGCACACCAATTTACATCCATCATTGGTAGAGTGTCCCCTTTCCCAATAATAGTATCACTTGCGTGAAATATGAAAGGGCATTGTAATTCAGACTTTGCTTGAAGAATTGAGTGTCCTAAACTACTACCATCACCTTCGTAATTATCAACATCTATAAATGTAAAGTTTTTATCATCATAAGCTAACTCTAAGAATTGACGTACATAGTCACCAAAGTGCCCTAATGTAATTACAAACTTGGTATTGGGTGGGTACCCCTCAATGATATGTGAGATTGCTGGTATATCACCAACCCTAACTAAACATTTATTTGTATAGTTTGTTAGCTTACCTAACCGGCTACCAACACCACTGGTAGTTATTAATACCTTATACCCGCCCATAGCTATCTTCTAATCTAACTATATCATCTTCACCAAAATATGTACCTAATTGTACTTCGATAAAAACTAAATCAACGTCGCCGGTATTTTGTATTTGATGTTTAGCTTTTAGTGGTATTTCAAGAACATCGCCGGTTGATACATTCCGTATGACCCCATCAAGTTTTAACTCACCACTACCTTCTACAAGAACCCAAACTTCAGAACGTTGAAAGTGATATTGGTAACTTGGAGCTTGGTTAGGTTTTATTACTATACGCTTTACCTTACACTTATCATTGTCTAAGAGGTTTTCAAAATTACCCCAAGGTCTATCTTCTTTATAATTCATCATAACTAATTATCCAATTCCCTTCCAAGTAGCACCATTACCAGTATAGTAATGATTGACTTCAAGTCTTGGTGTATATAAATATGTTTTTTCTTTTAATAAAATGTCAATTGCCCAATATCTATCTTCCTTAGTTGATAATTCCTCATCAAAGGCAGTTTCTATAAGAGCATCTTTTGTATAAAAACAAAAAGCGTTATGTAAAAAAGGTCTATCCTCAATAACAGAATGCATATTCACTACCTCGTCTTCAATGAAGTGAGACCATATGTATCTTTTATTAATACGCTTACCTCTATAAATTGGAGTTTGGTTTCCAAATACAGCCGAATGTTGTTTTAGCTGTGTTTGTACATAGTCTAAATCCATTTTGGTAATTTGAGAGTGTGCTGATATTACCAATATGGTATCATAATTACACAACTTAATTGCGTTATTCAATGAACGACCTGGTGTGTAATTATCTATAGATGTTACTGATATATTCAACCTTGTATTGAATAAACGTACAACGTCTAATGAGTCATCTGTAGAGTTGTTATCCATAACAATCACTTCTGCGCTAGGAATATGGTCACATATGGATTGTAGTGTAAATCCAATATATTCACCTTCATTTCTATTTCTTAATATAATACTTATCATTTAAAAATCCTAGCAAGAGTTGTATAATCAATAGCTTGTGCAGGGTCACTAATGGACATATCGGGATTAGGGTGTGATTCTATAATCAAACCATCAGCACCAATTACCATTGCAGCTTTAGATACCGGCTCTACAAAATTACGATATCCAGTTGAATGACTTGGGTCATATATGATTGGGATGTTAGTAAACTCTTTTAATGCTGGAATCATCATAAGGTCTGGTGCCCAGCGTGTTGTTGGGTGTATGTGTCTATAAGATGGCATTCCAACTACACCTCTAAGACATATAGCAACATTTCTATTACCACCTACTAAGATTCGTTCAACTGCACCTAAGATTTCATCAAGAGTTCCCCAAGTACCTCGTTTGAGTAATACTGGAGTATCTTGCTTTCCAAGAGCATCTAATAATGTATAGTTCTGAAAATTACGAGTTCCTATTTGAAATACATCGGCAACCTCACCGACTTCATCAATCATACTTGCATCCATTACTTCAGTAACAATTGGGAGTCCAGATTCCTTCTTAGCAATCTTCAACAACTCAAGCCCTTCTTTACGAAGACCCTCTTTCCAACCATTAGTTTCTTTTGTGATTGGGAACGTACATGGTTTGTAAGCACCTGCTCTTAGAGCATCTGCACCACATCGTTTCATCTCTTTTGCAATCTCAATGATTGACTCACCCTCAACTGAGCAAGGACCTGCAATCTTGAAGTAATCCCAATTGAAGGTTTCGTTTGGGTCGATTGAAATGTTTAGTTTACCTTGGTCTTTTAACGACTGAATGTATTCGTTCATTTGTAATATTGTTTTACTTGTTCTAAATCGTCTTCGGTATGGATATCAGTAGCAGTTTCCTTAACACATCCAATTCGGTAGCTAACCTTACCTTCTTTTAGTAAGTTGTACTTGAATAATCTCATTGCACCACTTCTACGATAGGTATCATCTATTGTAATGATATCATCATACTTGTTCTCAATCATATAGTCGAGACACTCATCAAGAGTATTAACTCGATTAGGATTATCTGGTTGTAACCCAACTACGATATCATATTCTTCATTGATTTCATTGATGATGTGTTCATACACATCTACCACCTCAACATCACCACACAACTCAATAGGTCGCTTGTGGAATCTTACTTCTTGTTGATTACAAATATCTTCAACAACATCACTTTCAGATGATACGATAACCTCTACACCATATCGACTTGCAGCTGCATAATCAACTGAGTGTAGGAACATGGGTTTACCATCAATCTCTCGGATGTTCTTGTGTTTTAATCTTTTAGAATCTAACTTTGTTGGGATTATTGCTAATACTCTCATAACTTATCTATACTCCATTTATATGCTTTAGTCTGACCTTGTATGGTCATTCCACCTGTATGTGGTGTTAATATACAATTTAATTTTGAATTTACCAAATTAAAAAAGGGTGATTTAGATGGGTCACTAAACTCATCTTCAATAACATCAGCACCATAACCCCACAACTTACACTCATGTAATGCTTTTATGACATCAGATTCTTTTACAATTTCACCACGAGATGTATTTACCAAGAACTTTACACCACGAGAGAGTAAGTTGTAATCAATCATATGTCGTGTCTCATCGGTAACGTGAACGTGGAGTGATACTGCGTCACATACATCGAACATCTCTTCCAATGTGTCAATATTAGACTCTTCTGAATATGGGTCATGGATATAAACCTCAGCATCAAATGCTCTACAAAACTTAGCCATCATCTTACCCAATCTACCATAACCAACGATACCAACTTTATAGTCTTTCATTTGCTGACCAACGAATGGTAGGTAGTCCCAAGTCGTGTCTCGTTTAGTTACATTGTTTGACAT
>TARA_R110000737_G_scaffold353495_1_pt1 | contig 22413 bp, 19 predicted proteins | sample TARA_R110000737 | Tara Oceans TARA_R110000737 (sample SAMEA4398027) | marine metagenome | biome: Polar Biome; feature: [SRF] surface water layer (ENVO:00010504); material: water (ENVO:00002006), including particulate matter (ENVO:01000060) such as... | depth 5 m | reverse complement strand
AAAGAGAAAATTAGAACATTAGAATCTGATGTATGGTCGTTCTAACAATTTGAGATCAAATTCAAAGAAGTTCTGTCAATTTACCTTGAATTGAGTAAGAAGGTATTACCTTTGCGGCATGATTCAATTGGACAATCTCGGTGTATTTCTACCTCAAGGTTATTTATTTCAAGGCATTACGGCTCAAATTAACAAAGGCGACAAAGTTGGCTTAGTTGGAAAAAATGGCGCTGGCAAGTCGACGATTTTAAAGTTAATTTCTGGAAAAGATAAACCTTCAGAAGGGAAAATTCACTCACCAAAAGGTACGACTATTGGTTACTTGAGTCAAGACCTAAAATTAGACACCAAGAAAACAGTGTTTAATTTTTTGAACGATAGTAACGAAGAATTGAATACTATTCGAATTCGTCTGGATGAAATTAATCACGCTTTGGTTACTCGAACGGATTATGAATCAGATGATTATTTAGGAATGTTGGACGAGATGAGTGATTTAAATCATACGTTCACTGTTCTTGAAGGATTCCAATGGGAAGAGAAAATAATTTCAACTTTAAAAGGATTAGGGTTTCAGGATGAAGAATTAAGTCGTCCGTTGAATACTTTTTCAGGTGGTTGGAAAATGAGAGCTGAATTGGCTAGAATACTTGTCAATAATCCAGATATTGTTTTATTGGATGAGCCAACAAATCACTTGGACATTATATCAATCGCTTGGTTGGAAAAATACTTGCAAAAGTTTGAAGGGGCTGTTATTGTTATTTCACACGATAGACTGTTTCTCGATAATGTAACCAAAAGGACTCTTGAAATTGCTCAAGGAAGGCTATTGGATTTCCCATTTTCCTATACAAAGTATAAATTAGCTCGTGAAGAAGAGCTGGAGAGATTAGAAGGAGCACAGAAACAACAGCAAAAGGATATAAAGCACACAGAGGAATTGATTAATAAATTCCGTGCAAAAAAGAATAAAGCCGCTTTTGCTCAGTCATTGATTAAAAAATTAGAGAAAACGGAAATCATTCAAGTTGAAAAAGATTCATCAGCAAAAATGAAAGTGTCTTTCCCTTTAAGTCATCAACCAGGAAAATGGGTGCTTGATATGAAAGATATGGGGAAAACATACGATGACAAGGTGATTTTCCGTGATATCAATATTACTGTTGGTCGCGGCGAGAAAATTGCTCTGCTAGGTGCAAATGGAGTTGGTAAATCAACTTTGTTAAAGCGTGTAATGAATAAAATTCCCGGTGACGGAATTGTAGATTATGGCCACAATGTAAACATTTCCTATTTCGCTCAAGATCAAGCAGAATCTTTGGATACGACAAAAACTATTTACGAAACAGTTGATGAAGTAGCAAAAGGGGAGATCAGACATAAACTCAGAAGTATTTTAGGAGCTTTTTTATTCTCAGGAGAGGATGTTGACAAAAAAGTCGCAGTACTTTCTGGAGGTGAAAGAACACGATTGGCGCTTTGTCAGTTGCTTTTGAGTCCATCGAATTTTCTTATTCTCGATGAACCAACCAATCACTTGGACTTGCAATCGAAGGAAGTGTTGAAAGAAGCTTTGATCAATTATGAGGGGACTTTTATTGTTGTTTCTCACGACAGAGAGTTTTTAGACGGACTGACGAATAGAATTTGGGATATTGAGGATAACACATTGAAAATTCACCATTTCTCAGTTCAAGAATTCTTGGACAGAAAAATGAGTATGTCTGATGGTAAAGAAACAATGCAGTCAGAACCAATTGCTAAGAAAGAGAAAGTAGTTGAAGAAAAACCTCAAGAAACTTTATCTTTTGAAGAACAAAAGGAGCGCAAAAGAAAGAAAAATCAGTTATCCACTCTTGTTCGAAAAACAGAAGAGGAAATTGAAGATCTAGAAAAAGAAATTCATCTTTTACAACAAGAAGTTGAACGAATGGACTATAGCGATGAAGAAAAATCGGCTAAACTACTTCAGAAATTTTCAGATAAAAAAGAGAACTTGGATAAAGCAATGGAAGTTTGGGAACAAGCTACAGAGGAGCTTTTAACAGTTCAGGATTAACGCCTCGCGCGTCTTTTCTTTCTGCGTCCTTCTTTGCGCAAGCGTTTTTCATTTCGTTTCAGCGATTTTTTAAACTCTTTGGATTGCATGCTTGCGAATTTTTTTTTCGCTTCCTTCATGGCTTTTTTAGAAGCTTTTTGCTTTTTCTTTTCCTTTTTTGCAAGCATCTTTTCAGCCTGAGCTACTGATCCAGCGTTTTTTTGTTTTTGGGCAAAACTTGGTGTGTAGACGAAAAGTCCAAAAGCAAGCAATAAAGTAAATTTAAACAACGTTTTCATTGTATATTTGTTGATAGAACAACGTCATGAAAGTAAGAATTATTTTACCATTCCTAGTTTTTTTCCTTGTTTGGGGATGTAGAAAGAATAAATATCACCCTGTTCCAAATATCGCAACAGACATTACCATTGATATTAACTTACCTAGTTACATTGCTTTAACAGGAGTTAGCGGTTGGGCTTATGTGAATGGAGGATCGAGAGGAATTATCGTGTTTCGCCGATCACCTGATGAGTTTATTGCTTTCGACAGACATTCACCGGCTGACCCTAACGGAACGTGTGAACGCCCTTTAACGCCTGACACAGACAATTTCCTTACGCTAGTTGATTCTTGTAACAACGCCACATTTTCACTTTATGATGGTTCGCCGCAATCCAATTCTGAATTTGGTCTAAGAGCTTTTCAAACTTCTTTTAATGGAAGCAGTGCACTTCGAATTTTTAATTGAGAAGAAAAAATAAAAAATCTGCACGATTAAACAATTAAGTTCATTGTCTGTTTTCATTACTTTTGCAGTGAAATTTGAATCATGGAAGAAATAAAGGTTACAATCATAGATCGAGAAGGGCTTGCACACGAATTGGTCGCTCCAACGGATATGAGTATGAACATCATGGAAGTATGCAAAGCATATGAGCTTCCTGTCTTAGGCGAATGTGGCGGAATGGCGATGTGCGCAACATGCCAGTGCTATTTGGAATCTGACACTGAATTACCTGAACAAAGTGATGCAGAATTAGATATGTTAGACCAAGCCTTTTTTGTAAAAAGCAATAGCCGTTTGGGTTGTCAAATACAAATCAAGGACGAAATTGACGGTATTGTTTTGCGACTCGCACCAGAAGCTTAAAAGCAAAGGCTAAACCCTGTTTCTAGGGACATAATATTTTGGAATTCTTTAGAACGCATTTGAACTCTTAAAATGTCATTCGTAATTAAATATGGCGAATTAGCATTTTGAGCATTGTAATCGTAGATTGGTATTGGGAAATAATTGATATTGTACCGAAAACCAATATTGAATAACAAGAAATTTGAAATCGGTATTCTCATGTTTACTTTATACATGAAAACGTAGGATTTTATAGCATCTTGAGAATAATTATATACTTGAGTATTTTGGTTAATAACGTCGACCGTTGAACCTCCAATTTGAAAATAATAATCATCTCTGATCAGTTCATTTCTAGTAAAACCTAATCCGAATTGATGAGAAAGTCCAAGTGGCAACAAGCCATCACTTCCAGTAAGTTCAATAATCGGCATAATCGTGGTTGCTTTCGCTTTCAGCCAATTCGATTTTAATAGTACTTGACTATAAAAATAGTCGTCCTGGAAATTTAAATACCCTTTTTTAGGATTAATAGAGAAATCATAGCGCGATTGACTAAACTGAATCATTACGCCAAAATTTCGTGATAGAGCTCTACCTAAAGTAAGATTTATACCATAATCCACAAAGTTCTTGACGGGTTGGTAATTTGACCCTTTGGTTTTGAAGTCTTCTGTGGAAAGCGTATTTATTCCATAAATAATAGGACTATACAATCGTAAATTTGCGGAAATGAAATTCTTTTTTCCTAAAAATCCGCCGTCCTGTGCTAACAAAAAAGTAGTAGAAAAAATAAATATGAAAAGGAAAGTATATTTTTTCATGATCTTATTTTTTAGTGTTGATGGATGAAAAAATATCATATATCCGAGCTTGAATACCCTTTTTGCTAATAGGCTCGCGGAAATTATAGCGAGCTCCATTCTCAATTTTCGAATCGGAAATGTCTAATACGACAAGATTTATTTCTGTTCGATTTCCGAGAATAAACGGCAAAGGAATATAACTTAAAAAGAGCGGTGGTATAAGAACTAATGCAAATGCTCCAGGACTAAAATTTGGTCTGTAAGAGTGTTCGATAATTGAAAAAACGAGTTTACTCGTTCCATAATTTTTTTGGATTTGATCCAAATAGGAGTAGTCGACTGGAAATATGTCAATATCGTTGTTTTCAACCAATTGAATCAAGAGGGTAGTGAAAATACTTTTTTCATTAAATCCTTCTGTACCTAATTCGGCCAAATTTCCTTTGCCAACCGTATGCATTTTTAAGTCCATCTTTTCGGTAATAACCTGAAAAGACTCATTGAATTTTGCAGCCAATTCTTCAGAACCCGCTAAGTTCACTGATCTTTTTTTGTAACTAATTGCCGCGGGGTCCACTAAGATAAAATCTGAAATATCCGTTCGGTTTTCGGCATCGACTATTTTTTTTCTTTCTGCTCGGCTCAAATCTCTAAATTCATTTTCCGCTTTTTCCTTTTCTGTTTTGAGGTCTTTCAATTCCTTATAACGAGCTATGAATTTTTGATTTTCACTTAAATCTGATAAATTGAAAGTATAATATTGTGTTGAATCGATACCTTCCTGTGTAAATCCAGATTTTTTCTGTTTTATTTTTTCGTATTTGGTGAGTTGAGAGCTAAAGGCAATTTGAGTGGAGTCCATCTCTGCGGAATCAACAATTTGGCTTTGTATTATTGCGGTATTAAAACTAACTCGAGATAGTTCACTCAGTTTTACGCCTGAATCAAATAGATTTTTCGTTGTGCGATGCCAAATTGCTTCAATTTCTTTGTCCTCAGGGTATTTTAATCTACAATCTTCAACTGTTCTCATAGCTAAAGTTGTAATTTCTACATTCGAGAGACCTCTTATGAAAAAATGCATTGCTGCACCTTCACCTTCTAATTCGTACTTAGAACTAACTGTTTTATATACTGAATTGTTGATTTTAAAAGTTGATAATCCTAACCAACACTGAGCTTTCATCCTGTTCAAATAAAGAGAATTAGGAAAAGACTTTTCTAAAATGAATATTGTGTAAAGTGCGTCACCATACTTTAATTCAATAATATCTGAGCGTAATCTTTCAAAACGGGAAAGGTTTCGAATGTATTGAAATTTTTCATCGCCTAAATAGGAATTCACCTCACCCCAATTGGGCATTTTTCCTGAAACTTCAAGAATTTTTTCTTTTCTTTTTTGAATGTTTGGATGAGAACTTCTGCTGTCGTCATAGGATTCCTCAGCCTTAATTGGGTATTTTTTTGTTGGAAATTTATTTTTAGGTACAAAACACAATTCTGAATTGAAATAGGTGTCAGGAAGTTCAATTTCATCTATCGGAAGATAAGAGTACATCAAAACATCAAAAGCCGATAGCATATGTTTTTTGGAGTATCCAGCTTTTTGAAACAATTCTAAACCTAGAATATCTGCTTCAAATTCTTTTTCTCTGGAGTAAGTGCTTAGCTGTCTAATTTGATCTGTAAATCCTTCATTTCTTGTTCGGTATTCAAAAGCTTCAACGACATGTTTTTCCGTATAATGCGATATTTCATGCGCTAAAATAAAAGCTAGCTGAGCTTCAGATGTGAGCTGCGAAATTAACCCAGTTGTTACAAATACTATTCCTTGGTCAGTAGATAAGGCATTGGTAACGTTTGACTTGATAGTATAAAAACGAAGACTATTTAATAATGCCTGATCGTCTTTCAGTAATTTTTCAGCTACTGATTTTACATAATTTGAAATTTCATCTCCATAAATAACTATTCCCGACTGGAGCAATTCATCTACACCGTAATGAACCCCTTCAAGAAATATTTTTTTCTCTCTATTGTTCAGATTCCCTCGAGTATCCTGCATATCTGCTTCGACTTTTAAGGAAGATTGAGTGACAAAATCGTCAGGAATTTTACCTTCGGATTGAAGGATCTTGAAATCACTAAAATTTTGTTGAGCAGAAACATTGTTAAAGAAAACACCTATTAACAATAGGCTGCAATAGAAAATTAGGTTGGTTAACTTTGTCATTAATTCGTCTTTAACGTAAATCGTTTGGAATTAAACAAACGGGAATAGGCTTCATTTTGTGTTGGTTAGCTTTATTGAAACTTCGGTATATATTCAAAACTTCCTTCTCCCGAGCGGAAATTATATTCTCATCACCATTAAATTCCATAGCCCATTCTAATTCTGGGTAGGAGGCTCCAATTTGATCCTCATCACTTCTTTTGTCTTCCCACAATCCATCAGTTGGCTGTGCTTCAATTATTTCGGGAAGAACACCTATTTCTTCGGCTAATTTCCAAATTTCGGTTTTCATTAAATCGGCAATTGGACTTAAATCCACACCTCCATCACCATACTTGGTATAAAAACCAACACCAAAGTCTTCAACTTTGTTCCCAGTTCCCGCAACCAAACATCCATTTGATTGGCCAACAGCGTACAAAGTCAACATTCTTAATCGACTTCGTGTATTTGCCATGGCAAGAAAATGATCTAGCGTTTTTGAAGGTAAATCTGATTCAAGTTGTTCGAAGCTTTTGGTCAAATCAATTTCCATTTCCTCAACATTTGAATATTTCGATTTCATATTAGCAATGTGATTCAATGCTCGGCTATGTTCAGACTTCGTTTGACGAATAGGCATGCTAATTAAGATTGTTTTCAATCCTGTATTAGCGCAAAGGGTAGAAGTTACGGCAGAATCAATACCACCAGAAATTCCAATAACAAAACCCTCGGATTTGGCTCCGAGGGCGTAATTTTTTAACCAATTTTCAATATGTTCAGCGACCTTGGTATAGTTCATTTGTAGGATTAGAATAAAACAGCAACCTTCAATTGCAGTTGACTTTGTGTCATCGCGTTTGAATATGGATTCGGCAAACCTCCATTCGATGGATCATTGAAATACAAAGTAGTATTCTCACCTTTATTGGAACGGTAAATCGGCGTAAATCCATAGTAATATCCAAATTCAATCGTCATTGATGTTGAACCTGAGAAATTCCACTCTGTCCCTAAAGCTATACCAGCATTGGAACGAATAAAATTCATGTCTTTTGCGGCTTCCATTGAATTGTTATCTGCTGCAACTTCATTTCCTAAAGCATCAACATTAAAACCTGAGTCGTTAATTTTATTTCCTAAAAGAAAACTAGTTTTTAAACCAACTTTCGTGAAATAACGTAAGTCACCAAAATATTTGGTTCTCAAAAGCAACATTGTCGGAACTGTTAGATAAACTGGTTTTTGTTTTCTTTCTGTCCAGGAATATACTTGGTTGCCAAATTTGAAATCTTTGTTCAACTCAATTTTTGTATCATTATATTGGTAGTAACTTTTACCGATATCATTTGAAGGCTTTATTTTATTACTTTCAAAACTAAGGTCAACCCCAAAATTTATAGCCATTGTGCTTGAAAAATTGTAGTTGAAAATAGCTCCAATTGTTAAAGCATTCCCGACACCATTTATAGCCATGCGTTTTGTGTCTGTTTTGTTAAGGTTTATCCCCTCTGAAAATCCAATTCCCATTTGAATTTTTTTGTCAGAATCGTCCTGAGAAAATGCAAATCCAGCCAATAGTGTAAAAGCAAAAAGTATCGTTCTTTTCATAGTATTTTATTAATTCATTAAAAATAAATAGAAAACCTTAGTTTTCGTTAATTTTGTGAGCAAAATTAAGCATTTATTATGGCTAAAGTTGTTCTTCTTGTTTTCTCTTTTATTTTGATTTTTCTGGTTTCGTGCAAAAATGATCCATTGAAGATTGATTCGTCTAATGTGAAGGTTTCCATTGACTACTATAACATGGATTCTGTATTTGTCTATGCAAAGGGAAAAGACCTTGAAAAATGGAATAAACTATTCAAGAAAGAAATTAATGAGGGCTATGAATTTGAACTTGGAATGGGTCTTAGGATTGGTGTTCCGGAAGATTCTGTCATATTAAAAAGCATAGAGCTTTTTGCGAATGATCCAGGAATGCAGCTCTTTGAAAAACAGATTGAAAAGAAATTCCCCAATTTAATTGATCGACATCGTAAAATTGTCAAAGGATTCCAAAACTTGAAATTTCATTTATCAGACGTGAAAATTCCAAAAGCAATTATTTATGCAAATACATGTTTCCAAAGCAGTGCCTTTTCTACTCAAAATGAAATCGTAATAGGCTTGGAAAGATATTTAGGAAAAGATGAACCCTTGATTCAAGAATTACCACGCGATATTTTCTATGACTGGATTAAAGAGGGAATGGAGGACAAATATCTTGAAAGAGATGCGGTTTGTTCTTGGATTATGTCAAATGTTGTTCAAATGGTTGAAGCCAATTTAGCTGAAAACATGGTCAATTGGGGAAAAATAATCTATTTTACAGAAGCAGCATTCCCAGATGAAAATGAAGAGATCATCATTCGCTATTCTGCAGAAGATTTGAAATGGGCGAAAGAAAATGAATTTTCACTTTGGTCTTACTTGGTAAAAGAAAAAATGTTGTTCCGAATAAATGAAACGGAATCTATAAATATGTTAGCTCCAGGTCCATTTACTATCGGTTTACCAGAAAAAGGTCCAGATCGTTTGGGACAATATTTAGGTTGGCAAATGGTTCGAAAATACATGGAGAAGAACGACATAACTTTAAAACAATTACAAAAAACACCTTACAATAAAATTTTACAAGCCTACGAAATAGATTAATAATGAACGACGAAATAAAAAGCATATCGGAAATAAAAGTCCAAGTTGGAATGGACGAAAACAAGTTGCCAATTGAAATCCGATGGGATGCACAGGATGGTGATATGAAGAATCAAATCTCTAAGGCAATGTTTTTAGCAATGTGGGATGGTGAAGAGAAGAATACAATGAAAATTGATCTTTGGACAAAGGATATGTCTATCGAAGAAATGAAACAGTTTTTTCACCAAACTTTGCTTTCAATGGCTGACACTTTTGAGAGAGCCACGAACGAGACAAACATAACCGAAGATTTAAGAGATTATTGTTATCATTTCGCAGAGAAAATGGACATTCTTCCAGAAGAATAATGAAAGGAATACTTTATAAAATGTCAACAGAGTTGGGCAATCCAATTCAATATTCTCTGAAATGGGAAACACCTATTTTGATGAACGATTTCATCGGAAAAAATCTTCGAATGGAGTTTTTCGGCACGATTACTTGTCGAAAATGTGAGAAGGTGACCAAGAAATCGTTTGGAGAAGGGTTTTGTTATCCTTGTTTCGCAAATGCACCTGAAGCTGCTGAATGTATTATTCGACCAGAATTGTGTCGTGCGCATTTGGGCGAAGGTCGCGATGTGGAATGGGAAGAAGCGAATCATAATCAACCGCATGTCGTTTATTTAGCTGCAAGTGATGTTGTTAAAGTTGGCGTTACGCGTTCGACACAGGTTCCAACTCGTTGGATAGATCAAGGCGCAATGTCGGCTATTAGAATTGCGGAAACACCAAATCGTTATGAAGCGGGTAGGTTAGAGGTTGAATTGAAAGCTATGTTTTCGGATAAAACCAATTGGCAGCGTATGTTGAAAAATGAATTCGACGAAAGCATAGACTTGGAAGAGGAAAAATGGACTTTGCACGAACAATTGCCTGAAGACTTAACAGAGTTCTTCACAGAGGACGATGAAATCATTGAAATGACCTTCCCAGTATTGGAATTTCCTTTGAAAGTGAAAAGTATGTCTTTCGATAAAGAACCAATTATTGAAGGGATGCTAATGGGAATTAAAGGTCAATACCTTATTTTTGATGGAGGAAGAGTCCTCAATATTCGAAAACATACGAGTTATCATGTTGAAATTTCTTAGTTTATTTTTAGGAATAGTTCTCTCTTTCAATTCATTTTCTCAATGGCAATGGACGCAAATGGCGAATATGCCCATACGAACAGCTAATAATGCCGTTACGGAACATTTGAGCGTCACAGGACAATCTTTTTTGTACTCATTCGGAGGTATTGATAGCACAAAAATTTATTCTGGAATTCACAACCGTGTTTTCGAATACAACGTTCTTTTGAATAGTTGGTCTGAAAAACAATCCATTCCTGATACTTTGGGAAAAATCGCAATGGGAGCCAGCAACGTTTACGGCAAAATTTATTTGATGGGCGGTTATCACGTTTTACCCAACGGAAATGAAATTTCATCCAACCGTGTTCATATTTTCAATCCAAATTTGGGGACTTTTGAAGCGGATGGCGCTCCGATTCCGGTTCCAATCGACGATCATGTGCAATGTGTTTACAAAGACAGCCTAATCTTTTTGGTAACAGGTTGGTCGCAAAATACCAACAAAGTTGATGTTCAGATTTATGATCCTTCATTAGACCAATGGCAAGCCGGGACTTCTGTTCCAAATTCTGGATTATACAAAGTTTTTGGTGCTTCTGGTTATATTATTGGCGATACGTTGTATTATTTAGGTGGTGCCACAACAGGAACTAATTTCCCTGCACAATCAACCCTGCGCAAAGGTTTTATCAATCCTAACGACCCAACGGATATAACTTGGTCGACAATGCCTTCGGCGCCGGCAGGAGCTAGTTATCGTTCTGCATGTTCAGGCAATGTTAACGAAGTGTTTTGGGTTGGAGGGTCATCTGTATCCTACAATTACAATGGAATAGCTTATAACGGAACTGGTGGCGTTCCGCCAAGAAATAGAATTCTTCATTTGTCGTCAATTGGTAATCAGTATCAAAACTTCGATTCACAACCTTATGGTGTTATGGATTTGAGGGGAATTGGCAAATTCAATAATGGCAGATGGATGATTTGTGGTGGTATGGACAGCAATCAAGTCGTAAGCAATCGAACTTTTTTATTGGAGAATACAACACTGTCTTCAATTCAAAAGAATTTAGAAGAAGAGATCAGCATCAAATATTTAGCTTCAGGAATTCAAATTGATTTGTTGAAACCAAAGCATTTAAAATTAATTTCCATTGAAGGAAAAACAGTTTTGGAACAAATGAATTCAAATGCTTTATTCATCGACAATCAACAGTTTTCGAAAGGAACGTATTTCCTTCAAACGGAAAAGTCCAGTCGAAAAATTATAATACAATAAATACGTTTTGGGAAAAGACAAATTAAGACGCTTCGCAGCGGTAAAAGATTATTCAAATTTTTTCGAACCAACTATCGGTGAAGTTTCCGATATGAGAGGAAAATGGCACGAACATTTTGGGAATGATAATCCTATTGTTTTGGAATTAGGTTGTGGGAAAGGGGAGTATTCCGTTGGACTTTCTCGACATTACCCAGAAAAGAATTTCATTGGAGTTGACATCAAAGGTTCGCGCATGTACATAGGTGCAACTGAAGCTTTAGAAGAGAATTTAAACAACGTTGCTTTTTGCCGTACGAAAATTGACTTCATAAACGACACTTTCGCTGAAAATGAAATCGACGAAATTTGGTTGACTTTTTCAGATCCTCAACCGAACAAACCGAACAAGCGTTTGACTTCTCCAAACTTCATTGAGAAATATCGAAAACTAATGAAGCCAGGTGGCATCGTTCACTTGAAAACGGATAGTGATTTATTGTTCAAATACACAACGAAGGAAATTAAGTCAAAAGGCTACGAAGAATTACTCGTCAATTGGGACTTATACAATGAAATGGGTGAAAACTTAGACCAAATGACCAAAGATATTTTCCACATCAAAACGCATTATGAAAAGCTGTTTACTTCACGTGGAAGTGTGATTAAGTATTGTAAGTTTAAGATTCATTGAAAAACGACCATCCGCCGCGGCGGATTGCTGGAACATGGAGCATGGAATGTTCGCGGGCTCACTGATGGATTTTTATTTTAGACTTCGTTTGAAACTTCGCTTTAAAATGATCAGGATTTCTTCTAAAGGAGAACGGAAAATTTAGCAGTTAAATTGTGAATATTAATTTATAGCATTAAAAAGAGCTATAACTTAAAATTCACCGTAGGATTTTGTCTAATCGGAAAGTTGCAGGAATTGGCGATGAAGCATTTTTTATGTGCATCCAAGTGCAAGAGCTTAGCTTTTTCAACCATTTCTTCTTTTTCTACGGTTACCAAAGGATGTAAAATAACTTCTTGAAAATGTCCGCCACCTTCTGGTTTTTCTATCATTGTTCCAGTTGCGCTATCGGCATACTCAACGACAACGATTCCATTGTCGGCGCACAAATGTAAATACCAAAGCATGTGACAAGAAGAGATAGATGCCAAGAATAATTCTTCAGGATTGAAACGTGACGGATCTCCTCGAAAAGCGGAATCGGCTGAACCGTGAATGACTTGTTGTTTGCCATTTACACGAACAGAATAATTACGTTCGTATGCAGAATAATCGGTTGTTCCAATTCCTCGGCTACAAGTCCAATCAATAAAAGCTTTGTATTCGTGGGTTTTCACTAGGCAACTTTCAACTTAGCCATTTTCGACTTGTTGAAATGTTCTTTCGCGTAATTTAAAGTGACTTTATAAGTCGTTTCGTTGCTTGTAGGCAATTCAAACATGGCTTCAGTAAGAATGGCTTCACAAATAGAACGAAGTCCACGTGCGCCTAATTTGAATTCTATTGCTTTCTCTACAATGAAATCAAGAACGTTACCATCGAATGATAATTGAATACCATCAATTTCGAACAAACGCAAATATTGTTTTACCAAAGCGTTTTTCGGCTCGGTTAAGATTCGTTTTAAGCTTGCAGCATCCAAAGGCTCCAAATACGTCAATACTGGGAAACGACCGATTAATTCAGGAATTAATCCGAAAGTCTTAATATCGGTAGGGTTGATGTAACGCAAAACTGTTTCCCCTTCAATTCTTTCTTCATCTACTGATGAGAAACCTATCGTCTGTCGGTTAACACGTCCTGAAATTATTTTCTCAATTCCATCAAACGCTCCTCCACAAATAAAGAGAATATTTTTTGTATCAATGGCAATCATCTTCTGTTCTGGGTGCTTACGTCCGCCTTGAGGTGGAACATTTACAACCGTTCCTTCCAATAATTTCAATAAAGCTTGTTGAACACCTTCACCTGAAACATCGCGCGTAATGGAAGGGTTATCGCTTTTGCGAGCAATTTTATCTATTTCGTCAATGAAAACGATTCCGTTTTGAGCTGCCTCTACGTTGTAATCAGCTGCTTGTAATAATCGAGAAAGAATACTTTCAACATCTTCACCAACGTAACCAGCTTCTGTTAAAACTGTCGCATCAGCAATGCTGAAAGGAACGTTCAACATTTTAGCAATAGTTTTCGCTAATAATGTTTTTCCAGTTCCAGTTCGTCCAACGAGGATTACATTCGATTTCTCGATTTCAACTTCGTCTTTTTTAACAGGTTGATTTAATCTTTTATAATGATTGTAAACAGCAACGGCAAGCGTTTTCTTTGCATCAACTTGACCGATTACATAATCGTCTAATTTTTCAAGAATTTCCTTTGGTTTGAGAACGTTTACCGGAGAATTTGTGCCTTCAGAAGAGTGATTTAATTCCTCTTCTTTTATAATTGTGTGCGCTTGGGTAATGCAATTTTCGCAAATATGACCAGTAACACCAGCAATTAAAATTCCAACTTCGTTTCTCGATTTACCGCAGAATGAACAACCTGTTTCTTTTTTCACTTTTCTAAATCTTAAGGAGACAATTATAACGTTGCAATCCCTGTTTCATTACAAAAGTACGCTAATAATGCTGTTTTATCAAAAGAAAACGGGAAGCTTTCAATGGCCTCCCGTCTTTTTATCATTTTTTATGTTATTTTTTTGGATTTCTATCCAAGACTTCGTCAACCATACCATATTCTTTCGCTTCTTCCGCTGTCATCCAATAATCTCTATCAGAATCCGCCCAAACCTTCTCATAGGTTTGACCACTATGCGTTGCGATAATATCGTATAATTCTTTTTTCAATTTCGCAATTTCGCGAGCTGTAATTTCGATATCAGATGCTTGTCCTTGCGCTCCACCCAATGGTTGGTGAATCATTACACGAGAATGCTTCAAAGCAGATCTTTTTCCTTTGGCTCCAGCGCACATTAAAACTGCTCCCATAGATGCAGCCATACCTGTACAGATAGTCGCAACGTCTGGTTTGATAAATTGAATCGTATCATAAATTCCTAATCCAGCATAAACACCACCACCTGGTGAGTTCATGTAGATTTGAATATCCTTTTTCGGGTCAACAGACTCCAAGAAAAGCAATTGCGCGTTGATAATGTTGGCAACTTGATCGTTGATTCCTGTTCCCAAGAAAATGATTCTGTCCATCATCAATCGCGAGAACACGTCCATTTGTGTCATGTTCATTGGTCGCTCTTCAATGATATAAGGTGTTAATGATGATTCGATATAGTGCCCCAAATGCATACTGTTGATGCCCATGTGTTTGGTGGCGTATTTGTTGAATTCGTTCTGATCCATAATTGATTTCTAAATTTGAAAGTTAAAGTTATAAATAAATGAAGAATGCTTTTAGTTTGAGACGCAATTCTATCCACAAACCATTGTTTTTTCCTTAGTTTTAACCAAGTTTAACGATTGATGTCTATAGAAGCTATTGAACATATTTCTAATAAAAGGATACTCTTCTCTCCATTGAACTGGGGATTCGGACATGTTTCTCGGTCGATTCCAATACTACAAAAATTAATAGATAACGGAAATTCTGTTATTGTTGCTTGTAATGAAAATCAGCGCAAAGTCTATGAAGAATATTTTTCAAACCTTGAATTTGTAATTTGGGAAGGTTATCCTTTTCGATTTTCAGGTAAGGGGAATTTCGCTTTGGACTTATTTCGGTCTTTACCTAATCTTATTTCTTTTGGGCGAAAAGAAATGAATTTTGTTGAACGATTCTGTCAAACTGTGAACGTTGATCTTGTAATATCGGACCACCGCTACTTTTTTCGAAGTAAGAAAATTAAATCGATTTTTATTACCCATCAAATCACTTTGCCCTTACCTGCATATTTGAAATTTGCTCAAAGGATACATTTACAAATGATCAATAAATTCATTGAAATTTGGATTTTAGATACAAAAGAACACTCTTTTGCTGGAAAACTGAGTGAAGGAAAAACGAAGCCTAAACAAGTTTTTTTGGGACCAGTCAGTCGTTTTCGAGAGTGCGAAGACATTCAGAAATCGGGAACATTGATTCTGATAAGTGGCCCAGAACCGTATGCGAATAAATTCTATTTGGAACAAAAAAGTAAGTTGAAGCAAAACGATAAAATAGTTTATAATGGAAAGATGGAAACCTTGAATTCATCAAAAGAATTAAGGTGGAAGGATCTTGATGAGGAAATGATACGCACAAAAAAACTAGTTTCACGCTCTGGCTATTCAACACTTATGGATGTTCACTTTCTTAAATGTGACTCAGAGTTCATTCCTACAAAAGGACAGTGGGAACAGGAGTATTTAAAGAATCTACCTAACGAATAATATGGACAAAGGTTGACAATATTATAGAATTGGATTGCGTCCAGTCGTGCACGAAACTTACAAAATACACTCCATCTACCAAGTCTCCACCATCCCAATCGTTTTGGTAACCTTTAATGGAATACACTACATTTCCCCAGCGGTTTACGACTATTAATTCATTGTTTTTGAAAAGTGGAGCCTCATCAATTATGTAGTAGTCGTTAACCCCATCACCATTAGGTGAAAAAACGTTTGGTAAACTATTAGTACAATTAATGGTTTCAATGTAAATGGAATCTGAAACAGAGCATCCAACGCTATTTGTAGCAACAAGAACGTACCAATTTGGCCCATAAACTGGAATGCTGTCACCTGGGTTTAAACCTTGCCAAGTATAAGTGGTTCCACCTGTCGATGGATTTGAATTTAACCAGCTATTCAAGCAAACAATTGTGTCAAATGGTAAAACAATTCCTGGCAAAGGTGAAACACTAAGGAAAATAGAATCTATTGCTGAACAACCTAAATTATCAGTTGCTTGTACCCAATTCCATCCGATGGTTGAGTTGTCGATAAGAAAGGAGTGAAAATTGTTTGTAGTAGTAAAATTATCTCCATTCCACACTAGATTATTTGTCGTTGAAGTAAAATTCAATTGCGCAGAATCTCCTATGCAATTGAAGTTTGAGTGTGATAAATTAATATCAATTGATGAAGTCGATACCCAAACTGAATCTAAATTTGTAGGACAATTATTAATGTCAATTCCTGTTACATAAACATATCCATTTCCAAAGGTTGAGTTTACTAAAAGGGTGTCCACTGCAAACACACCCAAATTTGTATTCCAACTAATATTTGTGGCGCCATTTGCTTGTATTGTTGAGAGTTCATTCCCACAAATAATAATTGAGTCTTCTGGGACGATTATAGAAGTAAGAGGAAACGATAGAATCGCTTGACTTGCTGAATCTGCAAAACAAATATTTGAAAAAGAGGCAGAAAGTATTTGCGTTGTATTTCCAGAGGACACTGTTATTGAAGGGCTGTTTCCTATTGGAATTCCGTCAAGATACCAAAGAACATTTGCCAAAGGCGTACTAAGTTGAAAAACTGAAGATTGGTTGGCACATATCGAAGTATCACCGATTATTGTCGTTCCGACTAGGGGCGGAGCAATATTTATGTCTATTGTTTGAAATACAATCGGGCAGCCTAAAGTGCCATAAGCGGCTAGTATTGTTGTATCGTTTTGTAAATTCAATAAACTAAAACTTGTATCTGTAAAAAGTAAATTCTGATTTGAATTGTACCAATTGATGGTATTTCCATACCCATCACTCAAAGTAATATTTGCTTCAGGACATAGAATTGTATCATTAATAGTTGGTGCATAGGATAAAGGGATTGTTTGAACATTAACTGTATCTGAAAATGCTATACAATCATATTGGTTGGTCACCATAACAGAATAACTGCCAGAAGTGCTTGTAAAAAGCGAAGAACCGCCAATATTTCCATTACTCCATTCATACAAATTGTATCCGGGAAGAGTTGAAATTGTAGCTATTTCATTATTACAAAGAACACTATCGTCTATGGTTAATGAAACAGAAAACGAACCGTCCAAAATGGTTATTGAATCTGTGAAATTAATACCACATTGTTCAATTTCGCAAATGTAAATACCAGGTTGATTGATAGTTATCATATCACTAGATCCGCCCCAACTAGGGTTTATCCAAGTAATATTGGCATTTCCTGAATAGTTGACGGTTATCATGATATTCTCTCCGTCGCAAATCACACTGCTTGGGTCAGCATATAAGTTTGGAGCTTCAAATTCTATAATTTCAACTGTCAATGTGCTTAATGTACAGCCGGTAGTATCTGTGATGTGGCAAATATAAAATCCTTCGTCATGGACATAAACGGAATTGGTATTTGAAATAGAAAAACCATCTGGGTCTACCCAGTCGTATGCAACATATCCACTTGGCAACGAAAGCAAAGCACTATCACCAAGACAAAGTATCCCGTCTGAAGGATACATAGAAATGATTGGAACAATTTTTTCGTTAAGAAAATAATCCAGATTTAAATTTCCAACACAACCATTCAGCGTATCTGTAAAAGTTCCAGTAAAAGTGTAATAACCTGGATATGATACTAATACAGAATCATTGTTTAGGCTTGTCCAATCGATTCCTGGTCCAAACCAATTGAAATTGAGAAGGGATGAATCAACATATAATAACACGGAACCTCCAGGACACAGGAGGTCAGTTCCAAAGATTTCAACAGTATTTATATTTACATAAATGGAATCAGTGACATAATAATTTGTTGTATCCATGCCGCATGTGTTGTCAAAACCAACTGTTAAATGATAATTAAAAACATACCACCCAGGCCCATTGGTTTGAACTTGAAAGGAATAATTACTCAAATTGCTAACATTCGTTGAGCTACTCGTCAAATTTGAAAGCACAACTGGCTGGTAATTAAACGAATCTAAAATTGCCGTAGGATTTGTAAAATAATCATACACATGAATTGTTATGGGTTGATTGTTGCACAAAACAATAGTATCATTTTGGTCGTAATCATTTAAAAAGTGCAAGTATGGCTGAATGGTATCAGAATTTTCTGGGTTCTGAAGATCAATTTGGAAAAAATTGGTGTTTGAACAAAAGGAATCGGAAACGTAGACAAAATAATAACCTGATTGATTGTAAATGTGAGGCATAGTATCACTAAATAAAGGTGGATTTCCGATTGAAATATTGCATCCTGCGCAAAGATTTGAAAAAGATATTTCAATTGAATCTGGGTAACAAAGAGTATAGGTTGGATAGTTGGGGGAATTTACCGCTACTCCTATATTATCTGTTAATAGGGGTAAGCTAGGAATTGAATGCGCAACTGCATATACTGTATCAAATCCTTGAGTACAACCATCTTTTCTCGTTATAATGACAGAATAATACCCAGTTGCTGACACGATGGTTGTATCATAAATGGAGCCTGTATTCCATAAGTAATTATAATCAGGCCCAATCGTGGAATTGTTCATGGTATTATAGTACAAAATGGTGCTTGAACAAAAATCTATCGTGTCAAGCGTGGGCTCGATAAAACCAAGTAAACTATCAATAGGTTGGCCGACAAAAAAATTAAAGTCGGGCGTAGCTGAGTGAATGGCATTAGTAATGAAAGAATTAGGTGTTTGATCGCCTGTCATCATCAAGAAAGGTCCACCTGTAGCGGTTAAGTCGAAATTACTCCAACTCACAGTATAGGTATTTGTAAGTGATCTGGGAATAATTAGATTTTCAATATAGCCGCCTGCAACTGCGGCAGTTTGGTTCGGTAAAATTGCTATACCATTGCCTTCGTCGTTTTGCTTTCCTCCAAATTGCTTGACAAAGGATAAATTTCCAATTGAATCCAACTTTAGCACATACACGTCTTTGAACCCAGCGCTTATGTAATTTGGTGATCCTAAAGTGTGAAATTCTGACCATTCACATTTGAAGAATCCAGTGATGTATGTATTTCCATTTAAATCGATTGAAAGTGATTGTGAAGACAAGTCGCTATTTGAACCAAAGGTTTTGTGCCAAATGTACTGACCGTTGTTATTGGTTTTAAGAATAAATATCTTTTTCGGAAAGGAATTGGTAATTGATGTTGTGGAATTCGAAGTTTCATAATTCATGTTACCCCAAAAATCCCCTGACAGAATTATTTCCCCTGTATTGCTAATTTCTACGTCATATGCGTATACACCACCAGCTTTTAGCTTATTGAACCAAACCATATTTCCTGTGGGAGAAATTTTAGTAATAAAACCGACATTGTATCCTGCATTGTTGATGGTGGTTCCGGCAAAAGTTAAACTGTCAGAAAACTGCCCAGTTAAATAAATATTGTTGAGAGCATCACAAGCCACAGCGAAGCCCTTTTCTTCATATTTTGCTTGTCCGGTTTTTAACCAAATAGGAACACCAGTAGACGAATATTTAGAAATGAACAAGTCGAAATTCGGCGAATTTGTTGTGGGATCAATTAAACTGGATAAACTTTGGCCAGCGATAGTGCTAGAACCTTGGAATTGTCCTGTTAGTATAACATTGTTTAGATTATCAGTGGTTATACCATATGCGTTTTCTGAACCTGCACCGCCTTGTGAGATTGCCCATATTACATTTCCAAGATTGTCCAATTTAAGGATGAAAATGTCTTTGGAATTGGAAACCGAATTCAGTACCGTAGTTCCAAATGTGACTTGTCCAAAATATTGACCAGTTATATATATTTGATTGTTTGCATCAATAGCAAGGTCAGTTGGTTTGTCGGAAAAATTACCTCCAAATTTTTTCACCCAAATAAGAGCTCCAGTTGGACTGTATTTAGCAACGTAAATATCGCTATTGCCATTTGTTGATATGGCCGTTGACGCTGTTGAAAAGCTTGTCCCGCCGGTAAAGTATCCAGCAACATATTGATTCCCTGCTGAATCTACCTCTATATCAATTGCCTCGTTCGCAAGTGGGCTAGTGGTATTCGCACCCCAATAGATTTGTGCAAAGGGATTTGAAAAAAAAGATAAAACGAAAAATATAGAAAATAGGATTTTCATTTCTAGAATAATAAGGCCATAACGTTCTTTATTAGTGAAGTTTTATCTTCCTGAAAATTACGGAAACTAAATAACAAAAAAAAGTCCCTTCCAAAGGAAGAGACTTTTTCTTATTGAGTTATCTATATATTACAATCCTGAGAAAGCAGTGTTTTCTGCAAATTTCAAGAATTCTTTATCAGATTTTGCTTTTGCTTTCATTGAAGCGTCTTTAGCAATTGAACTTTGAAGGTTTGATACTACATCACCAACTTTGTCCATACGTGCTGAAGCTACAGCTTTAAGGTAATATCCTTGAGCCGATTCCTTGTCAGGAGAATTATTGATAGTAGCAATACCACCAGCTGAATTTCCGTTTAAGATTTGAGCCAATGCTTTGTTGTATGTATCTCCTGAACCGAAGTTAGAGACAGCCTCAGCATATTTTCCTTCGTATACATTGATAATACCCATGTTGTATGAGTTATCAGCTCCAGAACCACTTCCTTGCAACAACAATTTCTTAGCAGCAGCTCTGTCTCCAGAAGCACCAGCAATAGCACCTAAATTATTTTTAGCGATTGCGTTGTCTTTGATATTGTTTGCTTTTTCAAATTCTGTTTTAGCTTCAGACATTTTACCTTGCATGTATAAAACACCACCAGCATTGTTGAATGCTCTATGATCTGTAGGATATTTTCTTTCAGCTGCTTTGTAGATAGCTAATTTAGAATCCATATTTTCAATCAAAGTCGCTGCGAACAACATTTCTTCAAGATTCAAAGAATCTGGTTTAGACAATGCGATAGATTTTAATTCTTCATCTGTAAATCCAGTTTTGTCATAAACAACTTTGATTTCAGAACGACGTAATTTTGGGAAGATGTTTTTATCAAGGTAAGTAAATGTTTTACCCATGTTTCTCATTTCCGTTTCACGTGTTGCAGGATCTTTATGCATTTCCAATACTCGGATTACCAAGTTTCTTTCGTCAGCATTCATTTCAGATTTTTCCATTTCTGTTTTGAATCCAGCGAAATCTTCTCCACGTCCGTCTAATTTGTATACTTCTGTTTGTCCAGCAGTATTTCCAGCTTTTTTCGCTAATGCCATTGAAGCATTTTTACCAGCAGTCGCTCTATCAGAAGACAAAGTGTTGTTTTTATCTTCTTCACCTTCTGGAGAAGCATAACCTACAACATCAATTGATTTGATTTTGATACGTTCGTTTGTTTCAACTTTTTTCATCCAAGCTTGTAATCCAACGATATCTTTATCAGCTAATTCTCCTGCTTTTACAACCGACTTACCTTTATCGTAGTTAATTTGAGCCATTTCTGAAAACTCATTAACACGTTTGAAGTTGTCTTTCTCCATAGTAACACGGTAATCTTTATTTACCAATAATGGAGTAATTATTGTTCCTTGACAGATAACTGTTTCATCAATTTGGTCTTTAACTTTACCTCCTTTAGATACAGTACCTGTAATTTTTAACTCAGTATTCTCATAATCAGGCTTGTAGGCTACTACATCGTAGTAACTCATTTTTCCACCTGGCTTGTATAAAATAACACTACCATTTCCTGTTGCTTTTTCACCTTGCACTGTAACTGGCTTAAGAGCCGTACTACCTAGCATCGGCTGAATTTGAGCACTTGCTTTTTTCTTGATTCCTTTTTCAGGAAAAGTAATATCCACTTTTACACGAACTGAATCACCATGCATCTCAAGAGGACAAGGCGTTACATCGTATTTTAAATCCTTCAAAAGGTCGCAACTTGTTAAAAGTGAACCCGTAACCGCTAAGAAAGCATAACCAAGTAAAGTTTGTTTTTTCATACCACTGTTTTTATTTCATCTTGTTTAAGAGTACAATATTACGAAAAAAATGTCGTTTGGGTTCGGCTAAATATACTGAATAGCGAATTTTAGTTAATATTTTTTCCAATAAAAGCAATTGTAAAATTTTTGAACAGCAGTGTTATTTATTGAATAATTCGTAAAGCTGTTGTATTGTTAGGTTGGTTAATGGGTCAATAACGTTCGGAGCTATTTCTGTTAGCGGAACCAAAACAAAATCTCTTGAACGAAAATGTAAATGTGGAATTGTTAATTCTTCGGTCGAAAT